>WNGF01003914.1_pt1 | contig 24624 bp, 26 predicted proteins | sample 5400641 | NCBI WGS metagenome assembly WNGF01 (sample SAMN13153371, study PRJNA577476) | soil metagenome | isolation source: 80 cm soil or saprolite under grassland replicate 2 | place: USA:California | collected 2016-06-15 | reverse complement strand
CAGGCGGCCGGCTGCCCTGGCTGCGCGGGCCACCGGGGCGTCCGAATCCACCGGGCCGATCGGTACGAGGCGGGCGGCCGAACGCCGGACGCCGATCCTCCCGCGGTGGACGCTCGCGCGGAGGCCCCTCACGCGCGGGCCCTTCACGCGGCGGGCGTTCACGCGGGAGCCCTTCACGCGGCGGGCGTTCACGCGGCGGAACGTCGGAACCGGCGGGCCGCTCGTCGCGCCGCAGCTTTTCGGCGAACCGCCGCCGCTTCTCGTCGCGAGGAATCTTGAAACGTTCGCGGGGATCCTTGTGCTCGCCGCCGGGACGCCAGTCGCGCGGCCGCTGCTCGCGCGGCGCGGGTGCGCGCCGCTTCGCAAAGGCTTCCGCGCGTTCTTCGTCCTGCGATTCCCAGAGACGTCCACGCGCGAACCACTTCATCACCGCGTCGGGGTGACGCGCCTGCAGCTGCCGCAGCGTCGGTGCGAGCTCTTCCTCTGTATGCGCGCGAAATGCGGTGGGTTTGCCTTCGAGGATGATCGTCCAGTAGTGGTGCCGGGGAGGCATACGCCTCCGATTATGGCAGCTTTGCGGATCCGCCGTTCGGCTCGAGCCGCTTGAGCTTTTCGATGAGCGTCGTACGTTTCAGATTGAGCAGCTTCGCGGCCTGCCGTTTGTTGCCCTGCGTCCGCTCGAGCGATCGGCGGATCAGCGAGAGTTCCACAGCTTCGATGTAGCTGTCGAAGTCGACGCCATCCTCCGGGAACCAGACCTGTGAGGAATCGGTCGGCGCAGGCTGGCTCTGGATCTCCGGCGAGAGATCCTGCACGTCGATGTGCGATCGCCCGTTGCTGAACGCGAGTCGCCGGCGAGCTTCTGAAGGAAATGCTGCGCGAGGAGCGGAATATCTTCGCGCCGCTCGCGAAGCGGCGGCAGCTGCACCGGGATGACGTTCAGGCGATAGAACAGATCCTCGCGGAACAGTCCTTCCGAGACCATCTTCTTCAGATCCGAATGCGTCGCGGCGATCACGCGCACGTCAATCTTGATCGTGTGCGAATCGCCGACGCGCTCGAACTCGCGCTCCTGCAGGACGCGCAGCAGCTTGGCCTGGAGCGCCGGACTCATCGTTCCGACTTCGTCGAGGAACAGCGTGCCCTTGTGCGCCTGCTCGAAGCGACCCTGCCTGTTTCCCACTGCCCCGGTAAACGCGCCTCGCACGTGGCCGAAGAGCTCCGCTTCGAGCAGCGTCTCGGGGATCGCGCTGCAGTTGATGGCGACGAAGCGGTTCGTGCGCCGTGGACTGTTGTGATGAATCGCCCGCGCCGCCAGCTCCTTGCCGGTGCCGGTCTCGCCCGTGATCAGCACCGTGCTCGATGTCGCCGCGACCGTCTCCAGGAGCTGAAACAGCGCGCGCATCGCCGGACTGTGGCCCACGAGCCCCTCGATGCGGTAGCGATCCTCGAGCTGGGAGCGAAGGTACGCGTTTTCTGATTTCAGCCGGCGCTGCTCGAGCGCGGATCGCAGGACGTGCAGCAGCGCGTCGAACTGGAACGGCTTGGTGATGAAATCCGCCGCCCCCTGCTTGATCGCTTCCACCGCGTCCTTCACCGTGCCGTAGCCGGTGATCACAATCGGAATGATGTCGGGGTAGCGCTCCAGCGCCGCTTCGACCACCTTCCGCCCGTCGATGCCGGGAAGCCTGAGATCGGTAATGAGGATGTCGAAGGCGAAATCCGCGAGTCTCTGGAGCGCCTGCTCCCCGCTCGCGGCTTGTTCGACGACGAATCCGTGGTCCGCGAGCCGCTCCGCGATCGCTTCGCGCAGCGCCCCCTCGTCGTCCACGATGAGCAGATGTTTCTGGCCTTCAGACATTTAGTGGGCGGCGGTATTTTGACACCCCTGCGAGCGGCGGTCAATTGGCGCGTGCGCGGGACTACAGCGCCGCGCGGCGTGTTCCGATAACTGTCAACGAACAGGGAGTGCGGAACAAGCAATGATCACCGACCGCAAGACCATCTCGATCATGAAGGCGTGCGAGCTGGTGGGCGTGAGCCGCCGCACGATCTACAACTGGATCGCCGGCGGCAAGGTCGAGTACATTCGCACGGCCGGCGGGTCGGTGCGGATCTTCGTCGACACGCTCTGGCGCGAGCCTGGACGCACGCACGAACTCACCACCAAAGAAGCATCATGACTCCCGCGGCAGACCCAGGAAGTTTGAGGAGGTCCGTGGACGACGCGCCAGACCTCGGGTTGCTCTTTCATCGCCTGAACAACCAGCTCGGGATCATCCTCGCAAACGCCGAGCTCCTCGAAGCCAAGGCGTCAGACGACATGACGCGCAACCGCGCGGCGCAAGTCGTGTCGAGCGTGCTCGACGCGATGGCGACCGCCCGCGAGATTCGCAACCGTTCCAGGCAGTCCTGATCCGCCAATGCTTTGACGCTATATGTTGACACCGTCAACATTTTGACCTCTCAGATCGTCACTTCCACCCGGAACTTCACGCCTCTTCACACCTCCGCATAACCAGCTAAGTCATTGAAGAACAGCTAGTTGGGAACTCAGTTCTCACGCCAGCCTGGCTTCGCCGTTTGATCGCTTTCGACGTGGTATTGCCGTTGCCCTAGAGGTGGTCCGCAGCCTTTGTGTGCTGCCACTTTGGAGGAGACCCCGACCCATGCAGCGTCAGCCACTCGCCGCCCGACATCGTGATCGCATCGCCGCCGGCCTGCCGTTTGTCGAATCCCTTGCACGCCGCGTGGCCGCCTCGATGCCGCATTCGATCGAGCTTGGCGACCTCGTGCAGGACGGCATGATCGGCCTCATCGACGCGGCGTGCCGTTTCGACGAGGCGCGCGGAATCAAGTTCGAGACCTTTGCGGAGCGCCGCGTGCGCGGCGCGATGATCGACGCGCTGCGCCGGGACGCCTGGCCGCGCGGCGTCCGTCGTCAGCGGCGCGAGCTCGAGGCGGCCCGCGAGGAACTGCGCCGCGAGCTCGGTGCGGAACCGTCGCTGGCGGACCTCGCGGCGCGCATCGGCTTGGATGAAACGCGACTGGGCCGGACGATCGTCCGCATCAACACCATCGAATCGACGTCGCCGCTGTCGGCAGGAGACAACGTAGACGGCGCATCGCTTCCGCCGGCGCTCGTGCCGTCGGAGCCGGTGTCACCGGATCGCGCGTACGAGGAACGAGAGGTCCGCGATCGCATTCGCGCGGCCATCGCGTCGCTCCCGCCGCGCGAGCGGAAGGTGATCGGGCTCTACTACTACGGTGAAGCGACGATGAAGCAGATCGGCGCGGAGATTGGCGTCAACGAGTCGCGCGTGTCGCAGCTGCATGCTCGTGCGGTCCAGCGTCTGCGCAAGGCGCTCGGCGCCGAGTGCGAAACCGACGCGATCAGCCCGGCCGTGCTGTCGTTCCAGAACACGATGCGCAGGCTGCGGATGGCGAGGGCCGACACCGGAGAGTCGGCGCAGACAGGAGTCCTGCTGCAGTATCGCCTCCCCGAGAAGGAAAAAGGGAAAAGGGAAAAGGTAAAGATCGAGCCTATTCGAGCATCTCGCGCGAAACGCGCAGCAGGTCTTTGAGCCGGAACGGCTTCGCCAGCCAGCGGCACCCGCTCTCCTCGAGAAAGCGCTCCGCGTCCGTGCCGGCGACATCGCCGGTGACGAACAGGACGCGGCGCGCCATCCCGGGATCGGTCGCTTCCAGCTCGCGGTAGAACGCCGTCCCGTCGAGGCGAGGCATCTTCAAATCGCAGATGATGAGATCGTACGGACGATCGCGCAGGCGCTCCAGCGCTTCGATGCCGTCGTTCGCGCGATCGACGGAGAAGCCCGCGTCGCCGAGCGCCTCCGCGACCGCGGCACCGAGCGCCGCCTCGTCTTCCACCACCAGCACGGCCGCGCCGACGCCGACGTCGCTCTGTGACGCACGTTCGGGCGGCCGCGGCAGCACGGGCTTCAAGGGGCCGGCGCCGACGGGGAGCTCCACATAGAAGGACGCGCCGCGCCCCGGCTCCGACTTCACGCTGATCCGCCCACCGTGCTCCTGCACGATCGCGTACGCGACCGTCAGCCCGAGGCCGGTGCCTTTTCCGACTTCCTTCGTGGTGAAAAACGGATCGAAGATCCGCGGCTGCACGTCCTCCGGCACACCCGGCCCGTCGTCGTTCACCTCGAGCACCAGCGCGTCCCGATCTGCGTCGTGCCACGTCCGCACGATCAGCGTACCCCGGCCGTGCGCCGCAATCATGGCCTGCTCGGCGTTGATGATCAGGTTCAGCAGCACCTGCTGAATCTGGTGCGGATCCGAAAACACCTGCGGAAGGCCGGACGGGAACGCCTCGAGGACGTTGATGTTGCTCAGCCGCTGCTCGTACGAACGGAGCGCGAGCGTCTCGCGGACGACCTGGTTCAGATCGACCATCGCCCGCGTGGTGTGCCGCTTCCTGGCAAACGTCAGGAGGTTGCGGACGATTTTCGCCGCGCGCTCGGACTCGCTGAGGATCGTTTCGAGGCCGCGGCGGGTCTGGTCATCGACAGGCCGCTGCGCGAGCCGCTCGGCCCACGTCAGGATCGTCGCGAGCGGATTGTTCAACTCGTGGGCGACGCCCGAGATCGTCTGCCCGAGCGCGGCGAGCTTCTCCGCCTGCAGCAGCTGGTGGTACAAATCGCGCGCCTGGTCCTCGAGGCGCTTGCGCTCGCTGACGTCGCGCATCAGCGCTTCGACGCGAAGGCTGTCAGCGCCACGCTCGGCGTGGGCCGTCACCTCCACCCACATCGGCGTCCGGTCCGCTCGCCGCAGCCGCAGCAGGTAGTCGGTAAGTGATCCATCACGCTGCAGCGCCGCTCGACGAACCCCTCGCGTGCCTGCGGGTCGACGAAGCGTTCGAGCTCAAACGGACGCACATCGTCCTGCGGCGTTTCCGCGGCGTATCCGAACATCAGTTTCAGGTAGGGATTGGCGGAGAGCGTGAGGGCGGCGGACGGCGACAGTGTGCCGATGTAAACGCCTTCGTGGACCGATTCGAACAGCCGCGCAAATGCTTCCGGCGGCGGAGTCACCGTCGCCGGCGGGGTCTCGGGCACGCCCGAGATTATACAGACTCCCTTACCTTCTTCCTTCTTCCTTTTACCTTTTCCCTTTTACCTTTTGTGCCGCCGGAGGCGGGGACGTCGGTGTCATCGTGGCGAAGTGGGGCCGGTAGTTCGCTTCGATCGCAGCCCGAATGTCGCGCACCGACTTGCCCGCGTTGTGCATCTCCATCGCGTCACGCGCGACGTCAAGGCAGACCCCTCAACCCATTCCGTGCGCTTCCCATTCGGGGCGACCCTTCGCGTCGCGTCCCTTGATGAAGCAGTCGTCGTTGTCCTTGTGGCCGGAGCGCTGGCAGCCGCAGAAGCACGGGACGTAATGGAGCACTTCGGGGTGCCGCGCGGCGAACGTGTAAACGGCCTGCACCACTTCCGGCGACCGCGGCAGCGGGTAGGACACCTGCGGCAGCGGCGGGAGCGGTCCGTTATACGCCGCCGGCGGCTGCGTGAACTGCACGATGAGGCCCGTCGGCGCTGACGCCTGCGGCGCCGGCTGCGGCGCGACTCGTTGTTCCGCGGGCGGCGGCGCTGAAGACGCCGCGGCGGTTTCCGAGCGGCACGCACTCGCGCCGAGTGCGCAGACGAAGAGGATAAAGAGCGCGCGCGCCGTCACGACCATGAGAAGGATCTTACGTTATTCTGACAGGATGTTCAGCTCATCGCTGCTCAAAGATCAGGTCGCGATCGTCACCGGCGGCGGGACGGGTCTCGGGCTCGCGATCGCGAAGCGGCTTGGAGCGCTCGGCGCGCGAGTCGCCATCGGCAGCCGGAATGCGGAAAACCTCGAGCGGGGGAACGCGGAGCTCCGGCACGCCGGCCTCGACCCGCTCACCGTGCAGCTCGACGTGCGCAACCCCGAGCAGGTCGACGAGATGGTCGGTCGCGTCGTGAAGCACTTCGGGCGCATCGACATCCTCGTCAACAATGCCGCTGGAAACTTCGTCTGTCGCGCCGAGGATCTGTCTCCGAACGGATGGAGCGCGGTCGTTGGCATCGTGTTGAACGGAAGCTTCTACTGCTCGCGCGCCGTCGGCCGCCACATGATCGCGCGGGGGGGCGGTGGATCGATCGTTTCGATCCTGGCGAACTACGTGTGGACCGGAAGTCCGGGGACGATTCACTCGGCGGCCGCGAAGGCGGGCGTCATGTCGATGACCCAGACGCTCGCGGTTGAATGGGCGCCGTACAACATCCGGGTCAATGCTGTCGCGCCAGGGCCAATCGACACGCCCGGCGCGGCGAAGCAGTTGTGGAGCACGCCGCAAGCAGTGCAGCGCATCACCGACTCCGTCCCACTGAAAAGATGGGGACAGCCCTCCGACGTCGCTGATGCCGTCGCCTTTCTCCTGTCCGAACACGCGGGGTTCATCACGGGCGAAATCCTGACCGTTGACGGCGGGGCGCGGCTCGGGCGCGGGCCGTTCGGGTTCATCTAGCCAACCCTGTGATCGCGGTAGCGCTCGGCGTCCCCCTGCTGGGCGAGTTGTTGATAGCATCAGGGGTCAGATCTCGATTTTCCATTCGTCGCAGCTGAAAATGCAAAATCGAGATCTGACCCCGGTGCTCAGACCCTCCGGCCGCTGATCAGACGCACCAGGAACAGCACGATGGCAATGACCAGCAGGACGTAAATGAAGTTCCCCAGCGTGTAGCCGCTGACCATCCCGAGCAGCCACAGCACAATCAGAATGATCGCGATCGTTTCGAGCATGCGCGTTCTCCTCAAAGCCGCGATCGTCGCGGCGCGCTATTCAACCCTGCACACAACCAGCAACTGCTGTGCCGCGCGGTTGCGCGACTGGTGGAGAATCTCCACTCCGATCATAATCACCGCCCTGCTCGCATTTACCAGCTCTGCAGGCGTGGCGTTCGCGCAGGCGGGCACGCCGGCACCCGCTGCCGATCGGCCGTCGCAAGCGAAGCGCATTGCACTATTCCTGGCAGGGGGCGCCACAGGCCTTGCCCTCCACGAATCCGCGCACCTCGTCGCAGACGCGGCATTCGGTGCAAAGCCTGGCCTCAAGAAAGTGGACTTCCACGGGATTCCGTTCTTTGCGATCACGCATCCGAGCGGGCTGCCGCCGCGGAAGGAATTCACGATCTCGTCGGCAGGCTTCTGGATGCAGCATGCCGAAAACGAGTGGCTGCTGTCGCCGCACCGCCCGCTGCGCGATCGCGGGCCGTTCGCGAAAGGCGTCTTCACGTTCAACATCCTGACGTCGGTGGCATATGCCGGTGCGGCGTTCGCGAAGACCGGACCGGTGGAACGCGACACACGGGGGATCGCGGCCTCTTCCCGCGTCGACGAGCGATGGATCGGCGCACTGCTGCTCGCGCCGGCGGCGCTCGATGCGTGGCGCTCCTTTCATCCGGAATCGAAGTGGGCCGCGTGGTCGTCGCGCGGCGTCAAGATCGGGATGGTGGTGCTGATCGTCCGCTAAGGCGGCGTGCCTTCGCTCCGCGGCCCCAGCGCGAAGGTCATCGTGCCTTCGACGACGACCTTGCCGTCGACGCGGGCGACGCCGCGAAGCTGGCCCATGCGGCTGCGCAGGCGGCGCACGGTGGCTTCGATGATGACCTGGTCGCCGGGGTGCACCGGACGGCGATATCGCACGCGCTCGATCCCCATGAAATAGATCAGCTTCTCGCGGTTCTCCGGCTTCGCGAGAATCATGATGGCGCCGACCTGCGCCACCGCTTCCGTCAGAATCGTCGGCGGCAGCACAGGCCGCTCGCCCGGCCGCTGTGAGAGGTAGCGTTCGTTCAACGTGACGTTCTTGATGCCGACGATCCGCTTGTCGGGCTCGAACTCGATGACGCGATCGACGAGCAGGAACGGGTACCGGTGAGGCAGGATGCGTTCGATCGCGGCGTAGTCGAGCGGGAGCGAGATGTCCATCATGGCGTGACCTGCGAAGTATAATCGGTATTCCTGCCCTCGGAAGGACAGCACGCTCACGTGAACGACGGATTGCCGCACGACGAAGCCACGCCCGATCGCGTTGACCAGAGCCGCCGGTTCGAACATGAACTGGTCAACACGCTGTTCGATCTCGGCCGGCAGATCACCTCCGTTCTCGATCTCGACGATCTTCTTCAGCAGATCCCGCGCCTGATCAAGCGGTTGATTCCGTTCGAGGCCTTCGCCGTGTATCTCCTCGACGAACGCCGCGGAGAGCTGCGCGCGGCGTACTCCGTCGGCTACCCGGAACGCGACAAGCCCGTCCGGCTGAAACCCGGAATCGGCCTGGTCGGCGCAGCCGTCGTCGACGGGGAGCCGCTGCTCGTCAACGACTTGTCGGCCGACAGCCGGTACATCGAGTTCGTGCCGGGGATGAATTCGGAGATCGTCGTCCCGCTGCTTCACAAGTCCCGGCCGATCGGCGCGCTGAACATTCTCAGCAGGAACCGCGATCAGTTCACGCCGCAGGACGTCTCGATCGTGCGCCAGTTCGGCGCGCACGTGGCCGTCGCGCTCGTCAACGCGCGCCTGTTCGAGCGCAGCCGCCGCGATGCCGAAGCATTCGAAACGCTGGCCGAGATCGGGCGCGACGTGGCGTCGATTCTCGATCTCGACGAGCTGTTCACGCGCATCGCGCAGCTTGCGAAGCGCGTGATCGAATACCGGACGCTCGGAATCCTGCTGTTGAACGAACAGAGCGGCGAACTCGAGATGAAGCTCGGCGTGAAGTACGGCGAGAAGGTCGAGATCCCGCACGTGCGGCTCGGCGAGGGGCTTGTCGGCTACGCGGCGCTGCACCGGGAGCCGGTGCTGGTGCCCGACGTGTCGCAGGATCCGCGCTACATCAATCTCGTCCCCGACGTGCGCTCGGAGCTCGCGATCCCGATGCTCCTGAAAGACCGCTGCATCGGCGTCGTCGATCTCGAGAGCCCCGAGCTCGATGCGTTCAGCAAGCGCGAAGTCGAGATCCTGACGCTGCTCGCGAGCCAGGCCGCCGTGGCGATCGAAAACGCACGGCTGTACGAGGAAGTGCGTGCGAACGAGGAACGGATGGAGAAGGAGCTGCGGTTCGCACAGCGCGTGCAGACCGCGCTCTTGCCGGCAGCGCCGCCCAAGCGATTGAAAGGAATCGATGTGGCCGCGGCATTCGCGCCAGCGCGCGAGCTGGGTGGCGACTTCCACGACTATCTCTCGCCGGAGTCCCACACGCTCGTCGTTGCCGTCGGCGACGTGTCCGGGAAGGGGGTCCCCGCGGCGCTCTACAGCGCGTTCGCGGCGGAGCTCGTGAGAGGCCGCACGTTCCGCCGCCGCTATCTACCCGATCGATCGAGTCCGGCCGGCGTGTTGTCGTCGATCAACACGATCCTGCAGCAGCGGCAGCTCGAGGAGTACTACTGCACGCTGTGCTACACCCTCTTCGATCTGAAGCGGCGCCTGCTGACCGTCGCGAACTCGGGGCTGCCGTATCCGATTCGGTGCTCAGCAGAGGGCTGCGCGCAGATCGAGTTGCCGGGCGTTCCGCTCGGGTCGTTCCCCGGGACGACATACGACGAAGTCACCTACGCGCTGCACGCCGGGGACTTGTTCGTGCTGTGCACCGATGGCGTCTTCGAGGCGATGGACGGACAGGGACAGGAATTCACCGGCTCGCGGCTGATCGAAGTGGTGAGCTCGCTGCGCGATCAGCCGCCCGCGAAAGTCGTCGAAGGGATCTTCTCGGCCGTCGAGGTGTGGCGCGGCGATACTCCGCCGAACGACGACATGACGGCCGTGGCGGTGAGGATCACCGCTTGAACTTGAGGCCGGTCTCCTCGATGTGCAGTCCGACGGCCTGGCCGCCGAACGTCGCGATGTCACTCACGCGCCCTTTCACCCGCACGCGCGACCCCTTCGTCGGCGTCCGTCCGTGCTGCGACACGACCGTCATCTCGCCGGTGCCGTCGTCAATCTTGTAGAGCTTGAACGGTACGAGCGGGACGCCCCAGGAGCTCGTGACGACGCCGCTGATCGAGACTGTCTTGTTCTGGTAGCGCGCGGGATTGTATTTGAGCTCGGCGACGCTCGGATGGCGCGTCAACGCGCAGCCCGCGAGCATCACCACCAGGGCGAGCGGAGCGATCAGTCGGGCGAGCGATCTGTCCATGTCGACCCCCGAAAAGTGAAAATGCCGCGCGGAATCGGCCTGACTTGCGACGGGATGCGGCGATGCCAGCGCCTGCCTGAGTTACGCACCCCGTTGATTCCGCGCGACGCACAGGGCTACATCAAACCGCGTACCTGTGCAGTCCGGTCAGATCGCTAGCAAAACACGCACCCTTTCGTGCGCGACCGTCCAAACACGTGGACGCAGCTGACCTTTAGCGGGGTCAATCTGTGTCGGGTGCTGCCGGCCTTTAGGCCGGCCGAACTCAGAACCTGTAGATGAAGCCCGCGCGGGCCCGGTGGACGTTGAGGCCGCCGGGGCGCGATTGGAAGTCGTAGCCCGCGTCGATGCTGGTGAACGGGGTGAAGTCGAACCCGCCCCTGAACGAGACGGTGTCGGACTCGAAGGCGATCCGATCGATCGTGAGCCAGTCGAGCCGATCGATTCCGTGCGTGTAGCCGATGAACGCGCGTGAGCGTCTCGTCACGCGGCCCTGAAGTCCCAGCGCGACGCTGTTCGTCGTTGTCGCATTGATCGTGAACGGCGTGGTCAACCTGCCGTGGTAGTAGCGGATCGATGCTTCACCGGCGCGCGGCAATGCGACCGCGACACCTGGTCCGAAGATCCAGAGATTCGCGCTTTCGAATTCCGCTCCCTGGACATCAACGCTCCAGCGGGCGCGGCCCCGCAGCAGCGATGCGTTGAAGAAGCCGTCCGTCTCGGGCAGGAAGATCGTGTCGATCCCCTTCAACACGCCGCCGCGAAGCACCGCACGGCGTGTGACCGCCCACTCGATGCCACCGCCGACCCGCTGCTCGTCGGAATCAAACGCCGACTGCGCCTGCACGCGTGCGAAGACGCGGAGCGCATCGTTCACGCGGCCGTTGAGATCGAGCGTTCCGACGTGCGCATCCTCGCGGGTGACATCCTGGAGGAATCCCGACGAGCGAGGAGAGCGCTGGAAGTCGTAATCGAGCTCGAGACGATGCGCACGGAGCGCACGCAGTGCGTCTGCCGCCTGCCGTGCGTCAGTGTTCGACGGATCAAGAGCAATCGCCCTCAGATAGTACGCAAGCGCAAGCGTCGTCCGGTTCGCGGCCTCGTGCAGGCGTCCCTGCGCCGTGAGCACCGCGGGTTTGTCCGCCGCGATCGCTTCCGCGCGGTTCAGCGCATCCCCGGCTTCTTTCAGCCGGCCGAGTGTGATGAGCGAGTTGCCCAGCCCAATGAGCGCATCGAGGTTCTGTGGCTGGGTGGAAAGAAGCGACCGGTAGACGTCCGCCGCATGTTCCGGATGCCCGAGTTTCCCGTGCATGCGCGCGATCCAGAGTCGCGCCTCGACGTCGTCGGGGTTTGCGGCAGCGATCGCCTGGAACGCCCGCAATGCGGCGGCATACGCGCCGGAGTTGGCCAGCCGTTCGGCTTCCGCGCGACGGTCAGGCGCCTGCGTCTCGGCCGAAGCAGCGAGCGCAATGCTCAGGCAAATCGCGGTAATCAGGCTCATGAGGGCCGATTGTACAGGGACAACCTTTTTGGACAGGGGCACGTCTCACTTTTCGACCGGAACAGCTCGCTTCTACAGGGTAATCAACAGCTTTTGGAGGTTTCCGATATGAACGCATGGAAAACGGCTGCGGCCGCAGCGGCCTTGGCAGCCGCCGCGGGCCTTGGCGCGGCAGTGGCGCCCGTGGCCCACGCCCAGCCTTCGACCCGCGTCGCCCCGAGGGCGCTTGAAGTCCTCGGCGGCCGCGGGAGTCAGATCGGCGTGTCGATCCGCGATGTGCGCGACGACGACAAGTCGGCGCAGGCGGGAGTTGTCGTCGAAGAAGTCGCGGCGGACAGCCCGGCGGAGAAGGCCGGCATCAAGAAAGGCGACGTCGTCACCGAGTTCGACGGCGAGCGCGTGCGGAGCGTGCGCCAGTTCACGCGGCTGGTGCAGGAAACGCCCGCGGGACGCAAGGCGCAGGCGGTCGTGATGCGCGACGGACAGCGGGTCAACGTCACCGTGGAACCGCGGGAAGCCGACAGGTTCACCGTGTGGCGCGATCTCGCCCGCGGGAAAGTATTCGGTGATATCGGGCGGGATTTTTGATTTCGCGTTCCCCACGCCTCCCGCACCGCCGGCGCGTCCGGCACCGCCGGCAGCACCGGCGCCACCGTCGTTCCCTGACATGCAGAACTTCATCTGGAGATCGTCGAGCGGCCTGGGGATCACCGTCAGCGACCTCTCGAGTCAGCTCGCGGATTATTTCGGCGTCAAGGAGGGTGTGCTCGTGACCGCGGTGACCGAGAGCTCGGTGGCTGCGAAATCAGGGTTGAAGGCGGGCGACGTGATCACGTCGTTCAACGGTGGATCCGTGACGAATCCGTCCGACCTTCGCCGCCGCATTCAGCGGCTGGATGACGGCGACGCATTCACGATCGGCATCGTCCGCGACAAGAAGCCGCAGACGCTGAAAGGGAAGTACGAGTCGACGCGGGCGACGCGCACGAGCCGGACGATCGTCTGACGGGCGCTAAACCGCTTCGGTCTTCGCCTGTGCGCGTGTTGACGGCGGCCCCACGAGCGTTGCGAGCTGCGCCGCAATGATCGCGGCGGCCGCCAGCTTCGCGGAATCCTTCTCGCCTTCGTGCCGCACTTCGGCGGCCATCACTCCTACACAACCGGCGGGCGTCACGAGCGGCGCGGCAATCGCGCCGTTCGACACCGCGTCGGCGCGCACCGTCTGCAGGAGCGCCGTGCGGAACGCGGACGCCGTCGCGTTTTCGGCGTCGCTCACAATGGTGCCGAGCCGCGCAACCACCGACTGCGAATATCCGTGCGTGACGATGGGACTCAGCTCACGGCCGTCGGGATCGGCGATCCACAGCACGATGCCTGGCGCGTCGAGCACCGCGGCGGCGCGTTCCAGAATGGCGGGCAGCGCCCGCGTATCGATCACGCGCGCGAGATCGCCGCAAAGCGTCGCGATTGTGCTGAAGTCGACCGAGGGAGCCGGCGCAGTCGCGGCGGCGGGCTCTGACGAGAACGCGCGATCGAGTGCGGCGCCAAAATCGGTGGACGCGGCTGCCGGCGCGGCAGACGCAGGCTGCGCCTGGGCGCCCGCAGGTGCGACCACTTCGGTGCGGCGCGCGTTCGGGGTCAGGAGCAGCAGCGCGAAGATTCCGGCCCCGCCGGTGGCGGAAAGGGCCGCAAGTTCGAGCCGGCGGGTCGAAGCCGTCCTGGCCTCGCGCGCCTGTGTCTCAATCACCCTCGCCTGCTCGATCGATCCCGCGATTGCGCCGGTAATCTCCAGTCCGTCGGCAAAGATCAAATCCGACGCGAGCAGCTTCTGGCCGCTGCGCGTGTAGTCGCGCGCGCGGCGGTCCATCTGCTCGAAATCCTGCAGCGCGCTCGCGGCGTTGTCGACCGCGGATTGTGCCTCGGGAGAGATGGCCGCGCCGCGGAGCGTCGCGATGGCGTCACGCAGGGCGCCGGTCAGCGTGCCGGCTTTCTGGATCCAGAACGGTTCGCCCTGTCCAGCGGCCACGTAGGCCTGCTGTGCCGCCCGAAGTTCGAGCACGTCGCGTTCGGCGCTGCGCGCCGCCGATTCAAATGTTCTGAAGGTCGCTGATTCGTTACGCGCGCGGAGTTCGTTGTTCCACAGAAGGTACGCCGCCACGCCGCAAGCTACGACGAACAACCCCGCGAGCGCCAGGCGCACCGCCAGATTCCTCATGCATCCTCCAGACCGGCGATGTTGGACGTTACTATAGCAAGGTTGTCGATCGTCGCCATCATCAATCCGATCTCGGGTGCGGGTGCGGATCCCGCGGCCGCGTCAAAGCGCGCCGCGCTCGTGGAATCCGAAGCGCACCGCCGAGGACTGACAGCGCAGGTGCATTTCACCGAGCGCGCAGGACACGCACGCGAGCTCGCGGCGGCGAGCGCACAGGCAGGCGCTGCGCTCGTGATCGTCTGGGGGGGGGACGGCACCCTGAACGAAGCGGGCGCGGGCCTGATTGGATCGACAACCGCGCTTGGTCTCGTTCCGGCAGGCTCGGGCAACGGCCTTGCCGCCGCGCTCGGCACGCCGCACGAGCCCGTCGCCGCGCTCGCCGCGGCGTTCGATGGCGCCGTCCGCACGATCGACGCGGGAACCATCGCCGGCCGCGCCTTCTTCAACATCGCGGGCATAGGCTTCGACGCGCGGATTGCGCGGCTGTTCAACGAACGAGGCGCCGGCCGGCGCGGCGGCTGGCCGTATCTCGTGATCGGCGTGCGCGAGGGGTGCCGCTACGGCGGAGCTGAATACACGGTGGAGCTCGATGGAGACCGCCGCACGCTGCGCGCCCTGCTCATCGCCTTCGCAAACGGCCGCGAGTACGGCAACGGCGCGCGCATCGCGCCGCAGGCCCAGCTCGACGACGGTCTCCTCGACGCGACGATCGTCGAGGAACGGCCGCTGCTGGCCCGGTTCTGGCACGCGCGTCACATGGCGCTTGGGACCGCACACCTCGCGCCGAGCGTGACCGTGCGGCAGGTGCGTCACGCGATCGTGACCTCGCCGGCGCCGATGGAATATCACGTCGACGGCGAACCCGGGATCATTGAAGGGCCTGTGGAGGTGCGGATACTTCCAGGAGCGCTCAAGGTAAAGACATGCGGACCGACGACGTAATCCAGGCGGCGAAAGAGGGGAACCGCGACACGTTGAAACGATTGCTTGCCGAGGATCCCGCGATCGTGAACGTGCGGATGGCATCGGGTGAGACGCCGCTGATGGCTGCCCTTTACCGCGGGCATCTGAATTTCGTGGAAGCGCTGGTCGACGCCGGAGCAGCGCTTGACGTGTTTGCCGCGGCGGCGCTCGGCCGTGCCGACGTGCTCGAACAGTTGATCGCAGGCAATCCATCGCTCGTTCGCGCACACGCCTACGACGGCTGGACGCCGCTGCATCTCGCCGCGTTCTTTGGCCAACGGAGTGCCTTGGAGCGCCTGATCGCCGCCGGCGCGGACCTGAACGCGATCTCGAACAATGCGCTCAGGAACACCGCCCTGCACGCGGCCCTCGCCGGCAAGCACGAAGAGGTGGCGCTGCTGCTGATTGGCGCCGGCGCGGACGTAACGATCGCCGATTCCGGCGGCCACACGCCGTTTCATATCGCGGCCGAAGAGGGGTTCGTGCCCGTGGCCAAGGCGCTGCTCGCACGCGGCGCGGACGCGCACGCCGTCGACACCGAAGACCGCACCCCACTCTCGCGCGCCGTCGCCCGCGGTCACACAGATGTCGTCGATCTCATCAACGTGCGCGAGTAAAGATCAATCCCTAATCCCTAATCGGGAATCCCTGATCGCGAATCGAGAAATCCCTGAATCCGGAATCCCTGAATCGGGAACCCCTGAATCCGGAATCCCCGAATCCGGAATCCCTGAATCCGGAATCCCCGAATCCGGAATCGCGGAATCCGGAATCCCCGAATCCGGAATCGCGGAATCCGGAATCCCCGAATCGAGAAATCCCCGAATCCGGAATCGCATCAACGCTCCGGATCGCTGATCCGGTGATCGGCCGATCTCTTGATTCCTCGATTCGATGATTCGCGATGAGGGATTGAAGATCAGGGATTAGGGATTTCAGTAGCTTGGAAGATACGGCTGCAGGTAACGGACGATGATCGTGAACTGGTTCGTGAAGATCAGCACGCCGATCGCGACGAGCAGGCCGCCCGATACCAGCTCAATCGCGTGGTAATGCTTCCGGATCCGCTTCGAGAAGGCGAAGAACTGGTTGATCGCCATTGACGTGAGCAGGAACGGAATTCCGAGCCCCACCGAGTAGACGGCGAGCAGTTCCACCCCTTCCCACACCGTGTCCTTCGACGCCGCGAGCGCGAGGATCCCGCCGAGGATCGGGCCGATGCAGGGAGACCAGCCGAACGCGAACGCGATGCCGACCAGTATTGCGCCGAGCGCTCCGGCCGGCTTGCGGTCCGACTGCATCCGCTTCTCGGTCTCGAGAAACGGGATCCTGAACACGCCCATCGTGTGGAGGCCGAAGATCACGAGGAGCACGCCCGCGATCTTCGCGAGGAGCGGCTGCTTCTCGAACAGGAACCGGCCGACCACACTCGCCGTCGCGCCGAGCGCGATGAAGACGAGCGAAAAGCCAAGCACAAAGAGGAGGGACGTGATCAGCACGTGCCGCCGCGCGGAGGAGACCGCGGCGTCGCCGCGCATGTCCTCGAGCGACACGCCGGAGACGAACGACACGTAACCCGGGATCAGCGGCAGCACGCAGGGGGAGATGAACGAGAGGAACCCTGCAGCGAACGCCGCGATCAGCGTGACGTTGTTCGACACGCTATTCCGTCTTCGTCGTTACCGGCAGGCCGTTGAACCACGACGTGGCCACCGGAGTCCCGGCGAACTTCACCGGCGGCAGATCCTGGAACATGAAATCCCATTTCCAGCGTTCCGAGGGGTTCGACGCCTGCAGCCAGTGCCGTGCGGGCATCGGCCGCGCGAACGCGAGGTCCGCCAGGCCCGCATACCGCTCGTTGCCGGTCAGCGCGCCCGCGAGATCGCCGCGGACGGCCGCGCTGCTCGTGTAGGTCAGCGGCACGCCGAGCGCCAGCGCGACGTTGACCAAGATCTGCCAGTCTTCCTGCGCGTCCCCCGGAGGCGCGAGGACGCGCGAGGCGGCCTGCAGCCGCCCCTGGCCGTTCACGAACGCGCCGTCCTTCTCCATCCACGAGGCGCCGGGCAGCACGACGTCGGCCGCCTGTGCGAGCGACGACATCAACACGCCCTGCACGATCAGAAGCGGCAGCTTGCCCGAGCGCCGCGCCTCGATCGCCCACGATACATCGCCGATATAACCTTCGGCCGTGGGATCGAACACGTACAGCGCTTTGATGCGCCCCTGTTCGACTTCTGTCCGGAACGCGGCAATGTCCGGTTCCCCTTTCGTCGACATGCGCACGGGGAACCCGAGGTCGCGCGCCCCGTTGACGTTTGGCGCATCGACCGCGGGAATCTTGAATTTCGCGTTCGGCGGCTGGGGCTTCTCGCGATAGCGCCAGCTAATCGCCACACCCTGCTCCGGCACTCCGAACGAGCCGCCGAGTCGCCCGACGAGGAACAGCTCCTCCAGTGACGCATGCGCGGAAACCAGGAATCGCAGCTCCGACGGGCCGCCGTTCGCCGTCAAGCGATCCGCGAGCTTCGTCAACGCGTTCGTCCAGTCGGTTGGCTCGAGCGATCCGGTCTCGGTGCGGAGCAGCGGCTTCTGCAGCCGTTCGTCTCCTTCTATCCACCGGTAGTCGAACCGGCCGATGTCGCACATCCAGTAGCTGTTCACGTCGGGATTGAAACGTGGCGTCGTGCGAATGAGCTGCGGGCCTTTCGCCCACTCCGGCTTCGCCTTGATCCAAGCTGTCGTGTTGCAGCCCTTCTCGCAGAGCGTGCAGATCGTGTCGATCGCGTCAGGGTTGTCCCACGGGCGCGACTTGAAGCGGTAGTCCCTCGTGGTGATCGCGCCGACCGGGCAGACGTCCATCAGGTTGCCCGACAGCAGCGAGTGAACACCCTCTTCCTGGAACGTCGCGATCTCGCTGCCGTATCCCCGGTCCACGATGCTGATCTGCGCGTCGCTGTCGATGTCGCGCATGAAGCGGACGCAGCGCGTGCACAGGATGCAGCGGTTCCGGTTGAGCATCAGCGTCGGCCCGAAGTCGACGTCCGCGCGGACCCCTTCACCGTCGAACACGCGCCGCGGAAACTCCATGCGGCTCTCGTTCGGTCCGAAGCTGTACGAGAAATCCTGGAGCGGACACTCGCCTCCCTTGTCGCACACCGGGCAGTCGAGCGGGTGGTTGATGAGGAGGAACTCGAACACGCTGGCGCGCGCCTCGACGACGTCGGGTGTCTGCGTCGAGACGACCATTCCCTCGGCGACCGACGTGGAACAGGACGTCTGCAGCTTCGGCATCTTCTCGATCTTCACGATGCAGACGCGGCAGGAGCCGTCGATCCCGAGACCCGGGTGGTAGCAGTAATACGGGATTTTGATGCCGCTCTCGATCGCTGCCTGGAGAACGGTCTTTCCCTTTTCAGCCGTGACCGGCCGTCCATCAATCGTCAGCGTGACGGTTTCCATAACCTTCCGATCATACATTTTTTGCGGAGCGAGTCGAAGGCAGCGGCTACTTGTCGATCTCGACAAGCGCGGCGTTATCGGCGTTGGCCACCATCGACCGGACGGTCCCTTTCAGCGCGACCGTCCGCTCGGTGTGCTTCTCGGCGAGGATGAACAGAATATTTTCCGACCTCCCGTCGACGTAGCCGATCGTGACGCTGACGGGAACGTCGACCGCCTCGCCGCGCTGGTCGAAATGGACGATGGCCTGCGATCCGTCAACGTGATACCCGAACTTCACCCGCGGGATGTCGGTCCCGAAGACCCACGTGTCGAAGAAGCGCTCGAGGTTGCGCCCGCTCGCTTTTTCCATCGCCGCGCGGAAATCGTCCGTCCCGGCCTTTTTGAACTTCCACTCCGCGTAGAACTCGCGCACGCCTCCGAAAAACGCCTCGTCTCCCACAAGACGCCGCAGCATGTGCAGCACCATCGCTCCCTTGTTGTAGAGGATGGCCCTGAAGATGCGATCGTCACGCTGGATGTGACCGAGGCGGTACCCGAGGTAGATCGGCCCCTGGCGCGACGCCACGATCGCCGTGTGACGCATCTGCCGCAGCAGGTTCGGCAGGATGTTGCCTTCCGGCTCCTTTTCCGCGTACAGCGCAGCAAAGTACTGCGCGAGGCCTTCGCTGAGCCACTGCTCGTGGTAGTTCTTCCCGCCGACGGCATGCCCCCACCACTGGTGCGCCACTTCGTGCGCCAGATAGAACGTCGGGTAATTCTCGAAGCTGACGGGATCGTTGCGCCACACGAACGCGGACCCGGGGACGACCTGGTTGAGCACGGCGAAGTACGGCGGGCTGTGGCCCCCGGGCAGCTCGCTTTCGAGAAGCGCGAGCGTGAAGCTGGGATACGGCGCGTCCCCGACGAGTGAGGCGTAATAGGCGAACACCGCGGCGGCGCGCTCGCCCATGTCGTGTCGCACCGCGGCGCGCGGCGTGCCGCGCAGGTAGATCGCCACGTCGCGGCCTCCCGCCTTCACGCGCGTCGCAGAGCTCGTGTTGAAACGGCTGATGATAATGGCGAGATAGCGCGCGGGGTCCGACGCGGTGAACGCGAACGTCTTCCGCCGGCGTTGCGGCGCGTCGCCGGTGGTGGGTGCCGGCGGACCCGCGGCAGGTTCACCCGTCGCGATCACGTCGTAGTCGTCGGGGACCGTGATGCGAAGCCGCGCAGTGGCGTAGTCGGTCACCGTCGATTGCGGATACCAGTAGCTGCGATTGCTGTAGAGGAACCGCTGCTCGAGAGGAATCTCGATCGTCTCGCGTTGTTGCCGCGAGTCGCCGATCTGCAGCGCCTCGCGGTCGAAGGCCTGCGGCGGCACCAGGCCGCTGTACGCGATGGTGAGCTCGAGCTCGGCGCCGCGCGGCGCGAATGCCGGCAGGTTGACGATCACGCTGTTCTGTCCGACGACGCGCAGGTGCAGCAGACGCCCGTACTCCTGTGAATAGACGCTCCGGACGTTGGCGTTCTCCGCGAGCTTGAACGTCAGCGAGCTCGTACCGTCGGTGAGCACCCTCAATCGCAGCCGCGCGTTTCCGTCGACCAGCCCGCGCTCCGGGTTGAACTGCGCGTCGATGTCATAATCGAGCACGTCGTAATCGAGCCGTTCGTCCTCCGAGTAGAAGCGGCCGCGCTCCCGGAGCTTGTCCGTTGACGTGTAGACGGAGATGTTTCGCCGGCGCTTTCGATCGAAGAGGGAAATGTCCTCGGCCTCGCTGCCCGAACGCGTGTACGTGAGGGTGCCGTATTTCTTCGTGCGCACTTCGGCAATCAGATCGCCGCTCGGAGGCACCAGCGACCAGCGATCGCGGCTCGTGTCCCCGAGGTCCACCTGCAGCGATCGAGCGACGAGATCGCTGAAGGCGTTCGACGCCGCCCTGAAGTCCGATGCGACAGCGCCACGGGGGCGCAGCGACGCCTGGCTGATGAGCGCCGCGAAGTCGTACGTGGAAAAACGCAGAAATGCGAGATCGAAGTCGAGCGCGAGCTCGTCGTGGTGCGCGAAAATGCGGATCTGCGTGCGCTCGGCCGGATCGGTCGGGCTGAACCGCATGAGCCCGGCGCCGAGAATGACCATGGCTGTCGGCCCGTCGGGCGTTTCCGCCACGAACGCGCGACCCGACGGAACATGCAGCTGGAGATCCGTCCCGCGGACGGTGAGGTCGTGAATGTCGTACTCTGTGCCGGGGGTGAGCGACAGCCGATAGAGACCGGTTACGACCGACAGCCGGCCCACCGCCACGATGCGCCACGCGAGCGGCGACGTCCCGATGGCAGGACGCAGTTCGACCTGCCACGTGCCGAGTCGTCCCTCGATGCCGCGCTCGATGAAGATTTCGACGACGAGCCGCAGCGTTCCCGCGGTGGTCGGGACGCGATCGCGTTCGGCGGCGACGACGCGATTCGGCCGCGGTGACGTGAGGGTATTCGCGAAATCCTCGAAGCTGGCGCGACTGATCCCCGGCTCGCCGAGGGCGAGCACGGCGTCGGGATCGCCGGCGAGGGCGGCCTGTTCGATGCGCCGGAGAAGCGTTGCGACGCCGTCGGGCTGCGATTGAGCGTCCGCGCGCACGAACAGCAGGCACAGCAGCGCGAACGCGAGACACGCGCTGGCGCTGGCGCGGACGGTAAGCGCGGCCATGGGCGATCCCATCTTAGAAGATAAAGAGAACCGATGGGTCCGTGGCTGATGGCGGTCACGGCGATCGCGGGCACCGCGGCGCTTCTCGCCGCGGGCGCGAGTGCGTGGGCGTTCATCGCCGGCGTCGCGTTCGGGACGTTCGCGATCGGCGGCGCTGATTCGTACGGCTACATGGGCCAGGCGCGGCTGCTTGCACAGTGGCGCGTGACCGTCGATGGCGGGGAGTACGAGGAGTTCAAGAAGCGCTTCGACGCGACCGGCCAGCGCGCCTCACAACACCCGGCCCTGCTCGCGACGCTCGGGGATGCGCGCGTTTACGCGTTGCCGTAATCAGGCCGCTGCGTGACGTTTCAACAGCAAGATCGTCAAATCGTCAACGAAGCGTGATTCCTTGGCGTGCGCCTCGACCGCTTTGAGCACCTGCGTGCCGATTTCCGCCGGACCCTGCGCCTCGAACCGTTCGATGACGAGCTCGAGGCCGGATTCCTCAAACGGCTGTCCCGCGGGATCTTCCGCCTCCGTGACGCCATCGCTGTAGAGAATCACCATTTCGCCTGGCTGCAGGACCGTGTCGATCGATCCGAACACCGACTTGTTGAACATACCGAGCGCGACGCCCGTGCTGTTCAGGCGCTCGTAGCGGCCATCGCGACGGCGAATCAGCGGCGGATTCTGCCCCGCGTTGACATACGTCATCCTCCCTGTTGACGGCGAGTACACCGCATAGAACAGCGTGATGAAGCGCGACGACGGGCTGTGACGGCAGATCTGCACGTTCAGCCGTTCGACGAGGGCGGGAGCGTCGAGCTCTTCGTCGACGAGCGTGCGCAGCACCGCCAGTAACAACGCCATGAGGAGCGCGGCGGGACTGCCTTTTCCCGCCACGTCTCCGAGCGCGATGATGACGCGGCCGTCGCGCAGCGGCAGCACGTCATAGAAGTCGCCGCCGACGGTGTTAGCCGGACGCGTGACGCCGCAGATCTCGATGTCCGCCACGCGCAACGTGCCGCTCGGAAGCATCGCCAGCTGGATCTCGCGCGCGACCTCGAGCTCCCCCTTGAGCGACAGCCGGTCGGCGACCTCCAGCAGCATCAGGAGGTTCACCAGGATCAGGCTGACGATGAGCGCCAGCGTTCCTTCGGCCCATCGAGGCGTCAGCACGCCGATCTGGATGAACGGCACGCCGAACGGAATCGTGATGGATCCAAACCCGCGGAACAGCCGGATGACGCCGGTGAGCGCGATGATGAGCGCGCCGAGGTAGAGCGCCCGCCGCGCGGGCGACAGCCGCAGCGTGAACGCCATGAAAATCTGCCGGAACCGGAGCGGCGCGCTCTTCCAGAGCGGCAGCCCGGCGTGCTGATCTTCGTCGGTCCCACGCGTGAAGAACCGGTACGCGTCGCGCGTGTCGTGCGTGAACAGCCGCTGGAGATCGTCGGCGGAGAAATCGCGAGTGTACGTGTCGAACAGCTCGCGCGCGCGGTCGGAAGGAGAGCTCTTCACGGTTAGATCAATCCGATTTCCTTCCCGACTTTCTGGAACGCGTCGAGGGCGTACTGCAGGTCCGCCTGCGTGTGTGTCGCGGTGACGATCGTGCGGACACGTGCCTTTTCGCGCGGGACGGTCGGGTAGCCAATCGCCTGCGCGAACACGCCTTCCTGGAACAGCCGATCCGACAACGCATTGGCCTTCGCGCTGTCACCGGCGATCACGGGCGTAATCGGGCTCTCGCTGATCCCCGTATCGAATCCCATCCGCTCGAGCCCTGATTGAAAGAAACGCGTGTTCTCCCACAACCGTTCCATTATTTGCGGCTCTTCGAGCAGCACGTCTATGGCCGCGATGCAGGCCGCCGCGACGGCGGGAGGGTGCGAGGTCGAGAACAGGAACGGACGCGCGCGGTGATAGAGGAACTCGATCAGGTTGCGAGTGCCTGCGACATAACCGCCAAGGGCGCCGATCGCCTTCGAAAGCGTCCCCACCTGGACGTCGACGCGGCCGTGCACGCCGAAATGATCGATCGTCCCGCGGCCATTCTTTCCGAATACGCCGCTCGCGTGCGCATCATCGACCATCATGATGCAGCCCGTTTCTTCCGCGAGGGCACACAGGTCGGGCAGCGCGCCGAGATCTCCGTCCATGCTGAACACGCCGTCCGTGATGAGCAGACGCCGCTGCGTGGCCGGAAGCTCTTTGATAATCCGCCGCGCCGCGTCAACGTCCTTGTGCGGGAATACCTTGATCGTCGCGCGGCTGAGGCGGCAGCCGTCGATGATGCTCGCGTGATTCAGTTCGTCGGAGATGACGACGTCCTCTTTCGTCAGGATCGCCGAGACGGTGCCTGCGTTCGCGGTGAACCCGCTCTGAAACACGACCACGGCTTCGACCTTCTTGAAGTCCGCGAGCTTCCGCTCGAGCTCCATGTGGAGATCCATCGTGCCGGCGATCGTGCGAACCGAGCCGGTGCCCACGCCGTAGCGCTGCACGGCCTCGAGCGCTTTCGCGCGCAAGCGAGGATGCGTCGTCAGGCCGAGGTAGTTGTTCGACGACAGGTTGACGACTGAGCGGTGGTCGACGGTCGTGTGCGCCTTCTGTTCGTCCTCGAGGATGCGGAAGCGGCGGTAAAGGTTCTGCTGCTTCAGAGACTCGAGCTCCTCCCCCAGATATGCCAGCGGATCTGTGCGCATCCCCGGAGTATATCGCCGGGGATTGGCACCGCCATTGACTACTCCCACGCAGGCGCGGCGGTTTCGAAGCGAATGGGTGAGGTAACTGCCGACTGTGCGAACGGGAGAGGTGAAAGTGGGCACCCGGGGTGGTACTCGATGGAATCGATTCGGCGATGTCGCCCTCGTCATCTTCCTGCTGGCGCAGGCGCTCGACGGGGTGCTGACCTACGTCGGCGTGAGCACCTACGGACCGCGCATGGAAGGCAACCCGTTCATCGGCTGGCTGATGTCGGCAATGGGTGACGCGGCCGGACTGGCCACCGCGAAGCTCGCGGCCGGTTTCTTCGGGATCGCCCTGCACCTCTCGGCCGTCCACAAGGCGGTTGCGCTGCTCGCGCTGTTCTACGTCGCCGTCGCGATCCTTCCGTGGGTCGCGATTCTGTTCTACTGCCCCTGACGCTGCCTGACGTCCTTCTCGTGGAAGAGCTCCGTCATCAGGACCTGGAGGATCGCCGCAGTCGGCACCGCCAGGATCGCGCCCAGGATCCCCAGCAGCTTTCCGCCGATCAGCAGGGCAACGATCACCGTCACCGGGCTCACCCCCACTTGCCGCTGCATGACCTTCGGCACGAGCACGTGGTTCTCGAACTGCTGCTGGACGATGAAGAAGATGATGACGAGGAGCGCCTTGTTCAGCGAAACAGTCACCGCGACCGCGACCGCCGGGATCGCGGAGAGGATCGGTCCAATCACCGGAATCAGTTCCCCGATACCTGAGATCACCGCGAGCACGTAGTAGAACGGAACGCCGAGGAGCCACAATCCGACCGCCGAGCTCGTGCCGATGATCCCGCCGAGCACGAGCTGTCCTGCCAGCCACGCGCTGACCTTCACGGTGATGTCGCGGCTCACCGCTGCAACGCGCGGCCGATCGTG
>WNGF01002691.1_pt1 | contig 24628 bp, 24 predicted proteins | sample 5400641 | NCBI WGS metagenome assembly WNGF01 (sample SAMN13153371, study PRJNA577476) | soil metagenome | isolation source: 80 cm soil or saprolite under grassland replicate 2 | place: USA:California | collected 2016-06-15 | reverse complement strand
CCGATCTTCGCGCGCCCCAAGTGCGGCGCGCTCCGCCCCGAGACTTGCTTCGTCCGCATAGCCGCGGATCAAGAGCACGCGGTTGAGTGCGCCGATCTCGGCAGACCAGCAGGCGAGCAGCTCTCCCGTGCCCTTGTTGGCCGCGATCCAATCGTTGAGCAGGGCCAGGGATTTGGGCGTGCCGCCCGGGCGGATCGTCAGAATCGTCACGTCATAGAGCATATCGTCACGTCATAGAGCATGTTGTTCGCCGCCACGGAGTGATCTAGCCTTCCGAGCTTATCGCTCGGCCTCGCCCACGCGCAACCGCACGCGAAGGGAGCGGCGCGAGGAGGCGCAAAGAGGCGCAAAGATCGGCAAAAAACCTGCGGCCCGCCGCTGCCGCGGCCGGGACATGCACGGGAGGAAGCCATGTTGGGAAGCTTGCGACGGGCGAGCACCGTCGTCGCTGTGGTTGCGGCACTCGGCGCAGTCGCGGTCGTGCCGGCCGGGGCCGCGGACAATGTCAGGATCGGCATCCTGTGGCCGCTCACGGGAAACGCCGCCGCCGCCGGTCAGGCTTCCAAGGCCGCGGCCGAAGTCGCGGCCGAGATCGTCAACACTCCCCATCCCGAGATGGCCAATTTGCCGCTCGCGGCGACGGCCGGACTGCCCGGCTTGGGGGGCGCCAAGCTCGAGCTCGTGTTCGCCGATCATCAGGGCAATCCTTCCGTTGCCCAGCAGCAGGCGCTCCGCCTCATCAACGAAGAGAAAGTCCACGTGCTGTTCGGGGCCTATCAGTCCTCCTGCAGCCTGACCGCCACCGCGGTCGCCGAGCGCTACGGCATTCCGTTCATGGTCGGAGAGTCCGCGGCGCTCAACATCACCGGGCGCGGATACAAATGGACGTTCCGCGGCACCCCGATCGCGAGCGATTACGCCGCGACCTACATGCGCTTCTTCGACGACATGAAGAAAGAAGGCAGGAAGATCGACTCCATCGCGGTCGTCAACGAGAACACCGACTATGGCACCTCCGTCGCCGACGAGATCGAAGCCGCCGCCAAGAAGGCCAATATTCCGGTGGCGTTGCGCATCCCCTATAGCGCCAATTCCGCCGACGTCTCCGCGCAAGTGCTGCAGCTCAAGGAGCGCAAGCCCGACGTGGTGATCTTCATCAGCTATACGTCGGATTCCATTCTCTACGTCAAGACCATGAAGAATCTCGATTATCTGCCGCCGATGGTGATCGGGGACGATACCGGATTTTCCGATCCCTCGTTCATTGCGGCCATTGCCGACATCGCCCAGGGCGCCATGAACCGCAGCGCCTGGGACATCGGCAAGCCGGGTAGCACCACCTACCGGATCAACGAGCTGTACAAGGCCAAGACCGGCCGCGATCTCGACGATACCAGCGCGCGCAACATGCAGAGCTTTTTCGCGCTGGCGGACGCCATCAATCGCGCCGGATCGAGCGAGCCCGAGAAAATCCGGCATTCCCTCCAGGAGACCGACCTCAAGCCCGAGCAGCTGATGATGGGCTACCGCGGCGTCAAGTTCGACGCGACCGGCCAGAACGTGCTGGCCTCGACCTATCTCATTCAGCTCAAGGCCAAGGCGTACCAGCTGGTGTGGCCGCAACCGGTGGCGGCGGCCAAGCTCGAATGGCCGATGAAGGGCTGGAAGCCATAGAGGGGGCGGGTTCGGCTACTCTCGGCCGGCGCCGTTACCGTGCCGCCGCGGCCGGCAAGCTTGGCCATTCTCGGTATTCGGTCGGATATGCTAGCGTGCCGGGGGAACGATCGGGAGGGACCGAGGCTTCACTGGTATGGCCGCCGGCAAAGGCCCGCGGCGAACAAGAAAAGACGCCGCACACCCGGCGACAGAGGGAGGAAGCACATGGACCGGTTGGTTCGTCCGCTGGCGAGGGCAGCCGCGTTGCTCGTTGCCGCGCTGATCGCCGCGCCCGCGCCCGCATCGGCGGGGGCGCCCAAGCACGGCGGGATCTGGAAAATCTATCATCGCGACAGTCCGGCGAGCGCCTCGATCCACGAGGAGGCGACGTTCTCGACGGTGACGCCGTTCATGCCGGTTTTCAACAATCTCGTCCTCTACAAGCAGGACGAGCCGCAAAACAGCATGCAGTCGATCGTGCCGGATCTGGCCACGAGCTGGTCCTGGAACTCGGATCATACCGAGCTGACGTTCAAGCTGCGTGAAGGCGTGAAATGGCACGACGGCAAGCCGTTCACGTCGAAAGACGTGAAATGCACCTTCGACATGCTGATGGGCAAGTCGACCGCCAAGTTCCGCAAGAACCCGCGGCAGAACTGGTACGACAACGTCAAAGAGATCACGACCAACGGCGACCACGAGGCGAGCTTCCAGCTCAAACGGCCGCAGCCGGCGCTGCTGGCGCTGCTGGCTTCGGGCTACACCCCGGTCTATCCCTGCCACGTCTCGCCGGCCGAGCTGCGCACGCACCCGATCGGCACCGGCCCGTTCAAATTCGTCGAGTTCAAGGCCAACGAATCCATCAAGCTGACGAAAAACCCGGACTACTGGAAGAAGGACCGACCCTACCTCGACGGCATCGAGTTCACGATTATCTCCAATCGATCGACCGCCATCCTGGCGTTCATCGCCGGACAATTCGACATGACGTTTCCAACCGAAGTGTCGATCCCGCTGCTCAAGGACGTGCAGTCGCAGGCGCCCAAGGCGGTCTGCGAGCTCGCGCCGACCAACGTCAACACCAACCTGATCGTCAACCGCGAGGTCCCGCCGTTCGACAACGCCGACCTGCGGCGCGCGATGGCGCTCGCGCTCGATCGCAAGGCGTTCGTGGACATCCTCTACGAAGGCAAGGCCGATATCGGCGGCTCGATGCTGCCGCTGCCGGCCGGCGTGTGGGGCATGCCGCCGGAGATCCTCAAGACCATCCCCGGCTACGGCCCCGACGTGCAGAAGAACCGCGCGGAAGCCCGCAGCATCATGCAGAAGCTCGGCTACGGGCCCGAGAAGAAGCTCAAGGTCAAGGTATCGACGCGCAATATTCCGATCTACCGCGATCCGGCGGTGATCCTCCTCGATCAGCTCAAGGAGATCCACATCGACGGCGAGCTCGAGGTGGTGGAGACCAGCATTTGGCACGCCAAGGTCGGGCGCAAGGATTACACGGTGGGGCTCAACCTCACCGGCAACGCGGTCGATGATCCGGACCAGAATTTCTACGAGAACTACGCATGCGGGTCGGAGCGCAATTATACCCAGTACTGCAACAAGGAGCTGGAGAAGCTGTTCGACCAGCAGTCGATGGAAACCGATGTGGAGAAACGCAAGAAGCTCGTCTGGGAGATCGACAAGAAGCTGCAGGAGGATGTGGCGCGGCCGATCATCCTGCATTCGCGGGCCGCGACGTGCTGGCAGCCCTATGTCAAAGGCGTGACCGTCATGGTCAACAGCTCCTACAACGGCTACCGCTACGAGGACGTGTGGCTGGACAAGTAATCCGAACGAACATGGGACTGGGATTGAAGCGTGGGACAAGCCGCGGTCTCCACCTCTCCCCGAGGGGGAGAGGTCGGTTTCCTCGCCTTTGGCGAGGACCGGGTGAGGGGGTCACGATGGTTCCGATCCCCCTCACCCATCCCTCTCCCCAAATGGGGAGAGGGTGCAGTCTGCCGCTCGCTCATCGCAAAACAAATAGCGCGGGAGGAATGGGAATGAGCCGGAAATTTCGATGGTTGGTGGCGGCGGGCGGCTTGCTGCTGATGGCGATGCCGGGCTTCGCCGGCGAGGCCAAGCACGGCGGCATCTGGCGGATCTACCACCGCGACAGTCCGGCCAGCGCCTCGATTCACGAGGAGGCGACCTATTCTACCAACATTCCGTTCATGCCGGTCTTCAACAATCTCGTCCTCTACAGGCAGGACGAGCCGCGCAACAGCTTCGAGACCATCGTGCCGGATCTCGCGACCGGCTGGACGTGGGGCAAGGACGGCACCGAGCTGACCTTCAAGCTGCGCGAGGGCGTGAAATGGCACGACGGCAAGCCGTTCACGTCGAAAGACGTGAAGTGTACCTTCGACATGCTGATGGGCAAGTCCACCGCCAAGTTCCGCAAGAATCCGCGGCAGAACTGGTACGAGAACGTCACCGAGGTGACGACCAACGGCGACTACGAGGCGAGCTTCCATCTCAAGCGGGCGCAGCCGGCGCTGCTGGCGCTGCTGGCCTCGGGCTACACCCCGGTCTATCCCTGCCACGTCTCGCCGGCCGACATGCGTGCGCGTCCGATCGGGACCGGCCCGTTCAAGTTCGTCGAGTTCAAGCCGAATGAATCCATCAAGCTGACGAAGAACCCGGACTATTGGAAGAAGGACCGGCCGTATCTCGACGGCATCGAGTTCACGATCGTCTCCAACCGCTCGACCGCGATTCTGGCGTTCATTGCCGGCAAGTTCGACATGACGTTTCCGACCGAGGTGACGATTCCGCTGCTCAAGGACGTGCAGTCGCAGGCGCCCAAGGCGGTCTGCGAGCTCGCGCCGATCAACGTCAGCACCAACCTGATCGTCAACCGCGAGGCGCCGCCGTTCGACAATGCCGAGCTGCGGCGCGCGATGGCGCTCGCGCTCGACCGCAAGGCGTTCATCGACATTTTGTCCGAGGCCAAGAACGACATCGGCGGCTCGATGCTGCCGCCGCCGGCCGGCATCTGGGGCATGCCGCCGGAGATCCTCAAGACCATCCCCGGCTACGGCCCCGACGTGCAGAAGAATCGTGCCGAAGCCCGCAGCATCATGGAGAAGCTCGGCTACGGCGCCGACAAGCGGCTCAGAATCAAGGTCTCGACGCGCAACATTCCGCTCTATCGCGATCCCGCCGTGATCCTCATCGACCAGCTCAAGGAGATCTATATCGACGGCGAGCTCGATCAGGTCGAGACGAGCAATTGGTTCTCCAAGGTCGCACGCAAGGATTACACCGTAGGGCTCAACCTGACCGGCAATTCGGTCGACGATCCGGACCAGAATTTTTACGAGAACTACGCCTGCGGGTCGGAGCGCAATTACACCCAGTACTGCAACAAGGAGCTGGAGAAGCTGTTCGACCAGCAGTCGATGGAGATCGATCTGGAGAAACGCAAGAAGCTCGTCTGGGAGATCGACAAGAAGCTGCAGGAAGACGTGGCGCGGCCGATCATCTTCCACTCGCGGCAGGCGACCTGCTGGCAGCCCTATGTCAAGGGCGTGACCATCATGGTCAACAGCTCTTACAACGGCTACCGCTACGAGGACGTGTGGCTGGACAAGTGAGTCGACGCGTCATGTTCGCGATGTTTGCGCACGAGCGTGCCGCACCCGCCTCCCTCCCCCCTTGTGGGGGAGGGATGGGGAGGGGGGTGCTCGGTACTGCGGGCGTTATCCGTACCCCCCTCCCGGCTCGCGCGCTCCGCGCGCGTGCCGACCTCCCCCACAAGGGGGGAGGTGTCGGCAGCCAGCGGGCAGGCATGCGGCAGCACGACGGAACAAAGCCTTGCTAGCCTATCTGGTGCGGCGCTTCTCGCTCATGCTCCTGACGCTGTTCGGGATCTCGATCATCATTTTCGCGCTGCTCCGCCTGGTTCCCGGCAACATCGCCGACATCCTGTTCGACTCCGCCGGCCTGATCAATCCGGCCGAGAAGGCCCAGATCGAGCGCGAGCTCGGCCTCGACAAGCCGATTCCGGTGCAATACGCGGTCTGGATCGGCGGGCTCCTGCACGGCGATCTCGGCTATTCCTACGTGTCGGAGCGGCCGGCGCTCGACGAGATCCTGCCGCGCATTCCGATCACCGCGAAGCTCGCGGCGCTGGCGCTGGCGTTCTCGATCCTGCTGGGGGTTCCGTTCGGGGTGATCAGCGCGGTCAAGCAGAACACCTGGCTCGATTACGTCTTGCGCGTAATCAGCCTGAGCGGGCTGTCGATGCCGGCGTTCTGGCTCGGGCTCCTGATCCTGATGGTCTTCGTCGCCCAGTTCGGGTCGATCCCGATCTACAGCGAGGGGCCGAAGAGCTTTTGGGACGAGCTCGTGATGTTCGCGATTCCGGCCGCCGCGGTCGGTTTCCGCAGCTCGGCGCTGATCATGCGGCTGACGCGATCCTCGATGCTCGAAGTGCTGCGCCAGGATTACATCCGCACCGCCCGCGCCAAGGGCGCATCGGAGTCCTCGGTCAACTATCACCACGCGCTGAGAAACGCGATCCTGCCGGTCATCACCGTGATCGGCATCGAGGCGGCGTTCCTGGTCGGCGGCCTGATCGTGACCGAGACGGTCTTCAACATTCCGGGCGTGGCGCGCTTTCTGGTCGAGGCGATCCGCTGGCGCGACTATCCGATCGTGCAGAATCTGGTGATGTTCATCGCGATCATCGTGGTCCTGGTCAATTTCCTGGTCGACCTGCTGTACGCCGCGCTCGATCCGCGGATCAAATATTCGGACTGAGAGAAGGACCGGCAATGTCGATCGAATACGACGCACAACTTGCCAGCGCGCGGCCGAGGCTGCGCCGACCGGCCGGGCGGCTGCGCATCTTCTTCTATCGCCATCCGCTCGGCGCGATCGGCGCGGTGATCATGGCGGCTTTCGTGTTCGCCGCGGTGTTCGCTCCCCTCATCACCACCTACGATCCGCTGACCACCGATTCGGCGGTATCGCTGGCGCGGCCGAACGCGGCGCACTGGCTCGGCTGCGACTTCATGGGCCGCGACGTCTACAGCCGCATCGTCTACGGCGCCCGCATCTCGCTCGCGGTCGGGATCGGCTCGACCGTGCTCGGCTCGGTGCTCGGCATCCTGGTCGGGCTGCCGTCCGGCTATCTCGGCGGCTGGGTGGATCTATTGGCGCAGCGTCTGGTCGACATCCTGCAGGCGCTGCCGCTCCTGGTTCTCGCGCTGGTGATGGCGGCTTCGCTGGGTCCCTCGCTGGAGAACGTGATCATCGCCATTGCCATTCCGTTGATCCCCTACGTGGCGCGCGTGGTGCGTTCGAACACGCTGGTGCTGCGCGAGCTGCCCTTCGTCGAGGCGGCGAAAGCGGTCGGCATGAGCGAGTTGCGCATCGCGATCAAGCACGTGCTGCCCAACACGATGGCGCCGCTGATCGTGCTGGCCACCGCCCAGCTCGGCTCGGCGATCCTGGTCGAAGCCTCGCTGTCGTTCCTCGGCCTCGGCATTCCGGAGCCCTATCCGTCGTGGGGCAGGATGCTGTCGGAATCCGCCGCCGAATACGTGCGCACCGCGCCCTGGCTGGTGATCTTCCCCGGCATTGCCATCAGCCTGGTGGTGTTCGGAACCAATTTGCTGGGCGATGCGCTGCGCGACCTGCTCGACCCGAGGCTGCGCCACTGATGCAAGCCGAGGCGACGCGATCGCGGCCGGCCGGGACCGCCAATGTGCTCGAAGTCGAGGGGCTTACCACGGTGTTCTCCGCGGGCGAGCGCACCCTCAATGCCGTCGACGACGTGTCGCTCTGGCTGCGGCCGCACGAGACGCTGGCGGTTGTCGGCGAATCCGGCTGCGGCAAGAGCACGACCGCGCTCTCCATCATGCGGCTGATTCCCGATCCGCCGGGCAAGATCGTCGCCGGCGAGGTGAGGCTCGACGGCAGGGACCTGCTGGCGCTCGACGAGGCGCAGATGCGCGACGTGCGCGGCAACGACATCTCCATGATCTTCCAGGAGCCGCTGACCTCGCTCAACCCGGTGCTCACTTTGGGCAGCCAGATCGCGGAAGCCGTCGAGCTGCATCAGGATCTCGCCAAATCCGCCGCCATGGAGAAGGCGGTGCACATGCTCGCGCTGGTCAAGATCCCGGAGCCGGCCCAGCGCGCCAAGGAATATCCGCACCAGATGTCGGGCGGCATGCGCCAGCGCGCCATGATCGCCATGGCGCTCGCCTGCAATCCCAAAGTGCTGATCGCCGACGAGCCGACGAGCGCGCTCGACGTCACCATCCAGGCGCAGATCCTGGATCTGATGCTCTCGCTGCAGGATGAGCTGGGCACCGCGATCATCCTCATCACCCACGATCTCGGCGTCGTTGCCGAGACCGCGCAGCGCGTGATCGTCATGTACGCGGGCCGCAAGGTCGAGGAGGCGGAAGTCGAGCCGCTGTTCGAGGAGCCGCTGCATCCCTACACCCACGGGCTGCTCGCCTCGATTCCCCGGCTCACGATCATGGCCGGAGGCGAAGCCCCGGAGCGTCTGCGCGAAATCCCCGGCATGGTGGCGTCTCTCGCCGACCTGCCGCAGGGCTGCGTGTTCGCGCCGCGCTGCGCGTTCGCCGATGAGCGCTGCCGCGCGCAATATCCGGCCTACGAGGAGAAGCGGCCGGGGCACTGGGCCGCGTGCTGGCATTCCGACAAGCTGAGTGCGGCGCGATGACGGTCGCGCCGGCAAGAGAGCATGCGCTCGAAGCGAGCCGGGTCGCGCCGGTGATCGAGGTCGAGGATCTCAAGAAACATTTCCCGGTGAAGAAGGGATTGTTGCGCCGGACCGTGGCGCAGGTGTTGGCGCTCGACGGGGTGAGCTTCGCGATCGGGAGCGGCGAGACGCTCGGCCTCGTCGGCGAAAGCGGCTGCGGCAAGTCGACCTTGGCCAGGACCGTGCTGCGCCTGATCGAGCCCACCGCCGGCGCCATCAGGGTCGGCGGCCGCGACATCACGCATTTGCGCAAGAGCGAGCTGCGGCCGTATCGGCGCGAGATGCAGATCATCTTCCAGGATCCGTTCTCCTCGCTCAATCCGCGCATGTCGGCGGGCGACATCGTCGGCGAGCCGCTGCAGATCCACGGCATGGCGCCCGACAGGCGGCGCGAGCGCGTCGCCGAGCTGTTCGAGCTCGTCGGCCTTGCGCCGGCGCAGATGGCGAGCTTTCCGCATCAGTTTTCCGGCGGGCAGCGCCAGCGCATCTGCATCGCCCGCGCGCTCGGGCTCGACCCGAAGCTGATCGTCGCCGACGAGCCGGTCTCGGCGCTCGACGTCTCGATCCGCGCGCAAGTGATCAATCTGATGATGGATCTGCAGCGGCAGAAACATCTCTCCTATCTGTTCATCGCCCACGATCTTGCCGTGGTCGAGCACATCAGCCGCCGCATCGCCGTGATGTATCTGGGAAAAATCGTCGAATATGCGGACAAGAAGACCCTGTTCCTCGAGCCGCTGCATCCCTACACCGAAGCCTTGCTCTCAGCGGTGCCGGTGCCCAATCCGAAGCTCAAGCGCGCCAAGCGCATTCTGCGCGGCGACGTGCCGAGCCCGATGCATCCGCCGCCGGGCTGCGCGTTCCACACCCGCTGCCCCTATGCCGAAGCGCGCTGCCGGGTCGAGGTGCCGCAGCTGCGCGAGGTGCGGCCGGGCCACTGGGTGTCCTGCCATCTGCGCTGACGATCGCATCGCGCACCGGCAACACGTTCCACGAGTTGCCACATACCGGCCGCGAAATTGTCGTATCCCCTTGATCAGCTTGGGCTTCGGCTCGGGCGGGCACGGGCGAGGGGCGGGGAGGTCCGTGCCAGGAGGGCAGCCATGTATCGCGTATCAGCCATCCTGATCGTACTCCTGATCTTCGCCGTGCCCGCTCGAGCTGCGCCCTCGCGCATGGGCGAGCTCTCTACGCTCGAGTCCGTGCAGAAATGGATGTACGGCTATCGGGCGAAACCCGATCCCGCCCGGTTGCCGGAAGCGCTGCGCACGCTCAACCAGCTCGGCGCGCTCAAGGATCCGGAGACTTCCGGGATCTACGTCGGCTTTCTCGCCGGCGTCATCGGCGCCGCTCCGGCCAAGGCCGATGAGCTGCTGGCAAAATTGTTCCCGGTGCCGCCGGCGGAGCAATGGCTGATCGTGCGGGCGATCGCCTATTCGGGCCATCCGCAATGGAAGCACCTGATGCTGAAATACGCGGCCAGCATGCCGGCCCGCAAGGTGATGATCGAAAAGTATCTTGCCCGCGAGCTCGCCACCCTCAACGAAGTGCCGCTCGAGCATCCCGACCCGGGCCTGATGGCCAAGCTGCGCGGCTATTTCTCCTTCGGCGGGCACAACAAGCCGCCCGGCAAGAATCTCACCTTCGAGAACAATCCCGAGCTGCTCGACACGCTGTGGGGCTATTATTTCGCCAGCGGCGCCTACGGTCCGATCCTGCGCGTGGTCAGCGTGCTGCCGTGGTCGAAGGACCGCGACAGCGTCGACAAGCTCAATGTCGGCAGCATGGCGAAATACACGCTTTCCATGTACGCGATGCGCGACCCCGGGCTGCTCGAATTGCTCAAGAGCGAGCTCACTCACCAGCCCAAGGAAGTGGTGGCGGTGCTCAAAGAAGTGATCGAGGGGGCCGATACCGCCGACATCGGCCGCATCCGCAAGGAGGCGCTGGCCGCGGTCGAGGAGCTCAAGCGCAAGGGGCCGGGCTACAAGCGCGACATCTCGTTCTGGGGCCAGGTCGGCGAGGGCGCGATCTCGCTCGGCTGCGTCGCCGCGGCGGCGCTCGGCCAGATCGAGTTCGGCATCCCATGCGTGCTCGGCGGCGCGGCGACCTCGGCGGCGGTGCGCTACTGGTCCTCGCCGCAGTGAAGAAAGGAAAAAGAATAGGAGCGGATTGATCAGCAGCTCTCTTTGGGCCTAAACCGACATGCGGAGCGCTTCAGCCCTCTGGCTTTGACTAGATTAATTTCTCAGACCATAAATTTCAGTTCTCAAAATCTGTCTTGTCGCCTTGACGGGGTCCGGGACAGCTAGTTGAGGTTCTAGTATTAAAATAAAATGTGCGGTAGCATGGGGATCCGATCGGCCGGAGGATCTCCGCTCACTGCGCGAGATTTTGCCACCACGACTTGCAAGGGGAGGGTGTCGATGAGGAACGTGTTCAGCACCGAATCTTTACCTAGCTACCACGAGAACCTGTTGATCGTCAGCGTTCGAAAAGAGGCATTGTCATCGGCGCCGACGGGAGGTCCGCTGGGTCAAGGTCAATCTGCGATGATGGCGGCGGTCTCGCCCGCTACGACCGGCTTGGGCGCGCTGGCATTCTATGAGCGGGCCGGCATGGTGAAGCGAGTGGTGCCGCTTCGAAAAGAAGATCCGCGCGAGCAACCCCGGACTCCATCTGCATCGGTCTTATCGGCTTTATTCTTCTCCGCGGCCGCGCCACGGAAGAATGATCCCAATCACGGCGTCAGCATCGTGGAAATCGAGCATGGACACGACACCACTCCTCTTCGGACCGCACTAGCCAATGATCCGAACATTGTTGCGGTGGCCAAAGTGCCGATCCGATATTTGGCCGCCCGGCGGACGGCGCCTCGGCGGAGTTCGGTTGCATCTCGCGTGGCCCGTCCCAGGGCATCAAGCAAACCAGCTGCGACCATTTCCACAGTGCCGCCGCTGGGCTCAGGCAAGGGCACAAAGCGGCTTTCGCGATGCCGTTCAAATCAGCGTCGCGGTCCTGGACAGCGGAGTCGATTTTGATCATCCGGATCTGAAGGGGCAGATACTTGGTTATCACTGGAACTACCCTGACCTGTCGAGGCCAGCTTCATCTCAGGACCTGATTGGACATGGAACGCACGTTTCCGGCTCAATTGGCGCAATAATAAACAACGATGTCGGGATCAATGGAATATGCAAATGCAATTTGAGTGTCTGGAAAATATTTGACGACGAACCAACTTATGCGTCAGGATCGGGTGCATTCGTGTATTATGTAAATCCTATCATGTACAGGAGAGCGCTGGCCGATTGCGTGCAGACCCCGGTCGATGTCATGAACTTGAGCATTGGCGGTCCGGGCGAACCCGACGCTCAGGAAAAATGGCTGTTCGAGCAGCTCCTCTCGGCCGGGACAATCATCTGCGCTGCAATGGGAAATGAGCGCCAATACGGCAGTCCGACATCGTATCCAGGTGCCATTCCTGGAGTGGTTGCGGTAGGCGCCACCAGCTTGGATGACACAGTGGCGGTTTTTTCTAATCGAGGGAACCACATCGCCGTTTCGGCCCCTGGAAAGGCGATCTGGTCTACTCTGCCCACCTATGCCGGTCAGACGGGATTCTATGCCACGATCGGCTCCGATGGGTCGCCTCGTCAAGGGAAACCAGTGCGCCGCGAAACGGATTATGATGCTTGGGATGGGACTTCCATGGCCACTCCGCACGTCACCGGCGCGGCGGCACTCATGGTTGCAAACAAAGGTAAATTGACGCCCAGCAAGGCGCGGGACCGTCTGATGCAAACGGCCGACAAGGTGGCCGAGATGAAAGACGCCAAATTCAGTCCTGATTACGGCGCAGGCAGGCTTAACCTTGCCAAGCTGCTTGCATGAGCAACAGGCCGTGACTAACGTGTTGTTCGTTTTCCGGGAGAACGCATCCGAAGAAGAGCAGGACCGGGTGGTTCGCGAGATTTCGAGCACTCCCGGAGTGCTGACTGCCGGCCGTATCAGTCCGACAGCGACGAAACCGGCTGTCCGTAGGCTGTGGTATGCCGAAGTTGCCGATGACTCGGTTGCGCAGAAGCTGGTCACGATGCTGGGTAGCAATGATGCGATCCAGTCTGCCGAGTTGCCGGCACAACGCGGACTAGCATAGGCCGCTGGCGTACAGTTCGGGTCCGCCACTTGATCTACGGCGCGCAGGTGCGGAAGCCGGCGATCACGTCGTTGCGCTCGGGCGTGAAGAAATTGCGGTAGAGCGGCCGGGCGAGGCGCGCGCTGGTCGCCCAGGATCCGCCGCGCAGCACTTTGCGGGTGCCGAACCACGGCTGCGAATAATCCTCGTACGGGTCCGCGGCGAAGCCGGGAAACGGCAGGAAATCCGACGCCGTCCATTCCCACACGTTGCCGAGCATCTGGCGGCAGCCGAACGCGCTGTCGCCCGCCGGAAACGCCGCGACGTCGACCGGCGCCGCGAAGGCGAAATCGAGATTGGCGTGCCGGTGGTCCGGCGACGCCTCGCCCCACGGCCAGCGGCGCTTGACCGCGGCGAGCCGCGTTGCGTCGCGGCTCGGCTCGCCGATCGCCGCCGCCTCCCATTCCGCCTCGGTCGGCAGGCGGCGTCCCGCCCAGCGGCACCAGGCTTGCGCCTCGTGCCAAGTGACGAACACGACGGGCGCGTCGGGCGGGAGTTCTTCGGTCCTTGCATGGCGGCGCCAGGTCCACCTGCCGTCCTCTTTGGGCAGCCAATAGACCGGCCGTTCGGCGCGCTCGCGCTCGCGCCAGGCCCAACCCTCCTCGCTCCAAAACTCGCGCACGCGATAGCCGCCGGCTTCGAGGAAAGCCGCGAACTCGGCGTTGGTCACGGGCGCCTTGGCGATGCGGAAGGGTTCGAGCTCGACCGCATGGGCCCATTTCTCGTTGTCGAACACGAAGCCGTCCGCGGCGGTCGAACCGAGCTGCCAGCGTCCGCCCGGCACCTCCGCGTCGCCCGGCCATGCGCCGGCGCGCGGCATCGGAGCGTTGCCGAGATTCGCCGGCGCCGGATAACCGAGCGTCTGGCGCGTATAGGCCAAAGCCTCGACGTGCATGTCCTCGTGCCGGATGGCCAGCTCGTAGAAATAGCGGCCCGGCGCCTCGACGCCGCGGCCCAGGCGGTCGAGCTGCCGCTCGAGCACCTGCGAGAGGAAGCCGAAAACGCCGTTGCGGTCCGGCAGATCGAGGTCCCACCGCGTGTCATGCGCGACGGTGCTCGAATTCCACAGCGCGTCGGCGCGCTCGAGAATCGGCCCCGCGCCGTGCACGTGGCGCAGCGTCCAATATTCGTGAAACCAGCCGACGTGACCGATTTCCCAAAGTACTGGGTTGACGATCGGCAGCATCGGCCCCATCAACTGTTCCGACGACAGATCGTGCGTCAGGCCGTGGGTCCGCGAGCGCGTTTGGCGAAGCTCCTCGGCGAGCTGGGCGACGCTTGCGCCCGTTGTCGGTCGGTTGGGTTCGGCGCTGTTCATGAACATCGTTGTTATCACGCCCGCACGTCCCTCGTCACGGTCCGGCAACCGGACCACGGCGTTGCGCTGGGCGCGGATCTTTCGGCGTCTCGGGCATTCCGCCCGCGTCGCGACCGAATACGACGGTGCGCCGGCGGAGCTGATGGTCGCCCTTCACGCCTGGCGCAGCGCCGGCGCCGTGCGTCGCTTTCGCGAACTGCACCCGGATCGACCGCTGGTCGTTGCTCTCTCCGGCACCGATCTTTACGAGTATATCGATCGCGACCCGGGGCGTACGCTGCGCACGCTCGAATCCGCCGATCGGCTGGTGGCGCTGCAGGATCTTGCGCGGCATCGGCTTGCGAGCCGATTGCGGAGCAAGCTTCGCATCATCCATCAGTCGGCGCCGCCGCTGTCGCGCCGCGGTGCGCCCGCGCCGCGATTTTTCGACGTCGCCGTGATCGCGCATCTGCGCAAGGTCAAGGATCCGCTGCGCGCGGCCCAGGCGGCCCGCCTGCTGCCGGCCACGTCGCAGCTTCGCATTGTGCACGTCGGCGGCGCCCACAGCCCGCGATGGGCGGCCAGGGCGAAGGCCGAGATGAAGCGCAATCCGCGCTATGTCTGGCGAGGCGAAGTGACCGGCGCCGAAGTGCGGTATTTGCTCGCCCGCGCCCGGGCCTTGGTGCTGTCGTCGCTGAGCGAAGGCGGCGCCAACGTGATCTCCGAAGCCGTTGCCGCCGGGGTTCCGGTGCTCGCGTCGCGGATCGACGGCTCGCTCGGATTGCTCGGCCACGACTATCCGGGTTATTTTCCGGTCGGCGACACCGCGACGCTCGCCCGTTTGCTCCGCCGCATCGAGACGGAACCGAAATTCCTCGACCGATTGCGAGCGGCGATTGCTCGACGCAGCGATTTGTTCAGGCCCGCGCGCGAGGTCGCCGCGTGGAAGGCGCTGCTCGATGAGCTGGCGCGACCATCCGCATCGGGCTCGAGTCGGCGCCGAGCACGATCGTCCTCTCGGCCGCGAATGCCTCGATGCGAGGTTGTTGCGGGACCACGATTTTGAAACAGCCTCCGGCCCCGCGTCTGACGGGTCGTCACGTTGCGTTGGACGGGTGAGGCTCGCGCCACGTTGCGCGTCACGCGCCGAAACGACGCAGAGCTTCGGCAGCAGCAGCCCGCGGGAACCGGACCCGCCTGTCGGCCGTTGCGCGTCTGCGTAGCTCTCACTGGAGTGTGAACTTCCCCCCGCCAAAAGTGATAGGCTCGGATCGATCGATCTGCCAGGATTTCCGGCTTCTGCCGACAGACAGGGAGGATGTCGTGGGTCGAATTGGCCTAGCTTTCGCCGCCGTGCTCGCGCTGACGATGTCGGCGGTCGCGCAGACGAAGCCGACGTTCGTCTTCACCGCGATACCGGACCAGGACGAGACCAGGCTGGTCGAAAAATTCACCCGCGTCGCCCAGTATCTGGAAGGCAAGCTCGGCCTGCCGGTCAAATATGTTCCGGTCAAGAGCTATCCGGCCGCGGTGACCGCCTTCATCAACAACGACGTGCAGTTGGCGTGGTTCGGCGGTTTCACCGGCGTTCAGGCCCGCAAGGGCGCCGCTGGATCGGAAGCGATCGCGCAAGGGGCACAGGACGTGAACTTCAAGAGCCTGTTCATCGCCAACGCCAAGATCGGCCTCACGCCGACTGCGGAATTCCCCAAGCAGATCGCCGGCAAATCCTTCAGCTTCGGATCGCGCGCCTCGACCTCGGGCCGCGTCATGCCGGAATTTTTCATCCGGAAGGCGTTCGCAGGCAAAGCGCCGGATGAGGTATTTTCCCGCGTCGGCTTCTCCGGCGATCACAGCCGCACCATCCAGCTCGTGCAATCCGGCGCCTACGAGGTCGGGGTGGTGGACTACACGGTGTTCGATCTCGACCATAAGGCCGGCAAATTCGATCCGGACCGGATCACCGTGCTGTGGGAGACGCCGACGTATCCGGACTACCAATGGACGATCCGGGGCGACGTCGATCAGACCTTCGGCGGCGGCTTCAAGGACAGGGTGCGGGCCTCGCTGCTGGAGATCGACGATGCGACCATTCTCGGCTATTTCGCCCGCTCGAAATTCATTCCGGCGAAAAACTCGGACTACCAGCCGATCGAGGACGTCGCCAAGGCGACGGACCTTTTGAACTGACCGATCGATAATCTGCGGATCGACCGTGAGCGTCCTGATCGAGCTTGCGAAGGAGACAGCCGGATACGGCGGGCGGCCCGTTCTGCATGGGATCGATCTGGCGATCCGGACCGGCGAGCGCGTCGCCGTGATGGGCCGCAGCGGCGCCGGCAAGACGACCCTGCTCAATCTTCTCTATGGCCGCCTGGCGGAGCGCGTAGCGCTGGTTCCGCAGGGCAGCGCCCTGGTGAAGACGCTCTCGGTGTTTCACAACGTCTACATGGGCCGGCTCGATCGGCATCCGACCTGGTACAACGTCCGCACCTTGGTCTGGCCGGCGCGGCGCGTCGTCGGCGAAGTCGCCGCGGTGCTGGATCTCGTCGGCCTGCGCGATGCGCTGTTTGCCCGCGCGGGCGAGCTTTCCGGCGGGCAGCAGCAGCGCGCCTCGGTTGCGCGCGCGCTCTACAACGGCAGGCCGGTCCTGATCGGCGACGAACCGGTCTCCGCGCTCGACCGCGTCCAGGGCGCCGAGATCCTTTCGCGCCTCGCCTCGCGCCACGAGACCATCATCGTGGCGCTCCACGACATCTTTCTCGCGCTCGATCACACCGACCGTATCGTCGTGCTCGATTCCGGGCGCATCGTGCTGGACGCGCCGTCGCGGACGCTCACCGCCGCGGATCTGATCCCGTATTACGGGGGCTGACGTGACGACGCGGCTCCTGGTCCTGCCTCGGCTCAGCTACAGATCCATCAGCTTGCTGCTGCTGATCGCGGCGCTGCTCGGCCTGGCGGTTGCGGACCTGCGAGTGACGGCGCTCGACCCGTGGCTCGAGCTGCAGCATCTGCTCGCCGGTTTGCTGCACACCGATGTGCTCGCCGTCGAGGCCCGGGGCCTCGTTCTGACCGTCGCCTTCGCCGTGCTCGGCGTCGGCATCGGCGCCTCCGCCGGCCTGGCGCTGGCTCTGGTGTTCCCGCATTTCGCGCCCGTGCGCGTCGTGTGCGCGTTCCTGCGCTCCGTCCACGAGATGTTCTGGGCACTGCTGCTCATCAATGTCACCGGGCTGTCGCCCACGACCGGCATTCTCGCCATCGCGCTGCCCTACAGCGGCATCTTTGCCAAGGTGTTCGCGGAGATGATCGAGGAGGCCGATCTCGCCGCCGTCAGGGTGCTGCCGAAAGCCACCTCGACGGTCTCCGCCTTCGCGTTCGCGCGGCTGCCCGAGCTCGCCGAGCAGTTCAAGAACTACACGCTCTACCGGCTCGAATGCGGGCTGCGCTCGACCTTGGTGCTCGGCTTCATCGGCCTGCCGACGATCGGCTTTCAATTGGAGAGCTATTTCCGGCAAGGCCATTACGCGCAGGCCTCGGGCCTGCTCCTGAGCTTCTATGTGCTGGTCGGGACGCGCAGGCTGTGGGCCCGGGCGGCCACCCTGCCGTTGCTGATCGGGGGAAGCATTGCAGCGCTCGTATTCCTGGCCGACACGGTCGGCGGCGGCTCGATCGCCGCCAATCTCCTGCGTTTCCTCGGCGACATCGTCCCACGGCCGCTGCGCGGCGATCTATTCGCGCTCGCCACCTGGATCAGCTTCGGCCAATGGCTGTGGCCGATTCTGATCCATCAGATCTTGCCGGGTCTCGTGCAAACCCTGGTGCTCGCGCAGATCGCCATGGTCGGCATGGCGCTGCTCGCGCTTGTGTTCTTTCCCGTCATTTGCGAGCGGTTTTGCGGACGCCTGGGCAAGGCGCTCGGGCGCGTCGTGCTCGTCGTGGTGCGCTCGACGCCGGAATACATGCTGGCCTACGTGCTGCTCCAGCTGCTCGGTCCCTCGATGCTGCCGGCGGTCATCGCGCTCGCCTTTCATAACGGGGCGATCGTCGGCTATCTTATGGGCCGGCACGCCGACGTGCTGGAATATCGGCCGGACGCCCCGCGGGGTGCCGACCTCTATTTGTTCGAGACCGTGCCGCGGCTCTACGGTCAGTTCCTCGCCTATGTGCTGTATCGGTGGGAGATCATCCTGCGCGAGAGTGCGATTTTCGGAATCCTGGGTGTCGCCACGCTCGGCTTCTACGTCGATGCGGCGATCTCCGAGCTCAAGCTCGACGTCGCGGCCGTGCTGATCCTGGCGTTTGCGGCTCTATCGATGCTGGTCGACGTATTCTCGCGCCGGCTGCGAAAAGGGCTGAGGATCGACACGATGCCGACGCGGCTCTCCGCCGCTCCGGTCGAGCCGAGCTGACGAGGGGCCGCGCGTTGCTCTCCACGCAAAATCCCATCCTCAAGGACGTCGTGCTGCTCGGGGCCGGCCACGCGCACGTGACCGTGCTGCGCAAGTTCGGCATGAAACCATTGCCGGGCGTGCGTTTCACGCTGATCACCCGGGAGCTGCACACGCCGTATTCCGGCATGCTGCCCGGATTGATCGCCGGGACCTATGGGTTCGACGATTCCCACATCGATACCGGGCCGCTGGCGCGCTTCGCCGGCGCGCGGCTCTATCAGGACGAGGCGATCGGGATCGATCTCGACAACCGCCGCGTGCTGTGCCGCAACCGGCCGCCGGTTCTCTACGACCTGTTGTCGCTCGACATCGGCTCGACGCCCAATGTCGGCGACGTGCCGGGCGCGGCTCAGCACGCCATTCCGGTCAAGCCGATCGACGGCTTCCTCCGCCGCTTCGAGGCGTTGCGCGCGCGCGTGCTCGCCGCAAGGGGCTGCGTGAGCATCGGGGTCGTCGGCGCGGGAGCCGGCGGGGTCGAGCTCCTGCTCTCGGTCGAGCGGCGCCTCGAGCGCGAGGTCGCGGCCGCCGGGCACGATCCGGCCGGGCTTTCCTTCACCCTGGTCGGCGCCTCGGACGAGCTGCTGCCCGCCTTCCCGCCCGCCATGGGGCGCCGCTTCCGCGAAATTTGCGAGCGCCGCGGCATCCGGGTCTTTACCGGCGCGCGCGTGGATCGGGTCGAGGCGGGCGCGCTCCATCTCGAAACCGGGGAGAGGATCGCGCTCGACGAGATCCTCTGGACCACGCAGGCCGCGCCCGCGCCCTGGCTGCGCGATACCGGCCTCGCGCTCAACGAGCGCGGCTTCGTGCGGGTCACGCCGGCGCTGCACTCGGTCTCGCATCCCGAAGTGTTCGCCGCCGGAGACATCGCAGCGGTCGACGGCCACCAGCTGCCCAAATCGGGCGTCTATGCCGTGCGCGAGGGCCCGCCGCTCGCCGCAAACATCCGCCGCATCCTCACCGGCGCGGATCCGGTGGCGTACCGACCGCAGCGCCAGGCGCTTTATCTGGTCACCACCGGCGAGAAGGCGGCGATCGGCTCCCGCAACGGCCTGACGTTCGCCGGCCGCTGGGTATGGCGGCTCAAGGATTGGATCGACCGCCGGTTCATGCGCAAGTTCAACGAGCTCCCGGAGATGGCGGCGCAATCCACCGCCTTCGCGAGCCCGATCGCGGACAGCGCCGCGCTGAAGGAGATTTCCGCGATCGCCATGCGCTGCGGCGGCTGCGGCGCGAAGGTCGGCGCGACCGTGCTCTCCCGCGCGCTCGGCAAGGTCACGCCGGCCGAGCGGGAGGACGTGCTGGTCGGGCTCGATGCGCCCGACGACGCGGCGATCGTCGACACCGGCGGGCCGCTGCTCTCGGTGCAGACCGTCGATTATTTCCGCGCCATGATCGACGATCCCTATCTGTTCGGAAAGATCGCCGCCAATCACGCGCTCGGCGACATTTTTGCCATGGGGGGCACGCCGCAGACCGCGCTCGCCATCGCCACCATCCCGTATGGGCTCGAGGCCAAGGTCGAGGCCGACCTTTCGCTGATGATGACCGGCGCCAACGAGGTGCTGCGCGAAGCCGATTGCGCGCTCGTCGGCGGCCACACCAGCGAGGGAGCGGAGCTGGCGCTGGGCTTCGCGGCCAACGGGCTCGTCGCACGCGCGGCGGCGCTGCAGAAAAGCGGCATGCGCCCGGGTGACGCGCTCGTCCTCACCAAGCCGATCGGCACCGGCACCCTGCTCGCCGCCGACATGCGCGGCAAGGCGAAGGCGCGCTGGGTTTTTGGCGCGATCGATCACATGTGCCGCTCGAACCGGGCGGCGGCGGCGGTGCTCGCCCGCCACGGGGTCCGCGCCGCGACCGACGTGACCGGCTTCGGCCTGCTCGGGCATCTCGTGGAGATGGTGCGCGCCTCCGACGTCGACGTGGCGCTGGCGCTCGATCGCATTCCGGTGCTCGACGGCGCGCGAGAAACCATTGCCAAGGGCGTGTTCTCCTCGTTGCAGCCGCAGAACGTCCGGCTTCGGCGCGCCATTCGCGATCTCGAAGGGGTCGCGGCGCATCCGGATTATCCGCTGCTGTTCGACCCGCAGACCGCGGGCGGGCTCATCGCCGCCGTGCCGTCTGCGCGCGCTGAAATCTGCGTTGCCGAGTTGCGCCGCGCCGGCTACGCGCAGGCCGCCGTGATCGGGATGGTCCGGGCGCGCAGCGGCCGGCTCGAATCCGTCGAGGTCATGGCGGCGGGAGCGGATCTCGATGCCGCCCGGCGGCGCGCGGAGAAGCTTGCGGCGTCCGGAGGAGACGGCCACGCGCCCGAGCCCGTGCTTTGACGCCTGGCTGTTCGCGATCGGCTCGACCGATTGATCATCGCCCGCTCGGCGTGTCGGATGTCCTGATGCCGTGGAATTTCCGCGCTGAGCCCGAAACCGTTCTAGCGCAGAAGCCTTTATGGCGATTCGCACAGATCAACCTGCGACGGCGGACGGTTCTCATTGGTGGAAGTTACGTTTCCACTTCGTTGTAGCGTCCGCATTCCCGGCACCTGACGATGAGACCGTGAACTTGGTCGTCATCCGCAATCACCAGCAAGGTGCCGCACTGACCGCAGAGATAATGATTGGTGTTTTCAGCCACAGTTATCGGGGGCGGGGCTGGGACGACATAGCCAACTCCCGGCGGCGGAATCACTCGCAACTTGAGCGTCCATTCTTGCATTGGCGACGCCTCCGCAACCCTGAACACCAATCCAGTGAATGGAGAGGAACTTGGTTCCCTTGGCCTTCGGAACTCGGGCTTGAGATCCCGCGAGCCACCTACTGGTTAGCGACTGCGCTGCCCCGGCTCGTCATCCTCCAACAGGACATCGCCCCGTAAGCCTGTCCGGTTTCCAATCCGTTCCACTTGGAAAGCGAGCCGCAGCCAGCGTTGGGCGAGTTGGAGGAGACTGACCTTGCGTTCTGGCTCGGTCACATTTTCGGCTGCCGCTATGCATTCGTTCGCTCGACTTCGGTATTCGTCCCCAGTCGACATTGCACACTCCTACGCACGCACAAAAGCTGAGTCTTGAACCCCCGACAAGGCCAATCCAGTCCGCATCGAGGGACAACATTATGGAATCGGCGGAAGGCGTGGCGGCGGGTCTCGTCGACCGGATCGGCGCGGCTGTTTTAGTCCGACCTCTATTTTTCTCGTTCGTCACGCTGCCATGACAAGACACTCGGCAGCGTTCGCTCGGTAAAGCTCAGGGGAATCCACGCGCTACTGCCCCTTGGGCGCACTGATATCTTGTATGCCAGAATGCGGCCGTAATGGGGAAGGAGCCTGATGGATAAGAACAGACGAAGAACAGGCAGGCTCGGGCGGAGAACACCTGGCGTTCGATGGGGGCTTTGCCTCGCCTCGCTCGCCGAACAAGAGACTGCGCCGCACCCTCACGGGACAACAGCGTCGATGATGGCGAAGACGATTGTCGAGCACCAGAAACTATGCGGTGGAGAGTTTAGTTGTTGGCAAGTGCAGGCGGCACGGAATGGGGAAAGGATGCAGAATATGAGGAGGCGGCGGTTCCTTGCTACGACGTTGCTTTTGCCGATTCTGCTTTTCGGCACCAATGGTGTCTCTGCCGACGATGTGTTGACCGCCAGCGATCGGCAGTATCTTAGCTCTATTGGTTATGAAGAACAATCAAATGCGTTGGAACGTTCGTCAACCAAAGGGCAACGCAAATATCTTCACAAACTTATCAATAGGCCGAAGATCAGTGCAAAAAAGAAGATGAACTTGGTTAGCAGCTATCTTACGGCGATTGGGATTGGGACGGTGCCAAAATGATTGAGGACCGGATGTCCGAACGTGAGGGCGTGAACTCATAAATCCGCCGGCGTTGACGGAATTCCGCTTTGGTGCGCGTTACGGACTCGAGTCGGACATCGCGCGAGGTCCGAAAAGTGCCAGACTCGGACATCAGCCAGGTTACTCGATCACCTCGTCGGCGCGGGCGAGGAGCGAGGGCGGCACGGTCAGGCCGAGCGCTTTGGCGGTCCTCAGATTGATCACCAGTTCGAATTTGGTCGGCTGCAGGACCGGCAATTCGGCAGGCTTGGCGCCTTTCAATATGCGGCCGGCGTAAATCCCAGCCTGGAGATAAGCATCCGGGACGCTCGGTCCGTAGCTCATCAAACCGCCAACCGCTGCGAATTCTCGCTGATAGTAGATCGCCGGAATCGCGTATTGTGCCGCCAACGCAACAATCTGATCGCGCCGATCAAAGAAAAGCGGATCGTTCAGGACGAGGAGTGCGCCGGCCGTGCTTTGGCCAAACCTTGCAAATGCCTTGCCAAGATCACGTTCGCTGGCGGCGTCCAGGACGTGGGTCTGTAAGCCGACGGCGCGGGCTGCTTCCTGGACGTTCCTCAGATTGCGTTCGACGTTCGCATTCTCCGGGTTCACGAGTATGGCAATAGCAGTAGCTGCGGCCACCATTTCATGCATGAGCCCCAGCCGCTTCTCCCCCAACGCCGAGCTCAAATACATGACACCGGTGACGTTAGCGTTTGGCCGGTTGAGACTGGCGACAAGCCCGAACTGAACAGGATCGTTGGCGGTCGCGAAAACAACCGGAATCGTGGCCGTTGCAGCCTGCGCCGCAAGCGATGCACGAATGGCGCTTGTAACCAGCACGGCCACGCCCTGTTTGACTAGATCCGCCGCAAGTGCTGGCAGCCGATCGTTCTCGTCGTCTGCCCAGCGGTATTCGATGGTGACGTTCTGGCCCTCGACATAGCCGGTTTGAGTCAGGCCATTGCGAACCGCTGCCGCATACGGTGCTCCTCCCGTAGACGAGGTTGGGCCGAGATAGCCGACCACCGGCAGCGCCTGTTGCTGCGCGCGCGCCGCAAGCGGCCACGCCGTCGCTGCTCCAGCGACAAGACCAATAAATTCTCGCCGCCTCATGCACGCCCCCAGACTAAGGACAAGGCATCGTACCGGCTCAGACTAGCACACTGGAAGGGGCCGGGTTTGAGTTCAGGCACAGGTCGTTGAGCGGCTGGCCATGTCCGAGATGGGTCATCCGCGTCGATTCCGAGGCGTCCGCGGTTAGTCCGCTCTGCCCCCAATACTCACCTTGAAAGCGGACATTCGGGGTGGGCAGGTCGGTGCCAACAGCCGACATCCAGCCTGCCCAGTCGGTCGCAAAAATCGAGTCAACGCGTCCTAACGGTGCGCGATGCATTCGATCTCGATCAGAAACTCCGCGCGCGCAAGCGCCGCGACGATCACCGTCGTGCGCGCGGGCGGGTCTTTCGGGAAGAAGGTGCGCCACACCTCGTTCATCGGCGCAAAATCTGCCTGGCGCGTGAGGAACACGGTGCACTTGTCCACCTTGGCCATGGTCGTGCCGGCCGCCTCGACCACGGCCTGAACCTTCTTGAGCAAACTAGTCGCCTGGCCGGTGATGTCTGGGGCATCGAGCTCGACCTGCCCGGACACGTAGATGACGTCGCCGACGCGCACGCCCGGCGAGAGCGGCAAGGGGACGCGCGTTGCTGCGGCAGGCGGAGAGATTACGTCGCGGGTCAGCGGTGGTGTCTGCGCGGCGGCCGGAGCGACGAGCAAGGTAAGGAGGGTTGCGGCCGCGACGATCGATGCGGTGAGCGATCGGTTGATGAGACGAACGGACATGGCGGGCCTCTCGCGCAACGTGGCGGTCTTTTGAGCAGGAAGGCCCAGCATAATGGATTTGGTGAGGGTCAGATAGGTCGTCGCTGCGCTGCCGAATTACAACTCGTCTCATGTCGGCTTGGGGTCAATAACGCCATTTCCAGCGCGGAGTCGCCTTGACCGCTTCACCCCCATGAACGGACATTTCTGGCCGTGATCGGCTAGTCCGACTCGTGCCACTAGCGGAAGTCGTCAGCCTCATTCTATCACCTCGTCGGCGCCAGCAAGCAGCGTCGGCGGCACGTCGAGGCCGAGCGCCCTGGCGGTCTTGAGGTTGATTGCCAGCTCGAATTTGGTCGGCTGCTGCACCGGCAAATCTGCTGGTCTGGCGCCCTTTAGAAGCCGACCGACGTAGCCGCCAGCCAGGCGATAATAGTGTGCGAAATCGGGTCCGTAGCTCATCAGGCCGGTGGCCTCAACATGATCGCGCTGGAAGTAGGACGCGGGAAGGGAATGGCGCGCCGCCAGGGTCACGAGTCGCGCGCTTTCGGTATTGAACAGCGGGTCGGGACCCA
>WNGF01002690.1_pt1 | contig 24629 bp, 7 predicted proteins | sample 5400641 | NCBI WGS metagenome assembly WNGF01 (sample SAMN13153371, study PRJNA577476) | soil metagenome | isolation source: 80 cm soil or saprolite under grassland replicate 2 | place: USA:California | collected 2016-06-15 | reverse complement strand
CGTTTAGACTGGTAACTAGTAACTGGTAACTGGTAACTGGAAATTGAAAACAGGGTCACGCTCGGGATGAGCTTCTGCAAATCGCCAGTTACCAGTGACAAGTTACCAGTGACAAAAGTGTTCTTCGCCGAGATCTTCAAGTGAGGTCGGCCGGTTTCTGAAAATGAATTGCAAAATCGTTCGGGATAGGTAGCATCAGCCCGTTCCACGAACGCCCAAGCTGCAAAGTCCTTAAACAACTGTCGTTTGCTTAGGTAGCCAATACGGCCTCAGAAGGTGTGGTATGCCCGCTCTCGGTCGTTTCTGCAGAGCTGATGCGTTGGGTTTGGCCTTGCGCAGGCTGCTGGGTCATTTCAAGGGAAATTCCGGGCGGCTGATTCCTCTGGCTCTCCTGGGTTGGACTCTGCCCCTCGGCGTCTTGGCCAGCCCACCAGCGATCACGGTCCAGCCGCAACCGCGGACGGTCGTGGAAGGGACGAACTACACGTTCACCGTCGCCGCCACCGGCAGCAGCCCGCTCGCCTACCAGTGGTGGCGCGACAGCTCCAGCCTGGCCGGCAAGACCAACTCCTTCCTGCTCCTGGCGATGATTCAAACCAATGACGCGGGCGTTTACGCCGTGGTCGTGACGAACCTGGAAGGGTCGATGACCAGCGCTCCGGCGCGATTGACGGTGCGTCTGGCCAGTGATCCCGTGTACCCGGCGCCGCCGGGCGGATGGGCTTACGTCTTCCAGGGGAGCGCGGTGGCCAGCAGCCTCACGGCGGCCCTGGACGGCACCTGGGATCATCAGAATGACTCCTGGTCGGGCGACGGACGCGGCGCGGGCAACGGTTTGCCAGGCGGGGTGAGCACGACCAACGGGATTATCACCATCGAAGACGCGGTGACGAGCGGGACGGGCTTCAACAACCGGCGCTATTACTTCACGCACAGCCTGGCGCAGGAATCGAGCGTGGCGAACGCGACGACCTTGCTGGACGACGGGGTGACGTTGACGTTTCGCGCCCGGCTCACGCCGCCCAGTGATCCGCTCATCGAGCTCCCCAACGCCCCCAATGGACTGGTCAACAACAGCGATGGCAAAGGCATGTTCGGCATCCGCCAGGCGGGCAACGGCGGCGGAATCATCGGCTTCAGCTTGAACCAGTCTTCCGAAGATGCCAGCACCACCGCCAGTTTCGACTTTGGCCGGCCCGGCCTGCACATGAACAATCTCAACGGCAACGCCCGCAGCGCGAACGTCGATCCGGGGGAGGGGGGAACGACCAACCTGCTCGCCCTCGACCCCACCGTGTTCCACGAGTTTTGGATCACGATTCAGGACAATGGAGCCGATCCCGGGACTCATCGCGTTTCGATTTACTCCGATGGCAGCAAAAGGCCGACCGTGTTCAATCTCACCGCCGGCTTGGGTGTCGATGGGCCGGCGACAAATTATCTGGCGCTTGGGATGGGCAGTTCCGCCCAGCGCGGGGCGGTGGATGTCGATTTCTTCGGGTATCGGGCGGGAGTGGCGGAACCGTCCGCCTTCAACGAGCCGCTGGGGTTCAGTTTCGCGCCGCCGAACCAGTATGTGGCCACCGGCCAGGTGGCCCGCTTCAGCGTGGGAGTCACGGGCACCCCGCCTTACAGTCTGCAGTGGTATCGCGACGGCACGGCCATCTCCGGCGCAACCAATTTGCTGTATGTCACCCCGCCGGTCACGGCCAGCGATGAAGGAGCACAGTTCACGGTGGTGGTGACCAACGAGAGCCTCAGCCTCACGAGCAGTCCACCCGCGGTGTTGCACTTGCTCAATCCACCGGTGATCACCGCGTCGCCAAACAGTCTGACCGTCACGAACGGTGACAGCGCCAGTTTGGCGGTCGCGGCGGACAGCGGGATTCCGCCGTCTTATCAGTGGCGTTTCAACGGAGACAATTTGTCCAATCAAACGAATGCCGTGCTCGTCCTGGCCGGTGTCTCCCCGGCCAACGCGGGCCACTACGACGTGGTGGTGGCCAACCCGAGTGGCTCGGTGACGAGCGCGTTGGCGACGCTGACGGTGATCCTGTTCGATTTTGGCGACGCTCCCGATCCAGGTTTTCCCTCGCTCAAAGCCAGCAACGGCGCGCGCCACGTCATCGTTCCGGGAATCCACCTGGGGGCGTCGATCGACGCGGAAGTCGATGGGCAACCCGACGCCGACGCCATGGGTGACGACTTGAACGGCAACGCGGATGAGGACGGGGTGAGATTCCTGACGCCGCTCTTCATCGGCCAGACAACGACGCTCGAAGTGGTCGCCTCGACCAATGGCCTGCTGAGCGCGTGGGTGGATTTCAACCGGGACAACTCGTGGAGCGGGGGAGGGGAGCAGGTGTTTACGAACCAGGCCTTGGCTGCGGGAACCAACACATTGCGGTTGATCGTTCCCGGCCTGGCTTCCACCGGCCTCACTCATGCCCGCTTCCGCTTCAGCACCGCCGGAGGACTTTCCTTCAACGGGCCCGCGGCGGACGGCGAGGTGGAGGATTACGCGCTGACCATCGCGGCGCTGGCCGATTTGAGCGTCACGCAGACGAGCTCGCCGGAGCCGGTGGCGGTCAACAGCAACCTGACTTACTCGATCACGGTGAGCAATGCCGGCCCGTCCGCCGCCTCGAGTGCCACGTTGACCGATTCGTTCCCGGCGGGCGTCACTTTCGTGTCCGCGACTTCGTCGCCAGGGGGCTGCAACCAGAGCGACGGCATCCTGACCTGTTCCTTGGGCGCGCTGAACAACGGCGCCGCGGCCAGGATCACGCTGGTGGTCAAGGTGACCGCTGCCGGAAGCATCGCGAACACCGTCTCGGTCTCCAGCCCGGAAGTGGATCTCGTTCCGGCGAATAACACGTTTACCTCGCTGACGAGCGCGTTGGACGCGCCTGCGATCACGGTTCCGCCACAAAGTCTGACCGTGACCAACGGGTCCACGGCCAACTTCAGCGTCACGGCCTCTGGCACGCCGCCGTTACGTTTCCAGTGGCGTTTCAATGAGTCGGACCTGGACGGGCAAACCAACGCCACCCTGAGCATTTTCAACGCTCAACCTGCCAATGCGGGCAATTACGCGGTGCGCGTGGCCAACCAGGTCGGCGCGATCGACAGCCCGGTCGTCACCCTGGCGGTGTTGGTCCCGGTCAACATCACCGCGTCGCCCCAGAGCCAGACGGTCAATGTCGGGGCGACCGTGTTGTTCAGCGTCGCGGCGACGGGGTCAGCGCCGTTGACGTTCCAGTGGAGCTTCAATGACAGCGATCTGATCGGGGAGACCAACGCCACCTTGGTCCTGACCAATGTGCAACTGAGCCAGGCTGGCTTGTACCGCGCGCGCGTCAGCAATGCGCTTGGCCCGGTGACGAGCAACCCCGCCTCGCTCACCGTGTTCGCGCCGCCTTCGTTCACGCTGCAGCCCGAAAGTCGGACCAACTTCGCCGGAGGCACGGCGACATTCAACGCCCTGGCGACGGGCACTGCGCCCGTGCGTTACCAGTGGTATGTCAACCAGACCAACCTGCTCAGCGGTCAGACCAACACTTCCCTCGTGCTCGCCAACCTCCAGCCAGCGCAGTCGGGCGGCTACGCCGTGGTGGCAACCAATCTGGCCGGGACGACAACGAGCCTGGTGGCGGTGCTCACCGTGTTCGAAATGGACTTCGGCGACGCGCCGGACGCCTTGGGTTATCCCACCACGATGGCGTTCAATGGCGCGCGTCATCGCATCCTGCCGGGGGTCCATTTGGGCGCCGCGGTGGACTTCGAACCCGACGGCCAGCCGAATGGGTCGGCCACCGGTGATGACTTCAGCGGAAGTGATGACGAGGACGGCGTGGGCTTCACTTCGCCCTGGTTGGTCGGGCAGTTCGCCACGGTTTTGGTCGTCGCATCCACCAATGGTTTTCTCGACGCCTGGATCGATTTCGATGCCAACGGCACCTGGGCGGACCCGGGAGAGCAGGCGCTCGCCAGCCAGGCCGTCGTTGCCGGAGCCAACCTGGTGATGCTGCCCATTTCCCCCACGGCGCGGCCAACCAATACGTTCGCGCGATTCCGCTTCAGCCGCGCGGGAGGGTTGTCCTTCGATGGGTTCGCCCCCGACGGAGAAGTGGAGGACTACGCGGTGACCATCCGGCCGGCGATCGACCTGGCAGTCACGGTGATTGATTCGGTCGACCCTGTCCCGGTGTTGAGCAACGTGACCTACACGGTGGTCGTGACCAATCAGGGCCCGTCCCCCGCGACCGGTGTGGTCCTGACCAATACGCTGCCCGCGTCGTTGACCCTGCTGTCCGTCATCCCCAGCCAGGGAAGTTGCAACAACGCGGGTGGCCGCGTCATCTGCGCGCTTGGTTCGCTGGAGAACGGGGGCAGTGCCACGGTGAACCTGACCCTGCGGGCGGATGTGGCAGGAACGTTTGTGGCCAACGCGGCCGTCACGGGCAACGAGGCCGAGGCGGATTCGCCGGACAACACCGGATTCCAAACGACTTCGGTGATCGTGCCGCCGGTCGCCTTCAGCAACGTCACCGCCATTCCGATCGCGGATGCGACCGCCGCCGGCCCGGGAGTCGGGAACCCTTACCCATCGACGATTGTCGTCTCCGGCCTGACCGGCCTGGTCTACAAAGTCACGGCGACGCTGAACAATCTCAGCCACAGTTTCGCGGGAGACCTGGACATCCTGCTCGTTGGCCCCAGCGGCCAGGCCGTGCTGCTGATGTCGGACGCCGCGGCGGGATTCGTGATCAACGGCGTCACGTTGACATTTGATGACGCGGCCGGGTTGTCGCTGCCGACCGTCGGCGTGCTCTCCTCCACCGGCTATCGTCCCACCAATTACGATCCTTCCTTGGACACTTTTCCGCCGCCGGCGCCGTTGGGCCCCTTCGGCAGCGCCCTCTCGGTCTTCCAGGGCACGGACCCCAACGGCCCCTGGTCATTATACCTCGTGGACGATTTGCCCAACAACACGGGGATCATCGGAGGAGGCTGGCGTTTGAACATCAGCACGGCGGACCCGATCGCAGATCTGGCGGTGCTGGCCACGGCTTCCTCCAATCCCGTCGCGGTGAATAGCAACCTGGTGTATGCCATTACCGTGACCAATCGCGGCCCGGCCGCCGCCACCGGCGTGACGCTGACGAACGCCTTGCCGGCTGGGGTCAACTTCGTTTCCGTGACGAGCTCGCAGGGCGCTTGCCTGCGTCAAGGCGGTCTGGTCACATGCGACTTCGGGCAACTGACCCCGGGCGCGGCCGCCGTGGCCACGGTGACCGTCACGCCCTTCGGAGTGGGGGTTTTTACGAACAGCGCCACGGCCCGGGGCGCACAGCTGGACCTGGTGACGAACAATAATTTCGCCCAGGCCATTACCGCGGCGCGTCCCCTGTCCGACCTGTTGCTCGCGCAGACGGTCTCGGCCAACTTTGCGCCAGTCGGCCAGCCGCTGACCTACACGCTCAATGTCACCAACCGCGGGCCCAACGCCGCCAACAACGTCCGCCTGACCGATGCTTTGCCGGAGGGCGTCATTCTCCTCGCGGCCGCCGCATCGCAAGGCTCGTGTACCAACGCGGGCGGCAAGGTCACCTGTGGCCTGGGCAACCTGGCGGCCAACGCGCGGGCCCAAGTGATGCTGGTTGTTCAAGCCACCGTTCCCGGCAGCATCACCAACTCCGCCATCGTCGCCAGCGATGAAGTCGATCCCTTCGGGACTAACAATACGTCCTCCGTGGTTGCTGTGACCGAGGTTCAACTGGCCCCGGCGATTCTCACGGCGCCGCAAAGCCAGAGGGTCACCAACGGGGCGGAGGTGACGTTCCTGGCCAGCGCCAGCGGGACCCCGCCCCTGGCCTACCAGTGGCAGTTCAATGGCACGGACCTGCCGGGAGCGACCAGCGTGAGCCTGACCTTGAGCAACGTCACTTCGGCTTCTGCGGGAAGCTACCGACTACGGGTGAGCAACAGCGTGGGCAGCGTTTTCAGCGCGCCGGCACTCCTGACCGTGCTTGCGCCGCCGTTCCTCTCGAACATCCCGGACCAGCAGACCGACGAGGACGTCGCCACGCCTTCGGTCCAATTTACCGTGGGTGATGTCGACTCGTCGGCCGATGAGTTGGTCCTGACGGCGTCGTCGTCGAATCCGGCATTGGTGCCGCCAAACCTGATCGCCCTCGGTGGCACCGGGGTGAGTCGAACCGTCCAAATCACCCCGGCGGCCAACCAATCGGGCAACGCCACCATCACCATCCAGGTGCGCGACCGCGACAACCTGCTCGCCGTCGATTCGTTCCTCTTGACCGTTCGACCGGTCAACGATCGGCCGACGCTGGCGCCCATCGAGGACCTGACCCTCCCCGTCAGCGCCGGCCGGCAAACCGTCGGGCTTTCCAACATCACGGCAGGGGCGGCCAACGAGTCTCAATTGCTGACCGTCACCGCGATTTCCAGCAACCCCGCGCTCGTGCCCAACCCGTCAGTGAACTACACCAACCCGGCCACCACGGGTTCCTTGAGTTTCACCCCGGCGCCGGGCAACGGCGGGTTGGCCACGATCACCGTGACGGTGAACGATGGCGAAGCGGTCGATGGGACGGTGAGCCGCAATTTCACCGTCCGAATTAACGCGCTCACCACGCGGCAGCCAACCATTTCGGACATCCCGGATCAAGTGACTCCGGAAGACACGGCCATCGATCTGGCGTTTACGGTGAGTGACGTGGAGACGCCCGCGCAAAATCTCATGTTGAGAATGTTTTCCTCCAACCCCGCCCTCGTCTCAGAGACTGACGCCGCGTTCAGCGGCACGGGAACGATTCGGGCGCTTCACCTGCTGCCGGCCGCCGACCAATTTGGCACCGCGGCCATCACGCTGCGCGTGACCGACGACGAAGGCTTGAGCGCGGACAGTTCATTTCTCCTTGCGGTCAATCCCGTGAACGATCCCCCGACCCTCGCCCAACCCCTGGATATCACCTTGGGTAGCGACGCCGGGCCTCAAACCATTCCTCTGCTTGGCCTCGGCAGCGGGGCGCCGAACGAAATTCAGATCCTCTCCCTCACCGCCGTTTCCAGCGACCCATCGCTCATCCCAAATCCGACCATCGCGTATCTCAACCCGCAACCAAGCGGCACGCTCACCATCACTCCCGCCGCCAAGGCCGTCGGCGCGGCGACGATCACCCTAACCGTGGACGATGGCCAGGCCGCCAATCACACGACCAGCCGCAGCTTCGTCGTCACGGTCAATCCCGTGAGGTCGGTTCCGGTCATCTCGCCGATCGCCGATCAATCCACCGAGGAGGATACTCCAAGGTCCATTCCGTTCACGGTCGCCGACGACACCACCCCAGCCTCTGCCCTGTTGCTCTCCATCCGGTCCTCCGACACGAACCTCTTTCCGGCCGGCAGCATGGCGTTCGGCGGCAGCGGCAGTAACCGCACCGTGACCGTGACGCCGTCCCTTAATCGATTCGGCCTCGCCTCTCTCACCCTGACGGTGACCGATACGAACCAGACCAGCAGCAGTCAATCCTTCGCCCTCACGGTCAACCCGGTGAACGATCGACCGGTCATTTCGCACGTCCTGAATCAAAGCGTCAATGAAGACGCCAACGGGCTGACGCTTGCCTTCACGGTGGGCGATGTGGAAACGCCCGCCGGCAGCCTGATCGTCACAGGGGATTCTTCCAACCCGGATCTCCTCCCTGGCCGCAATCTCCTATTCGGCGGCAGCGAGAGCAACCGCACCGTGACGCTGATTCCGTTGCCGGATCAGTCCGGGGTGGCGACGATCCGGATCACCTTGCGCGATGCCGGCGGCCTGACGGCCAGCGACAGTTTTGTGCTCACGGTCAACGCGGTGAACGATCCGCCCACGCTCTCGCCGCTGGCCGACCAGACGATATCGGAAGACGTGCCCCTCACGTTGGCCTTCGCCGTCGGCGATCCAGAGACACCAGTCGCAGGCCTGCTGCTCTCCGCCAGTTCCTCGAACCCCAGCCTGGTGCCGAACGCGAACATCGTCTTCAGCGGCTCCCTCGCCAGTCCATGGGTGACGATTACTCCCGCCACCAACCAATCCGGTGCGGCCACGATCGCCTTGGTGGTCAGCGATGCCAATGGGGCGTCGACCACGAACCGTTTCCAGTTGACGGTCGTTGCGGTCAACGATCCACCGACGCTCGCGCCACTGGGGAATCTTGTTCTTGGGGAGGACGCCGGCCCGCAAACGGTGTTCCTCAGCGGAATCAGTTCCGGCGCCAGCGACGAGAACGAGTTCCTCACCGTCACCGCCAGCGTGAACGACACCAACCTGATTCGCAACCTGTCGGTCAGCTATAGCTCCCCGAATCCCACCGGCTCGCTTGGTTTTCTCCCGGCGCCCAATGCCAGCGGCGCGACTCGAATCACCGTGACGGTGAAGGATGGCAGCGCTTCCAACAACATCACCACGCGCGCGTTCAATGTGGTGATCAACCCAGGCAACGATCCCCCAACCATCTCGGACATCCTGAATCAGACGATGAACGAAGACACGACCCTGACGGTGCCGTTCACGATCAATGATGTAGAGACCCCTCCGTTTCAATTGGTCGTGACGGGCACTTCGACGAACACCACGCTGGTGGCCAACACCAACATCCTGATTAACGGCGATGGCACGAACCGCTTCGTCCGCCTCACCCCCTCGCGCGACCAGTTCGGCACCACGCTGATTACCCTGACGGTGAACGATGGCCTCGCCACGGCGAGTGACAGTTTTCTCCTGACGGTCAGCCCGGTCAATGATCCACCGACGTTGAATCCCTTGACCGACGTCGTCTATTCGGGCAATCCATCCACGCAGACAATCCCCTTGTCCGGGATCAGCTCCGGGGCAGCCAACGAGAACGAAACGCTGGTGGTCACTGCCAGTTCGAGCAACACGAGCCTGATCCCCACTCCCACGGTGTCTTACACGAGCCCGTCCCCCAGCGGCTCGATTACCTTCAACCCGGCCAACGGCGCAGTGGGCAGAGCGGTCATCACCGTCACCGTGACCGGCGCGAACAACACCAGTATAAGTCGCAGCTTCAGCGCTTACTTCCGGTCGACCGCGAATGTTGCGCCCACCCTCAGCGGGTTGAGCAACCAGGCCATCAATGAAGACACGGTGGCAGGTCCCATCTCTTTCACGGTGGGCGATTCGGTCACACCGGCGAATCTCCTGACCGTGGCCGGCACCTCCTCGAACACCAACCTGGTGCCAGGCAGCAACATCGTGTTCGGCGGCAGCGGCACCAGCCGCACCGTCACCGTCACTCCGTCTCTCAACCAGTCGGGCTCGGCCGCCATTACCGTTTCCGTGACGGATACGAACTTCGGCTACACCACGAACATTTTCATCGTCACCGTGAATCCGTTGAACGACTCGCCGCTCATCTCGGGCTTGCAGGATCAGGTCAGCGGCGAAGACACCGCCACCGCCGTGATTCCGTTCACCGTGAGCGACGTGGAAACCCCGGCGGGCAGCCTGACGATCGCCGCCCTTTCGACCAATGCGGCGCTGGTGCCAAATGCCAACATCGTGTTCGGGGGCAGCGGCACGAACCGCGCCCTGGTCGTGACGCCGGCGACCAACCAGTTCGGAACCACGCTCATCACCGTGACCGTGAATGACAACAGCGGCGGCTCGACCGCGCGCAGTTTCCTGCTCACCGTGATTCCCACGAACGATCCACCGATCCTTTCCGACATCACGAGTCAGGTGATCGACGAGGACGGCAGCACGGGCCCCCTGTTTTTCACGATCAGCGACACCGAGACACCGGCCAGCAGCCTTTCCCTGGCCGTGGCGTCGTCCAACCCCTCGCTCATTCCGACCAACAACCTGGTCCTGGGCGGCAGCGGGAACAACCGGACCCTGACCGTGACCCCGCTGCCGGACCGCTCGGGCACGGCGACGATCACCCTGACGGTCACCGACGGGAACAGTGCCAGCGTGAGTAATTCGTTTTCGGTGACGGTGCTCGCGGTCAACGACGCGCCCACCCTCAACCCGATTAGCAACCTGACCCTGAACCAGGGAGCCGGAGCGCAATTGGTCAACTTGACCGGCATCGGGTCCGGCGCGCCCGACGAGGACCAGGCCCTCGTGGTGACAGCCTCTTCGAGCCACTCGGGCTTGATCCCCACCCCAAGCGTGACCTACTCCAGTCCCGATTCGGTCGGCTCGCTCAGCTTCACTCCCGTCCCGAGCGCGAGCGGAACCGCCACCCTGACGGTGACAGTGAACGACGGCGGGGCGCGCAATCACACCTCCAGTCGGACCTTCACCGTGACCATCAATGGCGCACCGTCGATTTCCCAGATTGCCGATCAGGTGGTGGACGAGGACACGCCGACGGCCGCGATCCCGATCGTGGTGAGCGATCTGGAGACGGTGGCCACGGCGCTGACGCTGACGGCGGCGTCTTCCAATACGAACCTGGTCCCCAACTCGAACCTCGTGTTGGGCGGCAGCGGCACGAATCGAACGCTGACGATTCAGCCCGCGACAAACCAGTCTGGCAACGCCACCATCACTGTCACGGTGACCGATGGAAGCGGCCATACCGCCAGCGACTCCTTCGAGTTGGTGGTCAACCCGGTGAACGATCCGCCGACGCTCGGGCCCTTGAGCGATTTGACGTTTGATCCAAGCGCGGGACTGCAAATCGTCAACCTGCGCGGCATCACTGCCGGCGCGACCAACGAGACGCAGGACCTGGTGTTGCGGGCGGTTTCCAGCAACCCGGCCCTGATCCCGAGTCCCGCGCTCAACTACACCAGCCCTGGAACCAACGGCATGCTCAGCCTGGTGCCCACGGCCGGCGCCCGCGGGGACACGCTCATCACCGTCGTTGTGTCGGACGGCCAAAGCCTGAACGGGAGCAGCACACAGACCTTCCATGTCACCCTCGTCGGCACCAACTCGGGGCCAGCGTTGTCGGTCATTGCGGACCAGACGACCGACGAAGACACGCCCCTGGTGGTCGGTTTCACGACGGCCGACACCGTCACGCCCGGCGCCGTCTTGAGCGTCGCGGCCCGTTCGTCAAACCTGAACCTGGTGCCCGACGCCAACCTTCTGGTCGGCGGCAACGATGGCAACCGCGCGCTCCTGATGACTCCCGCCCCGGACCAGTTTGGCTCGGCCATCATCACGGTGACGGCGACCAACGGCAACCAGGCCGTGGTCACCCGAAGTTTCCGGCTCACCGTGAACCCCGTCAACGATCGGCCGGTGCTCTCGAGAATCGCCAACCAGACCATCAACCAGAACACGTCGACCACGGTTCTCGCCTTTACTGTCACCGATGTGGAGACGCCCGCAGAAAGTCTCAGCGTCGTGCCCAGTTCGTCCAACCCGTTCCTGGTTCCGGCCAGCGGACTGGTCCTCAACGGCACGGGCACGAACCGGACCCTGATCGTCACGCCGGTAACAAACCAGTTCGGAAGCGCCTTGATCACCTTGACGGCCAGCGACCCCAACGGTGGGGTCTCCGGACGCAACTTCCGACTGACCGTGACGCAACCCCGCCCGGCGCCAATTATTACCGCGATCGCCCGCCCCGGCGGCACTGCGTCGGTTTCATTCACCACCCAAACAGGACTGAGCTATCGAGTGGAATTCCAGGATACGATCGGCGCGGCGTCCTGGAATGGCTTGTTGCCGATCGCCGGCACCGGTGGCCTCGTCACCGTGCTGGATCCGGCGGCCAGCAGCCCCGCGCGCTTTTATCGTGTGCGCGTCGAATAACCGTTCTGTCCGACGAATGCTTTTGTGCTTTCCTCGCACGACTCCGGAAGCAATAATGGCCGACAATCAACAATCTGACGTACTACTTGAATGTTGCCGCCTGCCCTTTTTGTCCTTTTTGCGTGTCACTGGAGTTGATTCATCAGAACTGAGTAATCCCTGAAAGTTATGAACGGACGCGAGAAGAGACCGACGGGCTTGCGGGCGACAGCCATCTGTCTTCTGATGGTTGCGGCCGGCCTGGCCGGCGGCACCACCCGGGCGCAGCCTCCCGTCAGCCGGCCCGGCCAGCACGGCGAAAGTCATGCGCACGACGTGTTGAATTTTTCCGAGCTCGCCGCCTGGGAATCGCAGGACAGCGCGGCGGCGCCTCGATCCCGCGCCGCGCGCGCGCACTTGAAAGTCAAGCGGTCCCTGCCGGCGGTGTCGCCGGCCGGGTTGCCGTCGGGCGAAAATTCCCAGACGAAGCTGGCCACGCCGATGGCGGCGGAGCTCTGGTTTGACGCCGCCTCCGTGCCCCCATCGCCGGCTGCTTCCGCCAGTTTCCTCGCGTTGCTGGACGATGCCACCACTTTCAACCCTGACACTCAAGGCGCGGTTGGCCCGGATCATTTGATGGTCACCATGGCGAGCCAGGTGCGGATTCAGGACCGTCTTGGCGGAGCGCTGAGCACGGTTTCCTTGAATGGCTTCTGGGGAACGGTCGGGAACTCCAACGTGTTTGACCCGCGCGTCCTCTACGACCCGTTCGGCCAGCGCTGGATCACGACGGCCATCTCGAACCCGGGAACCAACAACTCCTCGCTGTTGATCGCCGTCTCACAGACCAGCGATCCGACAGGCAACTGGTTTCGCCGCGCCGTTCGGGTGGACTTGATTAGCCGGATTACGGCCGATTCCCCGAATGTCGGCTTGACCAAGGACTGGATTACGGTTCAAGCGAACATGTTCGACAAAACGAATTACGCCTACTTCAGCTCGGATATCTGGGTCTTCAACAAGGCCAATCTCTACGCCGGCGGCGCGGGGCAGTTCACCTTCTTCCGTTACCGGGACGCTGGCGTAACCGAGGCCAACGCGCCCGTGCCCGCTTTCAATTACGACGACACCTATCCCACCAACTTCCTCGTGGCGAATTGGAATGGCAACGCCGATGGCTTCGGTTACTTGCGGTTGTTCAGCGTCAGTGGCCCGGTGGGCGCGGAGGTGTTCACCGACTACGGAACCAATGGGCTTTTTGTCAACGGCGCTCCGACGGGCAACCCGCCCTGGGAAACCTTTTCGCCGACCGGCGACAACTTTGCGCCGCAACTCGGGACCACAGACAAGATTTTCATCGGCGACGCCCGGATGCAGGACGTGGTCTATCGCAACGGCACGCTTTGGTGCGCACAGCACATTTTCCTGCCCGCCGACACCCCGACGCGCTGTGCGGTGCAATGGTGGGAAATCACGCCCGGCGGCACCGTGCTGCAACGCGGCCGGGTGGACGACGCCAGCGGCAGCCGTTTCTACGCCTATCCCAGTCTGGCGGTGAACCGGGACGAGGACGTTCTCCTCGGCTATTCGCGTTTTGCCAGCAACCAGTTTCCCAGCGCCAACTACGCTTTCCATCACTTCGAGGACGGGCCCGGATCGCTGCGAGGCGACACGGTGTTGAAGGCGGGCGAGGCCAGGTTTGCCGCCAGTGACGCCGGGTTCGTCCACTGGGGCGATTGGAGCGCCACGGTGGTGGATCCGGTCAATGAGACTGACCTGTGGACGATTCAGGAATACGCGGCTCCGCCCGTGTCCGGCACCGACCGTTGGGGCACCTGGTGGGGGAGGGTTTCTCCTCCGAGCAGCCTCAGCGTGTTCGCGGCGGACGCTCCGGATCCAGTGAGCGCCGGTAGCGATGTCACTTACTCCATTCGTGTCACGAACAACTTCGACCAGTTTGCCACGGGCGCCCGGCTGGTCAGCACTCTCCCGGCCGGAGCGTTGTTCATTTCCGCGACGAGTTCTCAAGGCAGTTGCGGGCAAAGCAACGGCGTCGTGACCTGCAACTTCGGCGATATCCTCCCGAGCGAACTCGTCAGTGCGACGATCGTGGCCCGCTTGAATCAGAGCGGCATGGCCACCAACACCGTGACCGCTTCCGCCTACGGCCCGGAGGATAGCCCCGCCGATAACACGGTTAAAGTGCTGACGACGGTGGCTCAGTCGGCGGATTTGATGTTGTTGGCCCGGGCCACGCCCGACCCGGTGACGGTGGGGAACCCCGTGACCTACGCCATCCTGGTGACGAACCGGGGGCCGTCGGCCGCGACGTCGGTGTCGCTGACCAACACCTTGCCTTTCGGGGTGAGCTACCTCTCCGCCACGGCCAGCCAAGGCACTTGTGCGCAGAGCGGTGGGATTGTCACCTGCACCCTGGGCGTGCTGGCGGGCGGCGGCGCCGTCAACGTGACGATTGTCGCCACCGCGACCACCTCCGGACAGTTGACCGACCGCGCCAACGTCGCGACCACGGCCTTTGATCCGAATTCGTCGAACAACTCCACTTCGGTCGTGAGCCGGGCCACCGCGGCGCCGACCATGCAGGTCATCTCCGATCGCACGATTACCGAGGACTCCGTGCTTGGTCCAATCACTTTCACTGTCAGCGACCTGGAAACGCCGGCCACCAACCTCGTCGTCACTGCCTTCTCCTCCAACCAGGCCATCGTCCCCGACGGCAACATCGTCCTCGGCGTCGTCTCCGGCACAGGTGGCTCGAGCCGCACCCTCCTGGTGACGCCGGCGCCCGACGCCAATGGCTCGGTCACCATCACGCGCGTCGTGACCGACTCCGACGGCGTTGCCGCCACCAATTCCTTCGTCCTGAATATCTTCGCGGTGAATGACCCGCCGACCATCAGCACGATTCCAGACCAGGTCACGCGGGAAGACGTGGTGCTCGGGCCGATCAACTTCACCGTCGGCGATGTCGAAACGCCGGCGGCCAATCTCACCATCTTCGGCGCTTCCTCCAACCCGACCCTCATTCCCAACGCCAACATCCAATTCGCCGGCAGCGGCACCAACCGGACGGTGACGCTCAGCCCCGCGACCAACCAGTTCGGCACGGCGACGATCACGGTGACGGTCAGCGATGGAGTCGCCACCAGCAATAACGTCTTCCTGGTGAGCGTGAACTCGGTGAACGACCCCCCCACCATCAGCGACATCGCCAACCGCGTGATCGACGAGGACACCAGCACCGGCGCCATCCCCTTCACCGTCGGCGACGTGGAAACCGCGGCCGGCTTGCTGACCCCGCTCGGATCCTCCTCCAACCCCACCCTTGTGCCGAACGCCAGCATCGTCTTCGGAGGCAGCGGGATCAACCGGACCGTCGTGGTGACCCCGGCCACCAATCAATTCGGTTCCGCTACCATCACCATCACGGTGCTCGACCTCGACGGTGGTTCCACCAACGACACCTTTCTCCTCACGGTTAACCCGGTGAACGATCCCCCGACGCTCGACCCGATCGCCGACCAGACCATCAGCGAGAATGCAACCCAACAGACGGTGCTGCTTTCCGGGATCAGTGCTGGCGCGCCCAACGAGGTCCAAACCTTGACCGTCAAAGCCGTTTCCAGCCGGCCCTCGCTCATTCCCGATCCGCTGGTCAACTACACCAGCGCCAACACCAACGGCAGCCTCACCTTCACGCCGGTGCCCAATTCGAACGGCACGGCGACCATCACCGTCTCCATCAGCGATGGTGCCGCGACCAACAGCCGCTCCTTCAGCGTCACGGTCCAGCCGATGAACCATCCTCCGACCATCTCGGCCATGCCGGATTTGGCCGCTGATGAAGACACCACCGCGGTCGTTCCGTTCACCGTGAATGATCTCGAAACACCGGCAAACCTGTTGCGCTTGGAGGCAACCTCCTCCAATCCGGAACTCCTCGATGAATCGGGCATTAGCTTCGGAGGCAGCGGGACCAATCGAACGATTTTGCTGACGCCGCTCCCCGATCAGTCCGGCTCCGCCACCATCATCACCCTCCGCGTGACCGACGGCAGCGGAGCCATGGCCTCGACCAACTTTCAATTGACCGTTCGGCCGGTGAACGACCTGCCCACCATCAGCGGGTTGACCAACCTCACCATTGCCAAAGACGCTGTCCCGCCCGTCATCGGGTTTTCCGTGAATGATCCGGAGACCCTCCCTTCCGATCTGATCGTGTCTGCCTCCTCTTCAAACCAATCTCTGCTCCCCAATGCGAACGTCCTCCTCGGTGGCACTGGGACGAGTCGGACCCTGACCCTCCGGCCGGTGATCAATCAACTCGGCTCGGCCATCGTGAGCGTCGTCGTCCGGGACGGGCCCGGCTTGAACGCCGGTGCCGCCACCAATTCCTTCGTGCTCACCGTGCAAAACGCCCTGCCGTTCATTTCGCGCCTGGCCAATACCAACGTCAATGAGGACGCCGCCCTCCTCGTGCCCTTCACCATCGGCTCCGCCCAAAGCCCGGCGACGCAATTGACGCTGACGGCGGCCTCGTCGAATCCTTCGTTGTTGCCGCTTTCCGCCATCAGCTTTGGCGGCAGCGCCTCCAATCGCACCGTCACCCTCGTCCCGGCTGCCAACCAGAATGGCACGGTCACCGTCACGATCACGGTGAGCGATCCCACCGGCTTGTCTTCGAGCAGTGCGTTCTTTCTCACGGTCAACCCGGTCAATGATCCGCCGACCATCTCCGACATCCCGAATCAGCAGACCAATGAGGACACGCCGCTGTCCGTGCCCTTCACCATCGGCGACCTGGAAACGGCGGCGCTGAGCCTGACGCTCAGTGGCACATCGTCGAACCCCGGCCTGGTGGCCAATACGAACATCCTGTTCAACGGCGCCGGCGCCAGCCGCGCGGTGAGCCTGGTTCCTTCCCTCAACGCCACCGGGACGACTCTCATCACCTTGACGGTGAGTGACGGCGCGGCCAGCGCCGGTGATTCCTTCCTCCTGACGGTCCTTCCGATCAATGATCCGCCCACGCTCGATCCAATCAGTGATCTCAACGTCGTGGCGACGGGCGGCAACCCGAGCTACACGGCCAACCTCACCGGGATCAGTTCAGGCGCGGCCAACGAAACTCAGCCGCTGACGGTGACCGCGACGGCCGGCAACCTCACCTTGCTCTCCACCGTCACCGTGAACTACGCGGGAGGCAGTTCCGGTTCACTGACCCTGCGAGCCGTCAATAACGCCCAAGGGAGCACGGTCGTCACTGTCACCGTCTCCGACGGACAGGCCAGCACCGTTCGCCGGTTCAACTTTAATGCGCGCTCCTCGGCCAACGTCCTGCCAACCATCTCCCTCATCGGCAGTCAGACGATCAACGAGGACACCCTCACGAACATCAGTTTCACCGTGCGCGACGCCGAGACCGCCGCGGGCAGCCTCACGCTCGTCGCCACGTCCACCAACCAGCAACTCTTGCCGGATACGAGTATCTTTCTGGGCGGCAGCGGCAGCAACCGCAGCGTGACCCTGACCCCGGCGCCCAACCGCTTCGGCACGACGGCCATCAAGCTGACGGTCACCGACGGCGCCTTTGGCTCGAGCAACCTCACCTTCAACCTGACCGTCAACCCGGTGAACGATGCCCCGACCCTTTCCGCCATCCCAAATCAAAGTGTGAGCGCAGGCCTCTCCAGCGGCCTGGTCCCCTTCAACGTGAGCGACGTGGAAACTCGCGCCGGAGATTTGTTGGTCACGGCCGCCTCCTCGAACCCGGCGCTCGTGCCCAATGGGAACATTATCCTCGGCGGCAGCGGCACCAACCGCGCCCTGGTCATCACGCCGGCGGCCGGCCAAACCGGCGCCGCCACCATCACCGTGACGGTGAACGACGGCCAACCGCAGAACGGCACGGCGAGTGTCAACTTCACGATCAATGTCGCCGCTCCACCGGCGTTGCTCATCGAGCATCGCGGCAACAACGCCATGGTTTCCTGGCCGGCCGACGGCGCCTCGAACTGGACCCTGCAGAGCAGTCCTAATTTCACCACCCCGGATGGCTGGAGCGTCGTGGCCATTACGCCCGTGTTCCTCAACGGGCGTTTCACCGTCACCAACTCGGTCAGCGGCGAGACTCGCTACTATCGCTTGAAAAATCCGTAAGCGTCGGCCCACCTCCCGGGGCACTGCCGTAGAATTAAGCCTGGCGTTCTCTCAGTGGTCATTGGTCATTGGAACTAGGGGACCCGCTCGATCCGGATGCTCTCGGCATCGCCTATTCCCAACTCGAGCAACGCGGCGTTGTGGAGCAATTCCATCTGGTTGCTCAGGGAGTGATGTTCCAGGGCCGGAACGTTCGAGGCCTGGCGCGTGCGTTCCAATTCACGCAGCGAGAGCAAGTCCAGCGCAACCGGGTCCTTGCTGAAGCGCAGTTCGTTCAAGGCCGCTGAGTAATGCAACAAACCGCGCGTCTCCCCTTGGTACTGGCAAATCAGCGCGTCCGTGATATTCAGCACCACTCGGTCGCTCAGCGACGGCAGGGCGTAGATTTCAGGCACCGCCGTGCTGAGTCGGAACAGATCGTTCTCGAAGCGGATGGTGTTATCGACGCTGCCCAGGGCCAGGCTGTAGAGATGGCCATTGACCCCGGCGGTGTTGTGGTTGAGCAGCGGCGTCACGTTGATGATCTTGGTGATGTTTTGGGTCAGCAACTTCGAGACGAAGGATCGGCGGCCGACGCCGTCGCCCTTGCGCCCAAACTCCACATCGCCCCAGACCAATTGGCCGAGGATGGGCCGCTCTGGCGAATAGAAGGTCGCTTCGTCGTAACCCGCGTTGGCGCTCCCTTCGACGCGGATGCCGTAGCGCTCGGCCAGTTCCATGAACCCGGCCCGGCGCATGTCGGCCCGTTGCTTGTCCCAGACGATGATGTTGGTCGGCGGCAACTTCGCCTCCAGCAACCCCTGCACGACCGCGGCCACTACCGCCGGCCGCGTCCCTGTGTCCGGCCCTGGCGCGCTGAACACTTTGATCCCGACGATGTCTTTCGGCGATACCAGGCTGCGCCACGCCTCGGCGACGCTGGTCTTGCCTGCAAAATGCATGATGCCGCGTTGCACCATTTGCCGGATCTTTTCCGGCTGCGGCTTGAACGCCTCGGTCGCGTCGGGATCATGGACGACGATGACGCGCGCGCGCGGGACCGGATCGCCGGGCAGGAGGACCGTGGATTGTCCCGCCGCCGCGGCGAGGACGCACCAGGCCATTGCCCCGCAGGCGAGGCGCTGGGCGGGGCAGAGCCAATCCGCGAAAATCCATGCGTATCTTGACACGTCAGAGGACGAATGTTACCACCAGCGACGGTGCTGACCAATAGAATTTGCGGCGTGAGCCCGATGCAGTGTCTGCTGGTAGCCGCGGCGTGCGTGTGGATTTGCGGCTGCACTCCGCCAGGCCCCCGCGCCCTCCTGCAAGGCAAAAAGCTCATCGACGCCGGGCACTACCGCGAGGCCGTCGCAAAACTGGAAAAGGCCGCCACCTTGCTCCCGAAAAGCGCGCTCGCCTGGAATTATCTCGGCCTGGCCTACCACCTGAACCAGCAGCCGGAGCAGGCGACGAAAGCTTATCGCATAGCGCTTTCGCTGGATCACAAACTGAGCGCCGTCCGTTATAACCTCGGCGCCCTTTATCTGGAGCAAAACGATCTCCCCGCCGCCATCGACGAACTGCGAAGTTACACCCTCCTGCAACCAAACGTCCTCGAAGGCTGGCTTAAGCTCGGCACCGCCTTCGCCCGCGCCCACCGCCCGGACGAGGCGGAACGAAGCTTCCGCACCGCGCTCGAACTTCACCCCAAACATCCCGAAGCCCTCAACGGACTTGGCCTGGTCCAAATCCAACGCCATCGCTGGCAGGACGCGTTGAGCCAATTCAACCTCGCGGCTCTCCAGCAACCGCCTTACGCCCCCGCCGTCTTGAACAGCGCGGTCGTCACTCATCAGTACCTGAACAATCGCCCGGCCGCTTTGCAGCGCTACCGCCAATACCTCGGCCTCCAGCCACGGCCGGCCGATTGGCAAACCGTCGAAACAACGGCTCGACTGCTCGAGCAGGAACTCAACCCGCCGCCGGCCGCCGCGCGAACAACTCCCGCCCCCGCCCCCGCCCCTGCGGCGGCGCCGCCACCGACCAACGCGATCGTGGCGCAGACCAGTCCAGCCTCGCGCCTGGCAACCGCGACTGCTCCCGTCCCGCCGCCGACGTCGTCACGCACCAACGTTTCGCCTCCCGCCAGTTCGCCAAAGCCCGCGACCCCGGCCGCTCCGACCACGACTGCCGTTCCCATCGCCAACGCCAAGCCGTCGCCGGAGCCTCCCCGCCTCCCCGCGCGCCCGCTTGCCATCAAAGCCGCCGAAGTTCCGGCTCCCCGGCCGCCCGAGCTCGAAGTGACCCAGGTGGCCTCGGCCTTCGTCGTGAAGCCGGCGCAGGACCTGGCGCCGGCGCCGACCAGTCCCGCGCCCGACCTGGCCACGACGGATGCTTCGCCCGCGGCCACGGCCAGGTCGCCCACCGAAATGAGCAAACGGAGCTTCCTTTCCCGGTTGAATCCGTTCGGCGGCAAAACCAAATCCGCGCCAGGAACAACGGGCCCGGAAACCGATCCTTCCACGCCCCCGGCCGAAGCCGTGGCGCCGGCGCCCCAGCCGCAGATTCCTCGCTACGCCTATCTCTCTCCGGCGCGGCCTTCCGCGGGCGATCGTACAGCCGCGGAAGCTGAGTTCAAACGTGGCGTCAAAGCCCAGAAGGATGGCCATCGCGCCCAGGCCGTCGCCGCCTATCAAGCGGCGGTGAACACCGACCCTGGCTTCTACGACGCTTATTACAATCTTGGATTGGCCGCCCTGGACGGCGGGGATGTTCGCCTGTCGCTCTGGGCTTATGAAATCGCCCTGGCCCTCAAGCCGGACGCCGCCGATGCCCGCTACAACTTCGCCTTGGCCCTCAAGGCTGGCGGCTACTGGCAGGATGCCGCCGACCAACTGCAGCGCATGCTCGGCGAAAATCCCACGGATGCGCGGGTGCACTTGTCTCTGGCCAACCTTTACGCGCAGCAACTCCAACAGCCCAGGCTGGCCCGCGACCATTATCAGCGCGTGCTGGAATTGAATCCGCGCCACCCCGAAGCCGCCAAGATCCGCTATTGGCTGGCGGCAAATCCCTGAGAGTTCGAAGTTCGAAGTTCAAAGTTCAAAGTTCAAAGTTCAAGGTTCAAAGTTCAAGGTTCAAAGTTCAAGGTTCAAAGTTCGAGGTTCAAAGTTCAAGGTTCAAAGTTCGAGGTTCAAAGTTCACTCGCAGGAATTGAACGGGGAGGGAATGGTCCCAGTGAGCAATGTGCAATGTGCAATCCGCTCGTTGCGCGAGGAAGGCATGGTCTCATAAAGAAACCTAAACACGTAATCTCACCCGAGAGGGCCGTTGTGCACTGCCGTTGAATTAAGGACCAATGAGGATCCCTTACTCCGAATGCCCAATGCCCAAAGCTCGACCAAAACAGCCACAGGGGCCGTCGTGAGCGTGCTTGGTCATTAGTCATTGGTCATTGGTCATTGGCCATTGGACATTAAGGCCCCGCGCTCGCGCTTCTCCCCGAAAATCGATCCGGCCCACTTCTCGGCATAGGACTGGCTCAAGCCCTCTTCCTACGGCTTGGAAGGCTTCCGTTGGACCGGGAGCCGTTCAAATCAGGACACGCCGTCTGAAAAATGGACACTGGATCGTTATGAATGCGGACATGTTGAATTTGAGTTGGGTGGATTTTGCGGTGGTGCTGCTGCTGGGCGTCGGCCTCTGGCGCGGACGCCGCCGCGGCATGTCCGAGGAACTGCTCGACATCATCAAGTGGGCCCTCATTGTCGTGGTTGCGGGCTTCCTCTATGAGCCCGGCGGCCGGTTTCTCGCGCAGACCACTTCCGTCTTCAGCCTGCTCTCGTGTTACGTCGCCGTCTACATGGGACTGGCGCTGATTATCGTGCTCCTCTTCTCCTTAATTCGCCGGGGCATCGGATCCAAGCTCGTCGGCAGTGACGCTTTCGGCAGCGCCGAGTATTATCTGGGGATGGTCGCCGGCGTTTTCCGCTACGCCTGCATCATTCTCGTCGGCATGGCCTTTCTCAATGCCCGCTACTACAGCCCGGAGGAACTCCGCCTCCGCACCCAATACCAGCAGGACAATTTCGGCAGCAGCTTCTTTGTGACCCTGCCCGACCTGCAACAGGAAGTGTTCCGGCGCTCGTTCATCGGCCGCCTCACCCAGCAGTACCTCAATGTCGTCCTCATCCGCCCCACCGTCGGCGATGGCAAGGAACTCGGCGGCGACAACGCCATCGGGCGCAGACGCGAGCGGTCGGTCTACGATGTTCTTGAAAAACGGTGACTAGTTCGGCCAGCCTTGGGGCATGGCCGCTTTCATCCCGCCCGACAAGCTCGAACAAATTCGCGCGGCCAGCGACATCGTCGAGGTCATCGGCGCCGTCCTGCCGCTCAAGCGTGCCGGAGCCAACTTCACCGCCCTCTGCCCCTTTCACCGGGAGAAGAGCCCGAGTTTCAACGTCAATCCGACCCGCCAGATCTTTCATTGCTTCGGCTGTCACAAAGGGGGGGACGTGTTCACGTGGGTGCGGGAATATGAAAATCTCTCCTTCGCCGAAGCGGTCAAGCGCCTGGCGGATCGCGCGAGCATCCCGCTGGAGTTCGACCAGCAAGCCGGCCAACCTCAGGCGCGCCACCTCAAGGAAATGCTCCTGCAAATGCACGAGCAGATCGCGCAACGCTGGCAGCATGCTCTCGCCCGCGACCTGGCTGCTCAGCTCGCCCGCGATTACCTCGCCAGGCGTGGTGTCTCGGAGGAGGCCGTGAAACTCTTTCGCCTCGGCTACGCGCCCGAGGCCTGGGACGACACCGTCAACTGGGCGAAAAGCAAAAACTACAACCTCCCACTGGTCGAACAAGGCGGATTGATTATCCGCAAGGAACAGACCGACCGTTACTATGACCGGTTCCGGGGCCGTCTCATGTTTCCCATCAACGACGAACAGGGACGCATCGTCGGATTCAGCGGACGCATTCTGGCCGGGGACGAAAAAACAGCCAAGTATGTCAACTCGCCGGAAACCCCGATCTTCACGAAGGGAAAAATTTTCTTCGGCCTCGACAAGTCAAAGCGCGCCATCCTGGACGCCAGTTTCGCCATCATCTGTGAGGGGCAACTGGATTTGATCGCCTGTTACATGGCCGGCGTGCGCAACATTGTCGCCCCTCAGGGCACGGCATTTACCCCGGATCACGCCCGCATCCTGAAGCGTTACGTCGACGAAGTCGTCCTTTGCTTCGATTCGGATTCCGCCGGCCAAAACGCCGCGGTGCGCGTGCTCGACAGCCTGCTGGCGGCCGGCCTGGCCATCCGCGTCGCCACCGTCCCTGCGCCCCACGATCCGGACAGCTTTATCAAAGCGCAAGGCGGTCCGGCTTTCCAGAAGCTCATCGACCAGGCGGAGGGCTTTTTCGATTTCTACCTGAACCGCCTCTGCCTCACGAACAACGTCGCCAGCGACAAAGGTCGCCTCGCCGTCATCAAGGAGATGACCGAAGCCCTCGGCAAGGCCGGCAACGCCGTGCTGCTCGATACCTATGCCCAGAAGACGGCGCTGCGCCTCCAGGTCGCTCCCGAGTCGATGCGGGCGGAATTCAGGAAGGGACGGCCTTCCAGAGTCTCGACCCGCGCCGAATCGGGCGAGTCGGTCGCGGAGTCTGAACCCGGTCAGCCCCCTCCCAGTGAGCGGGAGTTTTGGCTGCTGCGTTTCCTGTTGGAGAGCGACGAGCCCCTCGGCTGGATCGCGCAACATCTCCAACTGGACTGGCTCCAGCATCCGACGGTGCGCCGTGCCGTTGCCGCCCGGCTCGAGGCGCACGCGAACGGCTCGTGGCGTGGCGTTCCCGCGCTGATTGATCAATTGGAAGACACCGAGGCCGCCAGCCTGGTCAGCCAGGCGGTGGCTTCAGGTCCGAACAAAGGTGACTTGGCCCGCAATCTCACCGAAACCGTGCGGCTGTTGCGCAACGATTTCCTGGACCGCCAACTGGCCGCCCTTAAGCTCCGCCTGTCCCAGCCTGGTCTTCCCGAGCCAGAGGTGCCGGAAATCCTCAAACAACAGAACGAACTGAGGAAGCTCAAGCAGCAGCCGATGGGATGAGGCCCGCGGTGGGATGGGGGATCGGGGGTGCGGAGGCAGGGGGCAGGGGGCAGGAGGCAGGGGGCAGGGGGCGGGGAGCAGGGGACAGGGAGCGAGTAAAGGAGGGTAAGCGTTATGCCAGTTCAATCAGTTAAAGAGCTTACGGTTTACAAAAAAGGATACGCACTGGCGATGCGGTGTTCGAAGTCAGCAAACGGTTTCCGGTCGAAGAGCGTTTCGCTCTCACTGATCAAATTCGACGTTCCTCTCGCTCGGTCTGCAGCAATCTCCGCGAGGCATGGGCCGAACGTCGGTACCCGCCGCACTTGATCAGCAAACTCTCTGACTGCGACGGCGAAAACGGCGAGACGGACACGTCACTGGATTTCGCGCGGGATTGCGGGTACATCACCGAAGCGGAACACCTTGATCTCACTGCGCGCAGCGCCGAAGTCGGCAAGATGCTCGGCTCGATGATCAAAAACCCCGAAAAATTCGTCCTTAGCCCAAACGAGGAAGGCGCCCGGTGATTATTGAATTCTGCCCCCTGCCTTTTGCTCCCTGTCCCCTGCCTCCTGCTCCGTGTCGCCTGCCCCCTG
>WNGF01006844.1_pt1 | contig 24649 bp, 25 predicted proteins | sample 5400641 | NCBI WGS metagenome assembly WNGF01 (sample SAMN13153371, study PRJNA577476) | soil metagenome | isolation source: 80 cm soil or saprolite under grassland replicate 2 | place: USA:California | collected 2016-06-15 | reverse complement strand
CTTGGCGTGCTGATCAAGAGCGTGGAGGTGCTGGAGCGGACCCGCCGGATCACCACGGTGGTGTTCGACAAGACCGGCACCCTCACCCAGGGGCGGATGGTCCTGACCGACGCCGTGCCCGGCCAGGCCACCACCACAGACGAGTTGCTGCGGCTCGCCGGCGCCGCCGAGGCCTCCAGCGAGCACCCGATCGGCGCCGCCATCGCCGCCGCCGCGCGCGAGCAGGGCGGCGAGCTGCCGCCGGTCCAGGGGTTCCGGGCGCTGGCCGGGGCAGGTGTGCGGGCCGACGTGGAGGCCACGCCGCGTGAGCGGCCGGTTACGGTCTGGGTCGGGCGGCGCAAGCTGGCGGCCGAGGCCGGGCTGTTGGTGCCGGAGGCGCTGGAGGCCGCCGCCGGGGAGCTGGAGCGGCAGGGCAGGACGGTGGTGTGGGCCGGCTGGCGGGGTGAGGTCCGGGGGGTGCTGGCCGTGGCCGACACGCTCAAGCCCGGCGCCCGCGAGGCGGTCGAGCGCCTGCACGCCATGGGCCTGGAGGTCGCCATGCTCACCGGCGACAATCACGCCACCGCGGCGGCGATCGCGGCCGGCGTCGGCATCGACCGGGCGCTGGCGGAGGTCATGCCCGCCGACAAGGCCGGCGAGATCAGCCGCCTGCAAGGCCAGGGCAGGACCGTGGCGATGGTCGGCGACGGCGTCAACGACGCTCCGGCGCTGGTCCAGGCCGACCTCGGCATCGCCATCGGCAGCGGCACCGACGTCGCCATCGAGTCCAGCGACCTCACCCTGCTGCGCGGCGACCTGGAGGGCGTGGCCACCGCGATCCGGCTGTCGCGGCGTACTTACCGGACGATCGTGGAGAACCTGGGGTGGGCGTTCGGCTACAACACCGTGGCGATCCCGCTGGCCGTCGCCGGGCTGCTCAACCCGGTCATCGCCGGGGCCGCCATGGCCGCCTCCAGCGTCAGCGTCGTGGGCAACTCGCTGCGCCTGCGCCGCTTCGGGCACCACGCGCCACGCTGACACGGCCACGCCATCCGGTCGACAGTCATCGCCTCCCCGCCGCAGCGGCGGGCTGTCGGTCGAGGGGACGACGGGTGTACCGGTTGGGGTTGGCGGCGAGCTCCTGGCGGCAGGCGGTCGAGCAGAACCACCACAGGGTGCCGTCCAGTTGCAGGTGGGGCTGGTCGTGCTGGGCGACGGTCATGCCACAGACCGGGTCGGTGGCCATGGGTGGCCGCGCAGGGCGGGGACGACCCCGCGGGTCATGCCGCAGGCCGGGTCCATGATCCCAAGCCAGCGATGCAGTGGGCCGTGCAGATCGATCGGCGGCGGGCCCACGATGCTCAGGACCACGGCGGCCAGCAGGCCGGCCACGGCCACCCATCCCAGGCCGGGGTGCCGGTCGGCGCGGCTCCAGCCGACCCGCTCGACCCCGAGTCGCCGGAGCACGCCAACCCGCTGCGGTGCGGGTGCAGCTTCCACGGGCGCATCCTCCCCTGGTGGGATCCTCAGCGGGAGTGTACGTAGGGTATCGGCGGGCAGGGCTGGTGGGTGCAGCCGAGCAGTCGCCGCATCGCCGGGCCCAGCTCCTCGCCGACGCGCTCGCGTGGGATCCACGCGCCGGCCCCGCGGGCCTGTGCGGCCTGCTGGGAGGCGTGGTCGGGTTCCGGTCCGATCACCACCGCCCGTGATGGCGGGAACCCGGCCTCTTGGCGCGGGCAGCAGGCGGGGAGGTCGGCGGCGTCGATCACCAGCAGGTCGGGGGCGAGCCGTTCCAGTTGCAGTCGCAGCTCGGCGCCCGCACGGGTGTGGGTGGCGACCCAGCAGCGGCACTCGCGCTCCAGCAGCTCGCGGGTGAAGCGGCGCATCGCGGGGTGGCGCAGCGCCACCAGGACTAGCGGGTGCCCGTCGCACACCAGGCAGCGGCTCAGCGACGTCGGCTCCAAAGCACCAGCCAGATCCACAGGGCCAGCGCGATCGAGCCGGCCGGCACGATCCCGCTGGCGGCGACCGCAATCCCGATCGTGGGGCTCGGCCGGGCGGCCAGTGCGGCCGACAGCGCGCCCATGGCGCTGACGGCGAGGATGACCAGAATCGAGAATGTCCACTGGACTCGCCTCTCCAACGGCGCGTCGGCCGATCTGTGCCCATGTCGGCACCTCCGTATATGCTGCGCCGTCTGCCAGGGCGACGTCATCCGGTGCGGCTACGGACCGAGGCTTGCGGGCGACTACGGAGTGGCGTCGCCCTGTTCCAACAGGCGATGCTCCTGCGCGAAGCCGAACAGCTCCGCTCGGGAGCTCACCCCGAGCTTGTGCTGGATGTGCGCGCGGTGGGTCTCCACGGTGCGCCTCGACACCACCAGCCGCTCGGCGATCTGGGCATTGGTGAGGCCGCGTGCCACCAGCCGAAGCACCTCGAGCTCACGCTCCGACAGCGCTCCACCCGGCCCCCGCGGCCGCGCCGCGGAAGTCTCCGGGGCCAGCAGCGCGGCGCCCAGGCTCGGGTGCACGTACTGGCGGCCGGCGGCCAGCGCCCGTACCGCCTCGACCAGCTCGACATCGGCGGCATCCTTGACCAGGTAGCCGGCCGCGCCTGCCGCGAACGCCGCGCGCAGGTAGGCGACGTCATCGTGGACCGTCAGCATCAGCACCCGGGTGGCCGGGCTCACGGTACGCAGCTGGCGGGTCGCGTCGATCCCGCTGGCGCCGGGCAGCCCTTGGTCCATGATGAACACGTCGGGGTGGGTGGCCTGGGCGAGCGCGACCGCCTCGTCGGCCGTGCCGGCCTCGCCGACCACCTCGATGTCGGGCTCATCGGCCAGCAGCCGCCGCAGCCCGCTGCGGACCACCCGGTGGTCGTCGCACAGCGCCATGCGGATCACCTCAGCCAAGCGGCACCTCCAGCGCCACGGTCGTGCCCCGGCCCGGCGACGCCGTGAGGCTGATAGCGCCGCCGGCCAGAGCGGCCCGCTCCATCATGCCCCCCAACCCCAACGACCCCGACCCGGCCGCCGCGGGATCGAAGCCGACGCCATCGTCGGTGACCGCTACGCGCAAACGGTCAGCGGAGCGGGCCACGGCGATGCGCACCGACCCCGCATGGGCGTGGCGGACCACGTTCGTGACTGCCTCCTGGATGACGCGGTAGGCGGCGGTCTCGACCTCGGCCGGCAGGCGCTCGGCCTGACCGAGCCCGTCCACCTCGATCTGGTGGGTGAGGCCGTGGCGGGCGGCGACGTCGGCGGCCAGCCGCTGCACGGCGGCCAACAGCCCGACATCGTCCAGCACGGTGGGCCGCAGCTCGAACGCCAGCCGCCGCACGTCGCTGAGCGCATCGGTGACCAGCCCGCGCAGCTCCGCGCTGTGCTTGCGGGCGGCGTCCAGGTTGGGCGGCTCGCCCGCAAGCGAGGTCTCCACCAGCCGCAACCCCAGCAACACCGAGGTGAGATCCTGGCCGATCTCGTCATGCAGGTCGCGGGCGACCCGGGCCCGCTCCGCCTCCTGCGCGCCGATCACCCCTGCCAGCATCTCCTCGCGCAGCCACTCCCGCTCGCGGGCCGCTGCCAGTTCGGCCCGCGCTGCGGCGCGCTCCCGCTCAGCCTCGACCAGCAGGGCGTTCTCGATGGCGGCGGCGGCGAACGCGGCCAGGGTGACGATCAGCCGCTCGTCCTCCTCGTCGAAAGATCCTCCGCCCCGCTTTTCGGTCAGATACAGGTTGCCGTAGCGGCGGCTGCCGCTGACCAGCGGCACCCCCAGGAACGACCGCATCGGCGGATGGTGCGGCGGGAATCCGCGGGCCCGCGGGTCGGCGGTGAGGTCGTCGAGCCGGATGGGTCCACTGGCGACGATCACCTCGCCGAGCAGCCCGTGTCCGCGCGGCAACTGCCCGACCCGGGCAACCGTGTCCGGGTCGATGCCGTGGTGCACGAAGCTGCGGATCTGGCCGTGCTCGTCATAGCGACCCAGCGCGCTGTAGCGAGCGCCGGCGACCTTGGCCGCGCTCTCGACGATGCGCTGCAAGACGGGCTCGAGCTCATGCTGGCTGCCCAGGACGAGCGCGGCCTCCAGCAGGACGGTCGACCGGGATGGTCCTGGCTGCCTGTCTAACGCCGGAGACGGAAGCGATGACATCGTGTCGTAGATCGTACGTCAGGCCCTCACCTGCGTCATCGGCGCGCCAACCGGCAAGCCGTTGCGTCTCTAAGGTGGCCTGCTGCGCGCCGATGCTGCTGATCGGTGTGGTGGTCGCGCTCAGCGGCGCCGGTATCGGCTTTCTGCTGATTGCTGTGGCCTGCACGGCGATGATGGCCATGATGATGAAGGAATGTCCCGCGACGAGGAAGGCAAGAGCCGCCACTGAGGAGCGCGCCGCGTGCTGGGCGCTGCGTTCCTCAGCACAGACCCGCAGCCACGATCCGGGGTTCGCACGGATGCTCGCGCGGCGCTCACGGCGGATGCTCCTGGAGGCGACGGCTGGTCGCACCAGCCAGTCGGATCGACAGAGCGGATCGGGGAGGTCGGCAGCGTGAATGGCCAGGGCCCGCTGGAATCTGGGCAGCAGCATGGCGGCCATGGGGGCGGCCACGTGATCGGGATGATCCTGCGCTGCGTCCCGATGGTGGTGGCGATTGTCCGGATCGTGCTCGCGAGCCGCTGATGGGCGCAGAGGCGGGTGTCGACCCGTGGTCGAACGTGACCCGGGTCGCGACTGGCGCGCCCGGTACGGTCAGCCTGGTCGAGGGCAGCTCGTTCCTGGTCTGCGACCCGCGCGGTGATGTCGTCCCCGGCGGGTCGCAGGGGCTGTTTCACCGCGACACGCGCTTTGTCTCCCAGTTGGAGCTGCTGGTCGACGGGGCCAGGCCCGAGCCGCTGGCGGCGCGGGCCGTGGACCCGTACTCGGCCCGCTTCGTGCTGCGCCTGCCGTGGGATGGCCCCGGGGACTCCCCGCTGGTGGCGGTCCGGGACCGGTTCGTGGGTGATGGGCTGCACGAGGACGTGGAGATCACCAACCATGGCCTGCACCCGGTGCGGCTGGAGGTGGAGCTGCGGATCGACGCCGACTTTGCCGACCTGTTCGAGGTCAAGCGCGCAGGCGGTGGCGACGCCGGGGTGGTCCGGCGGGCCATGCGCGAGCGGGGCCTGCTGCGGTGGGAGTACGTGCGGGACGGGTTCCAGCGGGCCCCTGCGGTCCACCTGGGCACGCCCTTCGACCAAGCGACGGATGCGGGAGGCCATTACACGCTGACCCTCAGCCCGGGTGAGAGCTGGCATACCTGTGTCGACGTCTTTCTGGCCCTGGATGGCGAGCGGCGGATGCCCAAGTGCCGCTGCGGTGCCTTTGGGACCTTGGCGTCGCCGCTGGCGCGGCGGGCGGCGGCCTGGCGGGACCGGCTGCCGTCGCTGCGTTCGGGTTGGGACGCGCTGGACCATCTGTACCGGCAGGGGGCCGACGACCTGGCCGCGCTGCTCATGGAGGACCCTGACGGCGCCGGCGATCTGGTGGTCGCGGCGGGCCTGCCGTGGTTCATGACCCTGTTCGGCCGGGACGCGATCTGGACCGCCCTGATGGCGCTGCCGTTCGACACCGAGCTGGCGGGCGGAGTGCTGCGCACGCTTGCCCGTCACCAGGGCACCCGCGAGGACCCGGTGGTCGAGGAGCAGCCCGGCAAGATCCTCCACGAGCTGCGCTCCGGGGTGCTGGCCGCCCGTAGCGGCCGCAGCGTCTACTACGGGACCGTCGACGCTACCCCGTTGTTTGTGACTCTGGTCGCCGAGGCGTGGCGGTGGGGGATGGCCTGGGAGCAGGTGGCGGCGCTGCTGCCCGCTGTGCGCCGGGCGCTGGGATGGATGCGGGGCTTTGGCGACCCTGACGGCGACGGCTACCTGGAGTACCTGGGGGTTCCCGGCCACGGCCTGCGCAACCAGGGCTGGAAGGACTCCTGGGACGCGATTCAGCACGCCGACGGGCGGTTGGCCACCGGACCGGTCGCGCTGTGCGAGGTCCAGGGCTACAAGTACCGGGCGCTGCTGGACGCTGCGGACCTGTTCGAGGCGGCCAGCCTCCGGTCCGAGTCCCAGCGAGTCCCGGCACCGGCGGGCGACGGGGACGCCGCCGCCGCCACTGCCGGGCGCGGTCAGGCTGAGGCGCTGCGCGGGGAGGCGAGGCGGCTGGCCGAGCAGTTCCGCAGGGACTTCTGGATGACCGGGGCCGGCTACCCTGCCGTGGCGCTGGACGGCGCCAAGCGGCAGGTCGACGCGGTGGCGTCCAACGCCGCGCACCTGTTGTGGAGTGGGATCCTGACGCCTGCCCAGGAGCGGGCGGTCGCGTCGCGGCTGGTCTCCCCGGCCCTGTTCAGCGGCTGGGGGCTGCGGACCTTGGCCACCTCCAACCGCGGCTACAAGCCGGTCTCCTATCATCTGGGCAGTGTCTGGCCCCACGACACCGCCATCGCCGTGGCCGGGCTGGCCCGCGCCGGGTTCGTGCGGGAAGCGGTTGCCGTGGCCAGGGGGCTGCTGGACGCCGCCCCATTCTTCGCCTACCGCCTCCCGGAGCTGTTCAGCGGCTTCGCCCGGGACCGGTTCGGCTTCCCGGTCCGCTACCCCACCAGCTGCAGCCCCCAAGCCTGGGCGGCCGCCTCGGTGCTGCTGGTGCTGCGGGTGCTGCTGGGACTGGAGGCGTACCTGCCGGTCGGGCGCCTGGCAATCGACCCGGTCCTGCCACCCGACGCCTTGCCGCTGCGCCTGGACGGCCTGGTGCTGGGATCGGGCCGGCTGTCATTCGGGGTCGACACCCAGGGAGCGGTCCAGGTTGTGGAGGCGCCGGCCGGGCTGCTGGTCGGCCAGTGAGCGGCCGGCCCCGGCGCGAGCGGCGCCGCCGCCACCGGCAGGTCGCCTCCGTACTCAGCCGCCACGGCCTTGGCGCGGTCACCGCCCAGCTCGGGCTGGGCTGGCCGGTCCCGTTCCAGCGCGGCATCCTCGGCCACGCGCGCCGCGCAGTGCGCTACACCTCCGCCGGGCACGTCCGTCTGGCCCTGGAGGATTTGGGCGCGACCGCGATCAAGCTCGGCCAGATCCTTGGCACGCGCCCCGACCTGCTCCCACCCGACCTGGTGGCCGAGCTGGAGAGGCTGCGCGACCGGGTCCTCCCTGGACGGGATCCGGCTCGGCGACTACGTCCATGACCCGATCGCGTCATCCGCCGGCACCGCCTGCGGCTCCCGACCGACCTGGCGCTGCTGTTGAAGACCATCGCGATGAGCGGGGCCTGTGGCAGCGGCTTGACCCCCCCTTCAACGCCGCCCAGGTCGCGGAGCGCTTCGTCGGGCCCCGCATTCGGGTGACGCAGGGCGACCGGGTCCGGATCGTGTGAAAACGACTCGCACCAGCAGGCGGACGGCCAGCAGTCCCTGGGGAGGCAGGGGATGAGCGTCGACCCAACGGCGGCTCCCCGCTGCCCGCATACGACCGCAGGTCGTGGTTCAGTTGCAGGAGTGGACGGTCGAGGACGGCTGCACCTTCTTGTCGATGCCGCAGGAGGGCGTGCTGCCGAACTTCTTCACGATCAACGGTAAGGCGTTGCCGGCCACCGAGGGGGTCCAGGTCAAGCAGGGGCAGCGGCTGCTGCTCCGTTTTCCATCGGTTCGAGCATGGGCTTCGCGTCCCCGCTGCACCTGCACGGTGGCCCGTTCCAGGTGGTCGCCACCGACGGGAGCCCGCTGCATGCGGCCGCCCGCCTGGCCAAGGACACCATCACCGTCGCCCCTGGTGAGCGCTATGACGCCGTCTGGACGGCGCGGGCCAAGGGCAACTGGCTGCCGCACTGCCACATCCTGCCCGACACCACCAACGACGACCGCGAGGTGCAGGGCGCGGCTGCCTGACCATGGTCACCAACGTGATCTGAGCCGAGCAGTGGCGCTGCCCCTGCCGCCAGCCTTCCCGGGCTGGCCGGCCGGCGCCGCCGATGCCTGTCCCACGGGTGACGCGCCCCGGCTACCCGCGCGACGCAAGCCTGGGCCGGTCCTTCACGGGGCCGACGACACGAGCTCGCCCGTGGGACCGTAGGAAACCACGATGTCACCCGGCGGGTGTCGCTCTACCTTCTCTGTGTGCGTGCGTGACCCGTTGCTCGGGTCGAGGGGCCGCGGGCCCGGATGGGGCACCATAAACCCCCCAGGGGTAGAGTGGCAGCTGCCGGTCACGTGCCGATTGCGGCATAGAGCTGCCATAGGGATGCATCGGCGGCACCAGGGATGGAGGAGTTGCAGTGGATGCAGGCGGAGGCCCCAAGGAGCACACCACCGCCGTGCTCGACGTGCATCCGATGCGGCGAGCAAGCGAGAAAAACGTGATCGAGGCGGTCCTCGGCCGCCGTCCAGGAGTGGAGCAAGTCGAGGCCAACCCCGTCGCCCAGACCGCGACCGTGACCTACGACCCGCGGGTGACGTCGCTGGCCGAGCTGCGCCGCTGGGTGCAGGAGTGCGGCTATCACTGCGCCGGCCAGTCGGTGCCCGAGCACATCTGCGACCCGGCGATGGAGCCGGATCCGGCCCACGACGGCCATGGCGAATCGGGCGCGGCGGGGTTGGCCCCAGCTCCCCCGCCAGCGGCGACCCCCGCACTGCCGGCTGGGCACGCCGAGCACGTGCCTCCGGCTGGGCACGCTGGCCACGCGCCGCCTGCCGGGGAGGCTGTGCGGTCGCCGGAGGAGGTGATGGGCCACGGCGGCCACGGCGGCATGTCGATGGAGGGCATGGTCCGCGATATGCGGAACCGGTTCCTGGTCGCCGCGATCTTCTCGATCCCGATCCTGTTGTGGTCGCCGATCGGCCGCGACGTGCTCGGCTTCACCGTGGCCGCGCCGTTCGGGCTCCGCGACGATGTCTGGCTGCTGCTGCTGAGCCTGCCGGTGATCTTCTACTCGTGCTGGATCTTCTTCGACGGCGCGGTGCGCGCCCTGCGGGCCCGGACGCTCGACATGATGGTCCTGGTGGCGGTGGCCATCGGGGCCGGCTGGCTGTACTCCCTGTATGTGACGCTCACCGGCGGCGGCGACACCTTCTACGAGGCGGCCACCGTGCTGGCCGCGTTTGTGCTGCTTGGGCACTGGTTCGAGATGCGCGCCCGCGGCGGCGCCAACGACGCCATCCGCACGCTGCTAGACCTGGCCCCACCCAAGGCAACTGTCATCCGGGACGGGGAGACCCTCGAGGTCCCAACCGCCGAGGTCCAGAACAAGAACGGCACGCTGCGCGTGCGGGCCACCAAGGTCGGCGCCGACACCGCGCTGGCCCAGATCGTCAAGCTGGTCCAGGAGGCGCAGAACTCCAAGGCGCCCGGGCAGCGACTGGCCGACCGGGCGGCGTTCTGGCTGGTGCTGGTCGCGCTACTCGGCGGCGGCGGGACCCTGGTCACCTGGCTGGGAGTCGGCCGGCCGCTGAGTGACGCGATCCTGTTCGCCATCACGGTGGTCGTCATCACCTGCCCGGACGCCCTGGGACTGGCCACGCCCACGGCCATCATGGTCGGGACCGGCCTGGGCGCCAAGCGGGGAATCCTGTTCAAGAACGCGATGGCGCTGGAGACCTCGGCGCGCATCCAGGCGGTGGTCATGGACAAGACCGGGACGCTCACCAAGGGCGAGCCGGAGGTCACCGACGTGATCACAGCCGACGGAGTCACCGAGGCCGAGCTGCTGCGCCTGGCGGCCGCGGTGGAGCGGGACTCCGAGCACCCCCTGGCCGAGGCGATCGTCCGCCGCGCGGAGGCGGCCAAGATCGCGACCGCGGTGGCCGAGGCGTTCGAGAACGTGCCCGGGCACGGCGCGGTCGCCAGCGTCGATGGCCGGCGGGTGGCGGTCGGCAACCGCCGGCTGATGGACCGCCAGGGTGTCGAGCTCGGCCCGCTGGCCGCTCGCCGCGAGGAACTCGCCGCCGGCGGGCGGACCGCGGTCATCGTCGCCGTCGACGGGCACGCGGCCGGACTTGTCGGCATCGCCGACGCGCCCCGGGAGACCGCCGCCGCGGCCGTCGCGGCGCTGCGGGAGGCGGGCGTCGAGGTCGTGATGCTGACCGGCGACAACCAGGCAACCGCGGAGCGCATCGCGCAGCAGCTGGGGGTGCGGACCGTGATCGCCGAGGTGCTGCGCGGCGACAAGGCCAGCAAGATCGCCGAGCTGCAGCACAGCGGAAAGACGGTGGCCATGGTCGGGGACGGCGTGAACGACGCCCCCGCCCTGGCCCAGGCCGACATGGGGATCGCCATCGGCGCGGGCACCGACGTGGCCATCGAGACCGCCGACGTCGTGCTCATGCGTTCCGACCCGCTGGACGTGCCGGTCGCGCTGCAGATCGGGCGGGGCACGCTGCGCAAGATGCGCCAGAACCTCGGCTGGGCCATTGGCTACAACACGATCGCGCTGCCGATCGCCGCCGGGGTGTTCGAGCCCGCCTTCGGGCTGGTGCTGCGTCCCGAGATCGCCGCGCTCTCCATGTCCGGGTCCAGCTTCATCGTCGCCGTCAACGCCTTGGCGCTGAGGCGCCTCCGGCTGCCCACAGCAGTGCCCGTGTCAGCGGAGCAGCCCAGCCAGGCTCCGGGCAGCCAGCCCCCGGGGATCGCGGCCCCGCGACCGCAAGTGCCGACCGCACCCGAGCGCCGGTCCTGAACGTCCGCATCTCGCCGCCAAGGTCCTCGCCGGCCCGCCCCGACCTCCGGAGGTTCCCCGCAGATCCGCGGGCCGCGTCCGTGGTTGACCGTACCTGGAATCGGGGATTGCCGCCGATGGCGGGCCGCAACGCGGCCGGCATCATCGTCAAGGTGCGGTCTTCCAGGGCAGCCGGCAAGGCGCCTTGCCGCATGTCCCGAAGGGAGCGAAGCAGTGGCCAGGATCAAGGTTGCCGTCAACGGGTACGGCGTCATCGGCAAACGCGTGGCCGACGCCGTCGCCCTGCAGTCCGACATGGAGCTGGCCGGCGTGGCCGATGTCGTCGCCGACTACCGGATAAAGCTGGCCGCCGACCGCGGATACCCGGTCTTTGGGTCCAGCGACGAGGCCGTCCCGGCGATCCGCGCGGCCGGGCTGGAGCTGGCAGGGACGCTGGCCGACCTGCTCGATGAGGCCGACGTCGTGGTGGACGCCACCCCCAAGAAGGTGGGCGCCGCCAACCGTGACGCCTACGCCGCCGCCGGGGTCAAGGCCCTGTATCAGGGCGGGGAGCGCCACGAGCTGACCGGGGTCTCCTTCGTGGCGCAGGCCAACTACGCCGAGGCGCTTGGCCGGGAGGCTGCCCGGGTGGTGTCGTGCAATACCACCGGCCTGGTGCGGCTGCTGTCCGCACTGCAGGCCCGCAACCTTGTGCAGCGGGCCCGGGCGGTGCTCGTCCGGCGGGCCACCGACCCGTGGGAGTCGCACAAGGGCGGGATGGTGAACACGCTGCTGCCCGAGACCACCATCCCCTCCCACCAGGGCCCCGACGCGCAGACCGTCCTGCCGGGCCTGGATATCGTCACGATCGCGGCCGCCGGGCCGTTCAACCTGTCGCATGTCCATTTCGCGATCGTCGAGGCGCCAGGCGAGGTGGACCGCAAGGAGGTGCTGGCCGCCCTGCGGGACGCCCCCCGGATCGCGTTCGTGCGGGCCGCCGACGGCGTGGAGGCGCCGAATGCCGTCATCGAGATCGCCCGCGACCTCGGCCGGCCGCGCGCGGACCTATGGGAGGTGGCGGTGTGGGAGGACACCCTGGCCGTGGCCGGCCGGGAGATCTTCCTGACCTACCAGGTCCACAATGAGGCCATCGTCATCCCCGAGAACGTCGACGCCATCCGGGCGGTGACCGGTGTGGAGCCGGACGGCGCCAAGTCGATCGCCGCCACCGACGCCGCCCTCGGTGTCCGCAAAGAGCTGTACTGACCGCGTCCACCAGGCCGACGGCCGGGCCGCGCGCGTACCGTCCGCCACCGGGCGCGGCCCGGCTCGTCGACCCACTATGAGAGGGAGCATGCGATGCTGCAGACGGTGGATGTCGGCCAGCGTTCGATCGACGACTACCAGCAGATCGCTCCTGAGGCGATTCTGGAGGAGCTGCGGCGGGTCGCCAAAGATCTGCGGGGCGCCAGGATCCTGGAGCTGAACGCCACCCCCTATGGCGGTGGGGTGTCGGAGCTGCTGCGCTCCAGCGTGCCGCTGCTGGACAGTCTCAAGCTGGTCGCGGACTGGAAGATCATCAGCGGCGACGAGGGGTTCTTTCAGGTGACCAAGGCCATCCACAACGGCCTGCAGGGCGCCCGGCAGGAGCTGACCGACGGTGATCGTGCCACCTACCGGCGCACCGCCGAGCGCAACGCTCGGGCGCTGGAGGAGCGGTACGACTTCGTGGTCGTCCACGACCCCCAGCCGGCCGCCATTCTGGGGCTGCATGGCAAGGGGGACGCCACCTGGGTGTGGCGCTGCCACATCGACACCTCGGCCCCGGACCCGGAGGTGTGGGCGTTTCTGCGCCCGTGCCTGGAGGGCTATGACGCCGCCGTGTTCACCATGCGCGAGTTCGTCCCGCCCGACCTGCCGGTCGCCCGGGTGGAGATCGTGCCGCCGGCGATCGACCCGCTGTCGCCCAAGAACCTCCCGCTGGCCGACCAGACCGCCAGGCAGGTGCTCGGCTGGATCGGGGTGGACCCGGACCGTCCGCTGGTCACCCAGGTGTCCCGCTTCGACCCTTGGAAGGACCCCTTGGGGGTGATCGCCGCCTACCGGCTCGCACGCGAGGCGGTGCCCAGGCTGCAGCTGGCCCTGGTCGGGTCGATGGCGCTGGACGACCCCGAGGGCTGGGAGGTCTACCGGCAGATCATGCAGGCCGCCGAGGCGGACCCCGCGATCCACGTGTTCACCAACCTCACCGGCGTGGGCAACATCGAGGTCAACGCCTTCCAGCGCCTGTCGACCGTGGTGGTGCAGAAGTCCATCCGCGAGGGCTTCGGCCTGGTGGTCTCGGAGGCGCTGTGGAAGCAGACCCCGGTGGTTGCCGGCCGCGCCGGGGGGATCCCCCTGCAGATGGCCGACGGGGTCGGCGGGGTCCTGGTCGACGGCGTCGAGGCGTGCGCTGCCGCGCTCGTCGAGTTGGCCCAGGACGCCGACCGGGCCCGCGAGCTCGCCAGGGCGGGACGCGAGCGGGTCAGGGAGCACTTCCTGCTCCCACGGCTGCTGCTGAACGAGCTCGCCCTGCTGGCTGACCTGGCGGCGTCCCGGCCGGCCGCCCCAGGCGGCGCGGGCACCCCGCTGGATCCGGTCTGCGGCATGGCGGTCACCGATGAGCCCGCCGCTCCGTCGACGACGTCCAACGGCCGGCGGGTCGCCTTCTGCTCGCAGGCGTGCCTGGCTCGGTTCCTCGACCAGCCCACTCGCTACCTGCGACGGTGAAGGGCCGGCAGGCCTGACCGGAACCGGCCCCCCCGGCCGCCGGGCCGGGAGTTGCGGCGCCGTGGCCTGTTCCGGTCGCTGGTTGCCTGGAAGGAGGTGCGGGTTTGGTGTCCGAGCTCCGGCACGATCCGTTCACGCGCGGCTGGGTGATCGTCGCGCCCGAGCGCACCAGCCGTCCCCATCAGGTCGGGCGGCCGGCGCCGCCGCCACCCTCGGACCACGCGGCGGCGTGCCCGTTCTGCGCGGGCCGCGAGCATGAGACGCCGCCGGAGCTGTGGCGGGCAGCGGGTCCGGACGGCCAGTGGCAGGTCCGGGTGGTTGGCAACCGGTTCCCGGCGCTGGCCGGCGCCGGCCGCCCTCGCCGGCGGGAGCTGGGCAACGGCTTCCTGGCCATGGAGGGGCTCGGCCACCACGAGGTCGTCATCGAGTCACCCCGCCACGACTGGGACCCCGCCACCGGCAAGGCCGCCGAGGTCCGAGGGGTGCTGGAGGCCTACCGGGTCCGCTACCGCGCCCTGCAGGACCAGCGGCCCGGCGTGATCCTGCCGTTCCGCAACCACGGCCCCGGGGCCGGGACCTCGCTGCCGCATCCCCACTCGCAGATCGTCAAGACCCCCGTCGTGCCGCTGCGGCTGCGACAGCTGCTGGAGGTGGCCCGGGCCTACTACGACGACCGTGGCGGGTGCCTGTACGTCGACGTCGCCGCCCAGGAGCTGGCCGACGGCAGCCGGGTGGTGCTGGCCACCCCCGAGCTGGTCGTGTTCCAGCCGTTCGCGTCGGCCGGCCCGCACGAGACCTGGATCATGCCCCGCCTGCACCAGGCCTCCTTCGGGGACGCAGCCGACCAGACACTGGACGGGCTGGCCGGCGCCCTGCGAATGGTGCTTGGGGGCCTGTCTCGGCTGCTGGGCGACTTCGACTACAACTACGTGGTCCACAGCGCCCCGGTGGGGGAGGAGCGCACCGAGTACTTTCTGTGGCACCTGCAGATCTTGCCGCGCCTGTCCGTCCCGGCCGGCTTCGAGCTGGGCTCGGGGATGGCGATCAACCCGTCGCTGCCGGAGGCCACTGCAGCCGCGCTGCGGGAGGAGATCGGAAAGCTCGGCCAGGTCTGAGCGCGGTCGCAGGGACACGGCACGCCACGCACGGACGTCGCTGAAGCATAACGGCCACGGCGGCCGGCGGCGTCAAAGTTTTGGTGCAGGCAGGATCGGGGGATGGCGCGGATGGCAGGGACGACGCCTCCAGAGGCCATGAGGTCAGCAAGGGCACAGGCAGGACGCCCGGCCGCGACCAGCCGCGGTCGGTCGGACCTGCCGCGGGGAGGCAGGCCCTGGGGGTGACCGAGCAGCTCCCGGTCGATGAGCGGCACCTCTACTCCGAGGGGTACTTGAACGACTCGCTGGCGATCCGGCTGGGCGGCCGGGCCGCCGAGCTGCTGGTCTTCGGCGAGGGCTCGACCGGCGCCGCCACCGACCTGGCCGGGGCCACCGACCTGGCCACCCGCATGGTGCGGGAGTTCGGCATGAGCAAGGAGCTGGGCCCGATCGGAGAGGGCCGTTCGGTCCTACCGGCAGGCCAGCCGTAATATACCCTACCGGGGTAGCCTAGAAAGAAGGAGCGGGCGATGGAGCGGGAGCAGGAGCGCATAGCGCCTGGAGCCGATCCGGACCCCGCCGTGGGGGATCCTGACGCCGGGTCGGCACAGGGACCGGTGGACCGCGAGGAGGCGGCAAGGCAGGCCGAGTACCGTACGCTGCTGCGGAAGTTCTGGGTGTCGGCCGCAGTCTCGGTGCCGGTCGTGGTGTTGTCCTATCCGTGGCTGGTCCCGGGCCTCAAGGACGTCGGATGGCTGGCCCGCGGGTCCGACGGGTTGCTGTGGGTGTGGCGCGGTCTCGGGCTGATCACGCTGCCGGTGCTGCTGTGGGGCGCCAGCCAGTTCTACACCGGCATGTGGGCCGCGGCGAGGTCGCGGTCGGCCAACATGCACACCCTGATCGGGGTCGGCATCACGGCCGCCTGGGCCTACTCCACAGTGGCGGTCATCTGGCCGGGCATCTTCCCGAAGGCCAGCCTCGCGGAGACCTACTATGACATCACCGCGGTGGTGACCGCTCTCGTCGTGCTCGGCATGGCCCTGGAGGTGAAGGCCAGGGGCCGCACCAGCGAGGCGCTCAAGAAGCTGATCGGGCTGCGGGCCAAGAGCGCGCGGATCCTCCGGGACGGCGTGGAGCGTGACGTCCCCGCCGAAGAATTCATCGTGGGGGACCTGGTCCTGGTCCGGCCCGGCGAGAAGGTACCGGTGGACGGCGTGGTGGTCCATGGCGCCTCGGCGGTCGACGAGTCGATGATTACCGGGGAGTCCATCCCCGCCGAGAAGGTCATCGGCGACGAGGTGATCGGTGCCACCATCAACAAGACCGGATCGTTCCGGTTCCGGGCCGCCAAGGTCGGCAGGGACACGGCACTGGCCAACATCATCCGCATGGTGCAGGACGCCCAGGGCTCCAAGGCGCCCATCCAGCGGACCGTCGACCGCGTCGCCGGCTACTTCGTCCCCGCGGTGCTGATTCTGGGAGTGCTGGCCTTCCTGGCCTGGTACAACTTCGGTCCAGTGCCGGTGGCCGCCTATGCGGTGATCGCGTTCGTGACCGTGCTGATCATCGCCTGCCCTTGTGCGCTCGGGCTGGCGACCCCGACGTCGCTGACGGTGGGGATCGGCAAGGCCGCCCAAAACGGCATTCTGATCCGCTCCGGCGACGCTCTGGAGACCGCCAAGCGGCTGACCACGGTCGTGCTGGACAAGACCGGCACGATCACGGTCGGCAAGCCGTCCCTGACCGACGTCGTGGCCGGCGCGCTCGACCGAGGCGAGGTGCTGCGGCTGGCCGCCTCGGTCGAGCGCGCCTCCGAGCACCCCTTGGCCGAGGCGATCGTGCAGGGCGCCAAGCGCGGCGGGGTCCAGCTCGCCGAGCCGGCCGACTTCCGCGCGATCGCCGGCCATGGCGTCGAAGCGCGCGTAGAGGAGCGGCCGGTCCTGCTCGGCAACCGCAAGCTGCTGGCCGATCGGGCGATTGACGTCGGCGGGCTCGAGGCCACGGCGCTGGCGTTGGCCGCGGCCGGCAAGACCCCGATGTACCTGGCGGTCGGCGGGCGTGCCGCCGGGCTGGTGGCCTGCGCCGACACCGTCAAGGACGACTCCCGCCGGGCCATCGCGCGGCTCGAGGACCTGAGGATCGAGGTGGTCATGATCACCGGCGACAACCGCCGCACCGCCGCGGCCATCGCCTCCGAGGTCGGCGTGCAGCGGGTGCTGGCCGAGGTGCTGCCCCAGGACAAGGCCCACGAGGTCCGCAAGCTCCAGCTCGAAGGCAAGGTCGTGGCCATGGTCGGCGACGGGATCAACGACGCCCCCGCCCTGGCCCAGGCCGACGTGGGGATCGCCATCGGCACCGGCACCGACGTGGCCATGGAGGCCGCCGACGTCACGCTGATCTCCGGGAGCCTGCGCGGGGTGGTCACCGCCATCGAGGTGTCGCGGGCCACCATGCGCAACGTGTACCAGAACCTGTTTGGCGCCTTCGTCTACAACTCGGCCGGTCTGCCAGTGGCGGCGGGGCTGCTGTACCCGTTCTTCGGGGTCCTGCTGTCGCCGCTGCTGGCCGCCGCGGCGATGGCCTTCTCGTCGGTCACGGTGGTCTCGAACGCCAACCGGCTGCGCCGGTTCCGGCCGATGGAGGTGTGAGCCATGGTGGACAACATCGTCGTCGCCGCGGTCGGGCTCGGCCTGATCGGCGCCATCGTGTGGTTCTTCTGGGGGCCACGCAGGCAGGGCTGGCGGGCGGCGTTGGCCTCCTCCGGCTATCAGGAGGCCACCGTCCTGGTCAAGGGCGGCTACGCCCCCGACACCATCGTCGTGCGAGCCGGCACGCCCGTGCGGCTGACCTTCCGGCGGGAGGAAGCGGCGCCGTGCTCGGAGATGGTGGTGTTCGGTGACTTCGCCAAGAGCGCCAGGCTCCCCGAGGGCGAGCTGGTCCCCGTCGAGTTGCTCCCGAAGGAGCCGGGCACCTTCGAGTTCACCTGCCAGATGGGGATGCTGCGCGGCCGGCTGGTCGTGGAGCCCGCGTGAGGGGCCCTGGCATTGATTCCACCCGGCACCTGCAACCGGGCTTTACGGTCTCTCGACCTGCTGCTGCTTCGAAGAAGGCGCGGCCCCTGCAGGTCATGACGTTGGGGTGCGAGAGCCTCGCCGACCTGGAGCCGCAGGGGCTGGCGATGACCTACTGGCTCGATCCGCTCCCTGCGGGTGCGCCGTACCCTGTGTCCATCCGGTTTGTCGGGCAGCGCGTCGGGGTCAAGCGCAAGCGGGGCCCGCTCGGCCGTTTCGGCGTCGTCGAATCGCTCGAGGTCGTGCCGGGCAGCGGTCCCGTCGCAATCACTGCTGGTGTCAACGAGATCGCGGCTGGCGACTCGCAGATCACGGCCCGCCCGTTCAGCCGTGGTAGCCAGCGGAATGGGGCGGCCCGGTCCGCGAGCGTGCGCGCCGCCAGTCTCGCGACCGCCTCCGGTCTGGTCGAACCACCTACGCGCCGATCGCGCGAATCCTCGCGCCCGGCGCACGCCTTGGAGCCTGGCCGGCACTCGTCGGCTTCGGGGTCGCCGTCGCCCTCGTCGTGCAAGCGTGGCTCGTCACCCACCTCGAGCTTCGCATCCCGCGCGTGCTGCTGGTCTCCCTGGTGGCAAGCCTCGTCGGGCTGGTCGGGGCCAAGCTTTCCACGCCGCCGGCCACTTCATCACCGGAGAGCGCGGCGCGCTTGGGCTGTTGTCCGGCACCTGCATCCAGGGCTTTGTGCTCGGTGCGGTGGTGGCTCTGCTTGTCGGCACGCGCGTGGCCCAGCTGCCCCTGTGGTCGCTGTTGGACGGTGACGGCGCCCGGGCTGATGTTTGGGATGGCGGTCGGCCGCTACGGCTGCTTCTTCGGAGGCTGCTGCGCCGGCAGGCCCACGGCGTCACGGTGGGGGCTGTGGTCCTCTGACCGCCGGGTGGGCGTTCGTCGGATCCCAACGCAGCTGCTGGAGTCCACCCTTGCGCTGCTGGTCGGCATCGCGGCCCTGCTGGCGCACACGTTCGCGGAGCCGCGACCCGCCGGGGTGGTGTTCGTCGGCTCGATGGCCGCCTACACGTTGGGCCGGCAGCTGCTGTTCCCGCTGCGCGATCGTCCCCCCCGCCCCGCCTGGTGCCGAATCCTGGTCCTGGCGCTCTGCGCGGGCGTCGTCGTGGCCGACGTCGCGGTCGCCGTGGTCACCGGATAGTCGAGGCGATCCGCTGGCAGCCGAATCGCGAGAGAGAGGAGTCCAAAGATGCGCCCACAGGTTGGACGCAGGATCGGGCTGGCCGGCGTTGCCGCGTCCGGTGTGGTGCACAGGCGCGCGCACATGCTCATGTGGACAGCGACCGCCGGGGCCGCGTTGCTCTTCGCCGTGCTCCTGGCGCTTTGGATGGTCAAGGGCCGGCGCCCTGGGGACCGCGGCGGGAGTGCTCTTCCTGGCCTGCATCGCAAGCTGTGTGTGGGCCTGGATCACGCAGAGTGAATCCGGCGCCACCGTGGTGGAAGCGGGCCTGCGCGACCTGAGCTCCCGGCGGGCAGGGCCTGTAGGCCGTTGAAGACAATGAAGCCACCAGCAGGGCCTTCTCGGTGCGGCCGCTCAGGCGAGTGGGTCGGCTTTGCGCGTCATGCGGCCCGCCGGGCAGCCAGGCGCTCGACAATGCCGAGCTTGGACCGCTCCCGGCGCTCCACCTGGAGCCCCTCGGCCAGGACATGGTCGAGCGGCCGGCGAAGCATGTACTCGTCAACCCGGCGGGAGCCCAGCTCCAACAGCCCCTGCACGGCCCGCACCGGCCACGAGGCGCCACGGACGTGGTCCAGCAGCAGCAGCCGCCCGCCAGGGCGCAGCACCCGGTGCATCTCCGCGACCACTTGCCGGTCGTCGTGCACGCTGCACAGGCCAAGGGTGCAGACCACAGTGTCGAATCTGCCGTCGGGGAAGGGCAGGGCGTGGGCGTCAGCTTCGCGCAGGTCGACTGAGCGGCCGGACGCGCGGGCCCGTTCCCGGGCGAGGTCGAGCATGGCGGGGGAGTAGTCGACGCCGGTCAGGCGCACCTCTGGCGGGTAGTAGGGCAGGTTGCGGCCGGTGCCGATGGCGACCTCCAGGACCTCGCCGGTGGCCTGGGAGCAGACCCAGGCGCGGCCGTCGCCGAACAGCCAGCGCTCGAACCGGCTGATGCTGCGGTCGTATCGGGCGGCGTGTTGGTCCCAGTAGCGGCGGGCGCGCCTGGTCGCCTCGCCGTCGAGGTTGCCGGCATGCAGCCGGTCCTCACGTCCGGCGCTGTCGCTTTCTGATCCTGATGCTGGTCGGCCTGGTCCTGATAGGCGGGGCATCTCTAGCCTCCTTGCTCGAAGCTGACCGTGGCTGGCGCACCTTCCTGATCGGCGGTAACCAGGGTGACAAGCAGCCGCAGCGCGGTGCCAGCGGCCTTGGCGAGCACCTGCCTAATGTGAACGCAGCTCGCCAGCGGGATCGCGGGCGGATCGCTGGCCTCCCCGGGGGCGCTAGCGGGCGCTTACGCAGCCGCCCTCGGCCCGACTGCGATCAGCATGCGAGGCGCCCGGCGGAAGTCGTCCCGGCACGCCTGCGAGCAGAACCAGTAGGTGGTATCGGCGTACTCAAGCGACCAGGAGTCTTCGTTCACTTCACGCCCGCAAATCGGATCGAACGCCATCTCTAGCCACCTCCAGTTGTGTCCGTTTGATTGCATTGCTGATCGCTACGACGTGCGGCGGGCCGACCGCCCGCTGCCGCCCCTCCGTCGCTTGTGCCATCGTCAGGGCCGGCCGCGCCCACGAACAGCAGCGCCAACGCATTGCCCAGCGACTCGGAGGGAACCCGGTCAGGGTCGGCCAGCAACTGCAACCCCAGGCCGTTGCTCAGCGCCATCGCTGCAGCGGCCAGCTGCACCGGGGCCACCGGCAGCGACACCCCCGCCTGCTCGGCGTGGCGGGCAATCAGCCCGGCCAGCCCCACTCGCGCCTCATCCCAGATGGCAGCAAACTTCGGTTGCAGCCCGGGATCCCGTACCGAGCGGGTCCAGAACTCCATGAACAGCAGCGTCCACTGCCCGTCCTTGAGGAGCTGCGCGCTCAGCGCATCGCCGAGCTGTCGCAGCCGAGCAGGCGTGAGCCGATCTTGGTCAAGCGCAGCTTCAAGCTCGAGGAGGCTACGGCGGCAGCGCTGCTCCAGCAGGGTGGCGAACAGGTCCTCTTTGCTGGCGAAGTTGGAGTAGACCGCCCCCTTGGAGAAGCCGGCCTCCTCGGCCACCTCCTCCACCGAGGCGTCGTGGTAGCCACGCTGCGCGAACACCCTGCCCGCCGCCTCCAGCAGCCTGGCCCTGGTCTGCGCCTTCTGCTGGTCACGGGTCAGCCGCAGGAATCGTCTGCCCTCAGGCGTGGACGCGGGACCTTCCCGATTGGCGATCCGATCACCTGCGCTCGGAGCGGAGCCCGGAAGTCGCACCGCCTGATCGTCGTTGGTCGCCGCGCGATCCATTGAGTCCGTTGAGCCTGACAACGCCGTCCGCCCTTCCCCATACCTACCGGTATTGCGATACCGATGAGAATCCTTATGTGCAGGATCCGCCCCTTATCGAGATGCCGCAAGGGACTAAGGACCTGTCCTTCCCGGGCCGGCGACCGTGATGCACGTGCGGCGAACGGCCCTGACCCACGCCAAGGGCTGAGCTGGCAGGCGCGCGGCCGGCAGGAACAGCGCGGCTGGGACGGCGGCAGGGCCAGCCGCCCGGCGCTCACGAGCATGGGCCACTGATGGCGCACTGCCCGCAGACGATGCCTACCGCGTTGGGACTCACCCAGCGCCTGCCCCGTCCGCGCCGGCGGCACGACGCAGGGCACAGCGGTCGTGCGGCTCCCGGAGGTGGGCGCGCCGCCGGCCGACCGGGCCCTGCGGGCGGCGGTCAACCGGCTGCTGCTTATGGGTGGGCTGGCTGCTGCGCTGGTGGCGGTCGCGCTTGGCGTGGTGCTGGCGCGGCGGGCCACCGCCCCAGCCCGCGCCCTCACCCGGGGCGGCTGGCGCGCTGGCCGCCGGCGACCGCTCCCAGCGGGTCCCGGTCACCGCTGCTGACGAGTTCGGGCAGATGGCGCGAGGGTTCAACCTGCTCGCCGACGGCCTGCAGAGCGAGGACCGGCTGCGGCAGCAGTTCGCCGCCTCGGTCGCCCACGAGCTGCGGCTGGCGGTCCTGCGCTCCCAGGTCGAGGCGGTCCAGGACGGCATCGCCCAAGCCGACCCCCAGACGCTGACATCGCTGCACGAGCAGATCCTGCGGACCGGTCGGCTCGTCGACGACCTGGAGACGCTGGCCTCCGCGCAGGCCGCCGGCTTCACGCTGCTGCACCAGCCTGTGGCGCTGCGCCCGCTGCTGGAACACGCCGTGGACGAGCTTTCCGGCCTGCTCGCCGCCCGGCAGATCCGGGTCGAGACGCGCCTGGCCGACCTGGTCGTCGTCGGCGACTCGACCCGGCTCCGGCAGGTCGCCGCCAACCTGCTGTCCAACGCGCTGAAGTTCACCCCAGCCGGCGGCTCGGTCCACGTCGACCTCATTGGCGAGGAGGGCCAGGCGGTGCTGCGCGTGGCTGACTCCGGTCCAGGCATCCCACCGGAGGAGCTGCCGCGAGTGTTCGACCGGTTCTTCCGTGGCAGCGTCGTGCGCGCCGGCGGCTCGGGCATTGGCCTGGCGGTGGTGCGGGAGTTGGTCGCCGCCCACGGCGGCAGCGTCGAGGCGCAAAGCCCCGGCGCCGGCGCGGTGCGACCGTGCGGCTGCGGGCCGCACGGATCCCAGCGGTGCTGGCGGTCCTGGTGCTCACCCTTGCCGGCGGGATCGCCCACGCGTCGAACCGGCCGGCGGCAGCGGCCGTGCCCATCCAGCAGAGCGCCGCCACGACGGCTGCATGGCAGGCATGCGATCGCCTGCACGACCAGCGCCGCCATGCAGCAGATGCGCGCAGAGCTGCCGGCCCAGACTCGCCAGCGGCACGACGCGATGCACGAGCAGATGCAGCAGACCGCCGGCCAGATGAGCGGCGGCGGGATGATGAGCGGGGGCTACCAGGCGTCGGCGCAGCGGTAGGCAAGCACGTGGCTGCGGCAGGACGCCGCCTGGGACAGCGGACCGCCCGGTGTGATCCGGGCGGTCCGCTGTCGGCAGTTGAGCTCGATTCCCGGGCCATGACGAGATCCACAGACTGCAAGGTCAGACGCGCCCGATGTCGCCGCGTCACAAGCCGGCCGGCCTCACCAGGACGAGCAGCGCGGTGATGGCGACCAGCCAGACTAGGGGGTGGTCGCCTGGCCGCCGGAGAGCTTGGGATGTGCATGGCCGGCGAGAGGTCCAGCAGCCCCGGTCTTGCTGCAGCATCGCGCCGAGATGTCCGAGGACCACCACCACCACCACCACCACCACCACCACCACCACCCAAAGACCCAGCCACCGGGAGCTGAGCCGAGCAGGCCGAACAGCGCTAGTACGGTAGGGGGGTAGGGCAACTGACCCCCGAGAGTCGGGACCTTGGGATCTATTTCGTCGCGGCGCGCCTGCGGATCTTGAACACGTCATTCAGCGTGATCAGGAGGAGCCGCGATGCAGCGTAACCACCTACGGTCGTCGGCGGCGCGTCCGGGCTGGATCATCTGGCCGGCCAGGCTCGTGCCGACTGGTATCTGCTGGTACCGATCCTTGCCGGGTTCGGGGTGCAGGTGGCCCTCATGGCCGAGTTGCGTCAGCGGCGCCGCCAAGCGCGCCTGGCGGCGGCGGCGACCGGTGGGGCCGCCGGCACCTCAGCCGTTGGCATGGTGGCCTGTTGCGCCCACCATGTGGCTGACCTGGCGCCGCTGGCGGGGCTGACCGGTGCCGCCCGCCGGGGTCCTGGGCGACGAGCGGGCCGCCTTCATGGTCGGCGGGCTGGTCGTCAACGCGGTCGCGGTGGTGCTGGCGACCAGGCGTCTGGGCCAGGCGTCCCGACCTTCGCGGAAGGAGCCGGCATGCACACCCGCGTCCTCGTCGCCATAGGAGTGCTGGTCCTGGCCGTGGGAGGGATCGCCATCTGGCTCGCTCGGTCCGACGATCGGGACGCCAGGGCAGTTGCTGAGCCGTCCGCCGGGTTTGCCGCAAGGACCGTCCGGGCGGGGACCGTCCAGATCGCAATCCAGCCGCTGCGGCTGGACCGGCAGGGCGCGGCGTTCCAGATCACGCTCACCACCCATTCCGGCGCGCTCGACATCGATCTCGTCAGGCATGTCCGCCTGACGGTCGACGGTGTCGCCTGGGGTGAGGCGAGCTGGTCGGGCAGCCCACTCGGCGGCCACCACCGGCAGGGGATCCTGCGCTTTGCCCCGGTCAAGCGGTCAGATGCCGCCCGGTCAGCGAGCTTGCGGATCGACGGGCTGTCCTCGCCGGTCGAGGCGACCTGGCAGCTTGCGAGTGCCTCGCCATGATCGAGATCAGCCTCGTGCAGGGTCCCGCATGCCACCTGTGCGAGGACGCGGCGGCCACCATCAGCGAGCTGGCCCGCACGCTGCCGATCACGCTGCGCACCATCGAGGCGACCAGCCCGCAAGGACGCGAGCTCCTCCAGCAGACCCGCGCCCCGCTCCTGCCCATCGTCCTGGTCGGCGGTGAGCTGCTCGGCTGGGGCCGCCTGTCCCGGGGCAGGCTCAGCGCCCGACTCGCAGCCCTCGGCCCGCAGGCCCAGCCGCAGGGGGTGCGGTAGATGGGCGGGCTGCTTACCAGCGGATCGATCCTGGCGGCGTTCTTCGGCGGCGCGGTGGCGCTGTTCAGCCCCTGCTGCATCGTGTTCCTGCTGCCCTCCTACCTGGCCGTGGCGGTCAAGAACCGCCGCTGGCGCATCCTGCCGATCACCGGGTTCTTCGCCCTTGGCGTGGCCGCCGTGCTACTGCCGGTCACGCTCGGAGTCAGCCTGCTGTCGGCCACGCTGGCGCGCTTCCACACCCCGCTGTACGCCGCCGGCGGGGTGCTGCTGCTCGCCCTGGCCGTGCTGTCGGCCAGCGGCCGCAGCTGGTCGCTGCCCGGGTTCATCCACACTCCAGAGCTCAGCCGCACCGACTCGGCCGGCAGCTTCGCGCTCGGGCTGTTCTCCGGGGTCGCCTCGTCC
>WNGF01003784.1_pt1 | contig 24653 bp, 16 predicted proteins | sample 5400641 | NCBI WGS metagenome assembly WNGF01 (sample SAMN13153371, study PRJNA577476) | soil metagenome | isolation source: 80 cm soil or saprolite under grassland replicate 2 | place: USA:California | collected 2016-06-15 | reverse complement strand
CGCGGGCCGCGTCCTCGGGAGTGTCTACGTCTACCGCACCGGGCGGAAAATCCACCAGCGCCACGCGGCCGGGGTCGCGGACGAGCACGCGCCGTGCTCCTTCGTCGCCCTCGAGCGCCGAGAGTTCGCCGAACAGAGTGCGGCGAAACAATGCGGGCGCACCCACGGCGCCGCCGTAGCGGCAGGCGGCCGCGGCGAGGCCCGAAGACGCGAGCGCCGAGCGGAGACGGACCAGAATAGCGGCGTCGACGAAAGGCTGGTCGGCGAGCAGCAGGAACACGGAGCCGGCGTTGCGGGCCGCAGCCAGTCCGGCTGTGATCGAGCCTCCGAGGCCGTCCGACCAGCGGGGGTTCTCGACGAACGAGGCGGCGAGCGGGCAAGCGGCCCGGCGAACCGCCGCGGCGTGGGCGCCCAGAACGACGATCACCGGGCTGCAGCCTGCCGCGCACGCAGCGCGGACAGCCCGGGCAACCAGCGGCTCGCCGTCGAAGAGGAGGGTCTGCTTCGGCCTTCCCATGCGCGAGGCTGCCCCCGCGGCCAGAACGACCGCGCCGGAAGCGCTCACGCAGAGCCGGCCGAGGCGGCCTGCTGCTCTGCCTGGCCGCCGTCGGCATGCATCGGGCCCTCCCGGTCGCGCAGAAAGCCCGCGGCGCGCCCGGCGAGAGCCGCCTGGATCTCCGCGGCAATCGCGAGAGCGATTTCCTCGGGAGAGTCCGCACCGATGTCGAGTCCGGCGGGCGCGTGGAGCGAAAGCGCCGGAATCGCGATCCCGTCCTCCCGCAGCCCCGCTTCGAGCCGCGCGGTTCGATCCCGAGGCCCGAGAATGCCGAGGTAGGCCGTCGGAACGCGCGCCAGACGGCGGAGCAGATCGAGGTCGTCCAGGAAGTTGTGGGTCATCACGACGGCGGCGGTGCCGCGCTGCCGCGCCAGCAGCGGGAGACTCTCCGGAGTCTTGAGCGCCCCGAGGCCGAGGTTCGCGAAACGCCGCTGGACCGCGGGCGTCGGCCGCGGCGCCACGATGTTCACCGACCAGCCCAGCAGGAGGCCGAACCGAGCGAGCGGGACGGCATCCGGGCCGGCGCCGCAGACGAGGAGCGAAACCGCCGGCGCGACGGACTCGAGGTCGGCCACGACCGATTCGGTAAGCGGCGAGAGAAGGATGACGACCCGCCCGTTGCAGCCGAGGCCGAGGCCCCAGACGACGTCCTCGGGTGCGCGCAGGTCGTAGACCACCTCGACCGGCCGACCGCCGGCGCACACATCCGGGAGTCGCCGCGCGAGGTCGGTCTCGAGGCAGCCGCCCGAGATCGCACCGGCGCTCCTGCCCCCCTGCATCAGGACCATGCGCGCCCCCTGGCGGCGGTAGTGCGAGCCGTCGACGCGGACGATCTCGGCCAGCAGCCCGCGCTCGCCGGTTGCGAGGGCTTCGCGGGCGAGGAGCGCGAGCTCCCGCGAGCCGCTCACGAAGCGAGCTCCGACGGCTGGATCGGGAGGGCCCGCACCCTTCGTCCCGTCGCGGCGAAGATCGCGTTGCAGACGGCCGGCGCGACCGGCGGCACGGGCTGCTCGCCGGCGCCCGAGGGGGTCTCGGTGTTGCGCACGGCGTGGACTTCGATCGCGGGTGTCTCGTCGATGCGCAGCACCGGGTAGTCGCGGTAACTGTGCTGTTCGACGCGGCCGTTCGAAAAGGTGATCTGCGTCTTCAACTGCGACAGGCCCCAGACGATGCCGCTCTCGATCTGCCCCTCGAGACCGAGGAGGTTGACGATTTGGCCGCAGTCCACGGCGCAGACGACGCGGTGGACGCGCACGTCGCCGCCTGTGCCGACGGAGACCTCGGCGACCTGGGCCATGTGCGTGCGGCCGTGATAGACGTTGGCGGCAATCCCGCGGCCCACGCGCCGGTGAGCGACGGCCGGCAGCGGCCCGCCCCAGCCCGCCTTCGACGCGGCCAGCTCGATGACGGCGGCGAGGCGATTCCGCTAGACGGCGTGAGAGCCGATCTTCACGGCGTTCGGTCCCTTCAAGAGGTCGAGGCGCAGGCGCAAAGGGTCGCGCCCGACCGCCGCCGCGACCTCGTCCAAGAACGACTCGCGCGCGAAGACTGATGACGGATAGGCGACGGCGCGCCAGGCCCCGGTGGGCACCGGCGATTTCGCCGGAGCGTACTCCGCCGACAGGTTTGCGACCTCGTAGGGCGTGTCGAAGGCGCCCCACGGGCTCTCGTCGTAAGAATCGGCGTCATCGGGCGCGTACGGCCCGAACATCGTCAGGTGGAAGTCCGTCTTCTTGTGCGACCACGCCACCACGTTGCCCGACGCGTCGAGGCCGGCCTTGAGCTCGTTTGAGGAGGCCGGCTGGTACCGGTCGTTCTCGAAGTCGTCGCGCCTCGACCAGACGACCTGGACAGGCTTGCCGATCGCCTTCGAGAGCTCGACTGCTTCCGGAACGTAGTCGTGGTCGAGGCGGCGGCCGAAGCCTCCGCCCAGGAGCGTCACGTGCAGCGTCACAGCCTCGAGCGGGATGCCGAGGAGCTTTGCGGCGGCGGCCTGGGCCTCGTTGGGGGCCTGCGTCCCGACGCGGATCTCGCAGCGCCCGTCGCGCACGTCGGCGAAGCAATTCATCGGCTCGACGGGCGCGTGCGCCTGGAACGAGTATCGGTACGTCGCCTCCAGGCGCCGCGGGGCCGCGGCGAAGGCCTTCGCGAAATCTCCCTGGGAGCGGGTCACGCGGCCGCTCGTCTTCGCCGTCTGATCGAGGCGCTGCCAGTACGTGGCGGTCGAGTCTTTGCGGTTCTCCCCTTCGTCCCACAAAACCTTCAGGGCATCGCGACCGCAAAAGGCGGCCCACGTGTCGTCCGCGACGACGGCGATTCCGGTCGAGAGGCGCACGACGTCGCGCACGCCCTTGACCGCCTTCGCCCCCGCGGCGTCGAAGGAGACGGCCTTGCCCCAGGGCACCGGCGAGCGTGCCACAGCCGCGACGAGCGCGCCCGGCGGCCGCGCGTCGAGGCCGTAGACGGCCTGGCCCGACACGATCGCCGGCCCGTCCAGGCGCTTGACGCGAGTGCCGAGAAGGCGAAAGTCGCTGGGATCCTTCAAAGGCGGCTCCGCCGGCACGGGCAGCGTCGCCGCGACCGCCACGAGTTCGCCATAGCCGGCGCGCCGGCCGGTTTTTCCGTGGAGGACCGCGGCGTTCTCCGCGCGGCACTCGGCGACGGGCACACCCCAGGTCTTCGCGGCCGCTTCCCGCAGCATCTCGCGCGCCGCCGCTCCGGCTTTGCGCAGCGGCAGCCAGTAGTCCGAGACGCTGGACGAGCCGCTGGTGCGCATGCCCGGGTACTTCGCGCCGGGTGTCGCGTGGACGATCGCGATCTTCGACCAGTCGGCCTCGAGCTCCTCGGCGAGGATCATCGCCAGGGACGTGCGCGCGCCCTGCCCCATCTCCGAGCGCGCGGTCACGAACGTGACCTGGCCTCTCGTGTCGATCGAGAGCCACTTGTTCGGCGCGAAAGGAGACGACGGGCCCGGCTTCTGTTTCGGCTCCTGCGCTTCGAGCAGCGGCACGCGCAGGACGAGAGCCGCGCCTCCCAGGGCTCCCCACTTGAAGAAGTCCCGCCGCGAGGCGCTCATGACCGGGCTCCCATGGCCGCCGCGCGATGCACCGCGCGGCGGATTCTCGGGTAGGTGCCGCAGCGGCAGACGTGGTCCGAGAAGGCGCCGTCCACGTCGGCGTCCGAGGGCCGCGGCTTTTCTGCGAGCAGTGCGGCCGCCTCCAGGATCATCCCCGGCTGACAGTAGCCGCACTGAGCCACGTCTTCTTCGAGCCAGGCCCGCTGGCACCGGTGGCCCCCGTCCGGCGAGAGCCCCTCGATTGTCGTGATGTGCCGGCCGACGGCCGACTGGACCGAAACCTGGCACGAACGCGCGGCTTTACCGCCGTGCAAGACGGTGCAGGCCCCGCAGACACCGATCCCGCAGCCGTACTTGGTGCCCGTCAGCTTGAGGCCGTCGCGCAAGACCCAGAGCAGCGGCGTGTCGGGCTCGGCTTCGACCTTGCGGATCTTGCGGTTGACCGTCAAACGGTATCTCACAATCGTCTCCTCCTCCGCGTGCATACGGGAGCGCGGCGTCCGAAGTCCCGAGGTTTCGCCGAGGGTTTGCCGAGGCTTCACGGACCTCGCCGGTCGGCCCCCTCATGGCTTGCCGGTCGTTTCTCTGGCCGCTGGCCTGCTTCTTGCTCGTTTCTTCGGTCGAGAGACACTCAGAGTTCAGGGAGGTCCGCATGGAACCGGTCGTCGGAATCTTTCGCTCCCGCTCCGCAGCGGAAATGGCCGCCCGCGACCTGCGAGCGGGCGGGATCGCACCGGCAGGCATTCAACTGCTGCTTTCGGATGGGCGGGGCCGTCGGCGCATCCGCCGGCCTCGGCCTGGGAACGGCCGCGGCGAGTCTTCTCGTGCCGGGTGTCGGCGCCGTCACGGCCGTGGGACTCGCGGCCGCCGCGCTCTTCGGGGCCGGCGGCGCGGTGGGCGGAGCGGCCGCCGCGGGCGCCCTGGAGGAGAAGACGCAGACGGGCCTGCCGCGCGACGAGGTCTACCTTTACGAAGACGCCCTGGCGCAAGGCCGATCGATCGTGCTCGTCCTCGCTGAATCCAGCAAGGAAGCGGAATCAGCCCGCCGCATGCTCGAGGAGGCCGGAGCGGAAAGCCTGGACGCGGCGCGCGAGGCCTGGTGGATTGGCCTTCGCGACGCCGAGAAGGAGCACTACGAGTCTTCCGGCGCCGACTTCGCTTCCGCGGAGCCCGCGTACCGCCAGGGTTTCGCGGCGGCACTGCATCCCGATCTCCGTGGAAAGTCCTCCTCCGAGGCGCGAGAGTCCTTGAGAGTGCGTCTGTCCGGGCCCGCCGACGAGGAAGCCTTCCGCCGCGGATACGAGCGCGGGCAGGCCAGAACTGCCGAGCCCGTCGAAAAGACCTGAATCAGATCCTCTCGAGCACCGCGACCGTCCTTTCGTTGACGACGTCGCCGGTGTTGAGCGTGGTCTTCGGTTCGAGCAGAAGGACGTGGACCTCTTCCTCGGCCACGGGCAAATGCTCGACGCCGCGGGGAACGATGGCGAACTCGCCCGGCTCGAGCCGGATGTCTCCGTCGCGGAACCGAATCGTCATGAGCCCCTTCACGACGAGGAAGAGCTCGTCCTCGTTCTCGTGCCGGTGCCAGACGAACTCGCCCTGCAACTTCACGAGCTTGACGTAGCAATCGTTGACCTCCCCGACGATTTTCGGGCTCCAGTGGTCGTGGAAGAGCGCGAGCTTCCCAGACAGGTTCACCTTATCGACCCTCATCGTTCCTCCTCCGGACGGGTCAGGGGCAGGCTCCTGGCGCGGACTTCTTCGGAGGTGAGTCCGTAGAGCGTCGGCGTCTCGACGCCGAGCATCGAGAGCAACAGGTAGAGCTGGCCGCGGTGGTGGATCTCGTGCTCGACCATGAGGCGCAGCCATTTCCCGATGCCGATCGAGGCGCCGGCAGGCGTCTGGCACTTTCTCTGGAGGTCGGCGTCGGAAAAGCTCCGAAACATCGCCATCGACTCGGCGTGGCAGCGGTCCAGGTAGGCGCGAACCGCCGGCAGGCCGCTGGCGAGCTCGGCGCCGTGGCCCGGGTATCGCGAGGGCCGGCCCTGCACGGTCTCGCCGTACATAAAGCGCTCGATGCCCGCCAGATGCCGGACGATGCCGCCCGGGGTGAACTTGCCCGGCTTCCAGGTCCACTCGAGCCCTTCGGGCGGGATCACCGCGACGACACGCTTGGTGCGTTCGCGCACCTTTTCCCAGTAGTCAAGAAACCCGTCAACGGTCTGCACGTCCATCAATCCTCCTCCCCCGCGGCTCCGAGCCGGCGCAGGATCGATTCCGCCTCGCTCGCGATCGAGCGGACGACGTCGCCGGCCGGCTCGATCGCGTCGATCAGGCCTGCGTCCTGCCCGATGAAGAGTGGAGCTCCATCGCGGTCCCCCGTTTCGAAGGCGCGGCGCATCGCGGCGCCCACTTCGGCCCTTCGCGCGCGCAGCTCCCCTTCCCGACCGGCCCAGGTCTCGATCAGGCGGTTGCGCACGACGCGCGAGTAGGCTCCCGGCCAGACACTGCCCCGCGCCACATCGGGGATTTCGGTCAACACGGTGTCGTGCCCATCGCTCTCGACGATGGCCCGCTTGTACCCGTCTGCGAGAGGCGCCTCTTTTGTGGCGAGGAACCGCGTCCCCACGAGCACCCCATCGGCGCCGAGAGCGAGCGCGGCCGCGAGCCCTTCTCCCGTCGCGATGCCGCCCGCCGCCAGGACCGGAATGGGCGAGACCGCGCGGACGACCTGCGGCACGAGCGCCATCGTTCCCATCAGACCCACGTGCCCTCCCCCTTCCGTCCCCTGCGCCACGATCGCGTCCGCCCCGGCTTCGGCGGCCCGGAGCGCTTCGGGAACGCCCGAAACCATGTGGACGACCTTCGACCCGGCCCCGTGAGCGCGGGCGAAAAAGTCCCGAAGATCCTGCTGCGGCCAGGGCCACGCGGTGGAGAAGACCGGCGGCTTGGCTTCGAGAACGGCGGCCACCGCCTCGTCGTCGGCCGCGAAGAGCAGCAGATTGAGTCCAAAAGGCTTTGCGGTCTTCTCGCGAATGGCGCGCGCCGCCGCCGCGATGTCGCCCCGCGACATGCGGGCGCAGCCTTGAATCCCGAGCCCGCCGGCGTTGGAGACCGCCGCGACGAGAGGCGCCGCCGTGGCGGACGCCATGCCGCCGAGCACGACCGGGTGCTCGATGCCGAAAAGGCCACAGACGCGCGAGCGCAGCATCCCTCGCTCTTTCTATCGCGAGACGTCCGACGCGTCGAGAGTTCTCTTTTCAAGGCACCGCTTCCTTCTCTCATCGAGCGACATCCCGTCTCGGTCCACTTTGTCCGCGAGCGGCCCTTGGAAATCGCGCAGACGTGCGCTACAAGGCCGGGCAGCCCGATGCGCGCACCGCTCTTTCAGGTGGATGCCTTCACGGATCGGCCTTTCGCCGGCAATCCGGCGGCCGTCTGCATCCTGGCCGAAGAGCGCGAGGACGCCTGGCTCCAGGCGGTGGCCTGCGAGATGAACCTCTCGGAAACAGCCTTTCTCCTCCGGCAGGACAGCCGCTGGAGGCTTCGCTGGTTCACTCCCACAGTCGAGGTGGACCTCTGCGGTCACGCGACGCTCGCCAGCGCCCACGTTCTCTGGGAAGCCGGGTATGCCGATCCGTCGGAAACGCTCGTCTTTCGCACGAAAAGCGGCGAGCTCTCTGCCGCGCGGCGGGACGAGGTGATCGAGCTTGACTTCCCCGCTGAGCCCGCCTCTCCCGCCGAGCCGCCGGCCGGCCTGACCGAGGCGCTCGGCGTCGCGGCGGCGCGCTTCGTTGGCCGGAACCGCCTCGATTTCCTGATCGAACTCGGCACGGAGCGATCGGTCCGCGATGCTCGGCCCGACTTTCCCGCTCTCGCCGTGGCCTGTCCGTCCACGCGCGGCGTCATCATCACCGCGCCCGCCGACGGGCCGGAGTTCGATTTCGTTTCCCGATTCTTTGCGCCAGCCGTGGGCATCGACGAGGACCCCGTCACGGGATCCGCGCACTGCTGCCTCGGCCCCTTTTGGGCGAAACGTCTCGGCAAGCTCGAGCTCGCCGGCTTTCAGGCTTCGAAGCGGGGAGGCGCCGTCTTCGTTCGCGTTGGGGACAGCCGTGTCGCCCTCGGAGGCCGGGCGGTCACCGTGCTGCGCGGCGAGCTCGCCTAGCCGTCGCGAGCGCTTCGCTCGGGACCTCGCCGGTCACTGTTCACCAATCGCAACTCGCAAGTCACGAATCAGAATTCTTAAGGTCTTCGGAATTCTTTCAGACGGTCGCGGTAGCCCTCCGAAAGCGTCAACTTCGTGCCGTCTTTGAGCGTCACCCGGTACTCGCCGTTGAACCACGGCTCGAGCGACTGGATCCGGTCGATGCGGACGATCGTCGAACGGTGGATGCGAAGGAACTCTCTCGGGTCGAGGCGGGCTTCCATGGCCACGGTCGTCTCTCGGAGGGCGTAGCGCCGCGGCCCGACGTGCAGGATGACGTTGTTACGCGCCGACTCGATCCAATCGATGTCCGCGATCTTGACGAAGAGGCTCTTGCCGTCCTGTTTGACGAGCAGCCACTCGGAGCAGGCGCCTCGACGCCGCGCCGCGCTCAAGGCGGGCAAGAACTCGCGGGCATCGGGCGACGGCTGACTCTCTTGACGCTGGCGGACGTGGCGGACAGTCGCCACGACTCGGTCGGCATCCACGGGCTTCAAGATGTAATCGAACACGCCGGCCTCGAACGCCCGCACGGCATGGCGCTCTTCCGCCGTCACGAAGACGAAATCCGGACGCGCCGCTCCGAGCGGCTCGGTCGAGGCGAGGACGCCGAAGCCGTCGAGACCCGGAAGGTCGACTTCCAGAAACACGATGTTCGGCAGGTGACGCTCGATCGCCCGGACGGCCTCCTCGCCGTCCCCGCACTCGGCGACGACCTCGATCCCGCCCTCTCGCTCGAGCGATCGCCGGAGCCATTCGCGCGCGAGCGGCTCGTGGTCCACGACGAGCGCCCTGAGCCGGCGGGCGGGCAGCGGGCCCGATGCGAGCCCCCCGACGCGGCCGGTCCCGGAGAAAAACCCTGCGATGGAACGGCGGCTCGACATGGCCCTCCAGACATTTCTACGGAAACGGCCTGGGAAGGTTACGCGATCGAATCCGATGCGAAGAGTTCTCGTCCTCGCGTTTCATCCACCGATCCGTATCTGCGCCGTTTCGTCCCGGCGCATCTCGGCCCGCGGATCAGTAGCCGCATCGGGTGCTGACTCGCCTCGTGATCTCGAGACTCGCCGGCGGGTTTTCTCCGAGACCCAGGCTGTGTAGGCTCTCGTGAATGAGCAGGTTGGCCGTGAAGCGCGGGTTGAAGTGAGCAGAGTCCGCGAACCTCGGGCCGCAGAGATAGACCGTTTGCATCCCGGGATGCGTCCAGGCAAGCGTGTAGCGGCTCCCGCACGGGGCCGTGGTCGAGCCGTCGGCGAACCGAAGCCCTCGCAAGAGCCCCGGACCGTCGCGCCCCGTCTCCTCGAGAAGGCGGACGAGCGGCCGCCCGCTGGAGTCGTGGAAGTCGGCGAAGATCTCGCGGCACTCGGGCCGGGCCAGCTTCTCCTCGGCCATCGCGAGCACGCGCGCGAGTCCGGCCTCGGTGCGTGCCTGGAGCCGCGCGCGGGCAAGCACCGCTGCCGGCGGCGGCGGAACCCACTGCTCGACATCCGGTGTCGGGCCGAAACCGAACAGGGCGACCAGCGGCCGGACCGCTCGGGCGAACCGCATGCCGTCGGATACGCCGCCGGTTCGGGCGATGCTCGCGAGTCGTCCCGCCTTTGGAAGTCCTCGTCCGCGTCCTCGAAAAAGAATCTGCGCGAGCGCCTCGCCCCGGTGGCGCTCGCCGCGAGCCTCGGTCTTTGCGCCGCATGCGGCTCCGAGAAATCCGCCTCGTCTTCCGTCCCGCTCCGCGCGACAATCCAAGCGCCCGTCGAAGCGGACGACGGCGTCCGCCCGGAACCGGAGACGCCGCGGCCCGCCGAGGCGCCCGGAAGCCACCGCGTCCTGTGGGTCGGCCTGGACGGCGCGGATTGGGAACACCTGGGAGGGCTCGCGGCGCAGGGCTTGCTGCCCAACTGGTCGCGCCTGGTGAAGGAAGGTTTCACGGCGAAGCTCCACGCATTCGAGCCGATGCTCTCGCCGCTCCTGTGGACGACACAGGCGACCGGCGTCGGGCCCGACGTTCACCGCGTGCTCGATTTCCAGGAAGTCGACCCCGCGACGGGCCGCCTCGTCCCCGTCTCGCAGGCCTCGCGAAAAACGCCGGCGGTCTGGAGCCTCGCCTCGCATCGGGGCCGGCGAGTCGGCGTGGTCGGCTTCTGGGCCTCGCAGCCGGCGGAGATCGTGAACGGCTTTTTTCTCTCCGACCGGGTCGCCGCCCTCGAAGCTCCCCTCGCCCCCGGGTCGGCTTTTCCGGAACGCCTCGCCGAGACCGCCATGCGAACGCGCGAGCGCGAGGGCAGGCCCTCCGCCGCCGACCTGGCAGCCTACGTCGCGGCTCCTGCGGCGGAGATCGCCTCGGCGATCGGGGCCGATGCCTCGCGCGATCCGATCGCGGCGCTCGCCTCCTTCGTCGGGGCGACACGCGTCACACAGCGCCTCGCCCGGGAGCTCTACGACCGGGAGCGGCCCGAACTGCTCGCCGTGTACTTCGAGGGCACCGACGAAATCGGCCACGTCTTCGCCCCCTTCGTGCCGCCGAAGCTCGCGTGCACGGACGAGGCGGCCTTCGCGCGGTTCCACCGCGCGCCCGAGGCGTACTTCCGGATGGTCGACGCGCTGCTGGGCCAATGGATGCGGCGGGCGCGCGAAGACGGGGCGGTGCTGCTCGTCACGTCGGACCACGGCTTCAAGTGGGGCGCCGATCGCTCCTGCGGCCCCGCCGCCACCCGGGGAGCGACGGCTGCTCTCGGCCACCGCCGGGAGGGCGTCTTCCTCGCGTGGGGCGAGGGCGTCGCCGCCGGGCCGGCCGCTCGCTCGGTCGCGAGCTTCGACGTCGCTCCGACGCTGCTCGCCCTGCTCGGTCTGCCCATCGACCGCTCGATGCACGGCGCCGTCGTGCCGGTCCTGCCAGGGCTCGCCGCTTCGGGACGCACGGACGTCGCGGCGCACGTTCCGGTGCGTGTCGTGCCGGCGGCTCCGCTCGACGCGAAGCAAGCCGACGAGTACGCCAAGAAGCTGGCAGCCCTCGGCTACCTCTCCGCGAAAGACGCCGCCTCCACCGGTGCGGCGCCTGCGTCCGCGGGCCTGACGAAGGGCGCCTGGAACAACCTCGGCGTGTACCGGCGTTTCAGCGCGAACGATACGGCCGGCGCCCGGACCGCCTGGGAGGAAGCGCTCCGGCTCGATCCCGGCTACGCGTCACCGATGCTCAACATCGCGCGTCTCGAGAAAGACGCCGGACGCGCCGACGACGCGTCGCGCTGGCTCCTGCGCGCCGCAGCCGCGGGACTTCCCGATGCCGAAGCCACGGTCGAGCGGTGGGCGGCGGACTTCGAGCGGCAGCGTCCAGCGGCCGCGCTCGCGCTGCTCGCACGGGCCCGCGCGACTTTCCCCAAGAACGAAGCCTACGCGCGCCTGCAGGCGGACACGCTCGCGCGTCGCGGCCGCTGTGCCGAAGCGGCGGAGGTGCTGGTGCCGCTCGAGCAGTCGCGCGAGCCGGCAACGCTCAACACGGCCGCGGCCGTGCAAGGCTGCCTGCACCACCCCGACCGCGTCGCCGCGCTGCTGCGCCGTTCGCTCGAGCTCGACCCGAACCAGCCACGCGTCCGCGACACCCTCGACTCGCTGTCCCGCTGATCGGGTTCTGGTATTCTCGGCCTGAGCCAAGAAGAGACATTTCAGAGACGTGATCAAGGGCGACGAGGAGTTCGCGCGCGGCGGGTCCGGGCGACTCGAGTGGGTGCTGTTCGCCTTTGCGCTCGCGGTCTACGCCGGGACACGGTTCGTCGGTCTCGGACGTTTTCCTCCCTTCTTCTTCTGCGACGAAGCCTTGCAGGGCAACCTCGCGGAATACCTGCGGCAAAACCACTTCAAGGACCAGACGGGCACGTTCTTGCCCCCGTACTTCTTGAACGACGCTCGCTGGGCCGTCAGCCTCTCCGTCTACATCCACGTGCTGCCCGTCTGGATCTTCGGAAAGTCAGTCGAAGTCCTGCGGGGCACGTCCGCCGCCGTCGCCCTCTTCGGCGCCGCGGCAACGGGCCTCGCCTGGCGATGGGTCGCCCCCCGCGTCTGGTGGTGCGGGCCTCTCGTCCTGGCGGCGCTCCCGGTCGAGTTCGTCCACGCGCGCCTCGGCTTCGAGAGCGTGATGAGCATGGCCTTCTTCGCCGGCTTCCTCTGGATGTACTTTCTCTATCGCCTCCGCTCGCGCCGTTATCTCTTCGGAGCGCTGCTGCTGGGCGCGGCCACCTTCTACGCCTACACGGCGGGCCAGGGGATGATGTTCCTGACGGGAATCGCCCTGCTCGTCGCTGATTTCTCGTACCATCGCCGTCAGCCCATCCGCTTCTGGATCGCCGCGGCGCTCCTGGCGGCCGTTCTGGCGACCCCGTACGTGCGCTACCGTCGCCTCCATCCGGGTGTCGTCCACCAGCAGCTCGAGATCCTCCAGTCGTACTGGCTTTTCCCCACGCCGCTTCAAACCAAATTGAAGGAGTTCGGGAGTCGCTGGACGGCGGCCTATCGGCCGGCGTACTGGTTCGTGCCGAATGAAAAGGAGGCCGAGCGGCACCGCGTCTCGGGAGAGCCTTTCTTTCCCATCTGGCTGGCGCCCTTCGCGGCTCTCGGGGCCGGAGTTTGCGTGTGGAAGTTCCGGCGATCTCCCGCGCACCGCGCAGTCCTGCTCACCCTTCCGGGAATCCCGTTCGCCGCTTCCATCGTGGACCTTCAAATCCTTCGGCTGCTCGGCATGGTCGTGCCCTTCGCCTTCCTCGTCGGGATCGGGCTCGACGCGCTCGCCGGCCTGCTCCGCGGCCCGACAGCTCGGGCCGCCGGCACCGCCGCTCTGGCCGGAGGCCTCACGTTCGCCTCGGGCCGCCTCGCCGCGAAGGCGCTCCTGCACGGCCAGACCGCGTTCACCAACTACGGTCTCTACGGACTGCAGTGGGGCGCGCCCCAGGTCTTTTCGGCCGTGCGGCAGGAGCTCGCGGCTTCGAGCAAGGCGCGCGTGCTCGTCTCGCCCGTCTGGGCCAACAATCCTGGCGAGTTCGTCACTTTCTTCCTGTCGCCCGAGGAGCAAGAGCGCGGAGGTCTCGGTCATGTGGACGATTTGTATCCGATGCCGCTCGACGGCATTTGGGTCTTGACGCCGGAAGAGTACGCCTCCCTGCGGTCGAATCCGAAGTTCGTTCTGGAGTCCCCGACGCGGATCGTGCGGTATCCCGACGGCCGGCCGGGGTTCTATTTCGTACGGCTTCACTACTCCGAAAAGGCCCCCGAAATCTTCGCCGCCGAATCCGAGGAGCGGCGCCGGCCCGTCCGCGGCGAGGTCCTGCTCGACGGCGAGCAAGTCGAGGTCGTTCACTCGCAAACGGACATGGGCAGCCTGGAGGCGTTGTTCGATCGTCGGCCTGAAACCGTGCTGCGCGGCCTCGAAGCCAACCCGTTCGTCCTCGACTTCCGCTTCCCGTCGCCGCGCCGGATCGCCGGAGTGGTCGTGCGTCTCGGAGCGATGAGCGTCGAGCTCACCGCGACCGTGCAGACGGCCGGCGGAGGCACGAGATCCTGGAAACAGGAATGGAAAAACCCGGCTCCCGATTACCGGGTCGAGCTCGACTTCCCGGAGCCTCTCGAGGCAGCCGCTCTTCGCCTCGAGATCAAGAGCCCGAACGAAGGTGTACCGACCCACATTCACGTTTTCGAGCTTGAATTCCTTCCGCCCGCAACGACGCGGCGAAGCCCCTAGGCTCTCCGAAGCGAATTCGGTTTTTTGATTTCTCCGCCAAGATTCTGAAGGACATTTCCGAGGCACAAATCGCGGTCATCGCGATCTCGGAGTTCGTCCTCTCACGCCGGCCGTTCGGCACCGATCCTCGACGCGTGCGCCGTGGCAGCGAAGTTGCTCCTTCTGCGCGCGGAGCAAGAACGCTCCTGTTCATCGACGGCGGCCCGGACCTCGGGCCCGAAAGGAGTTGTATGAAGTTCTGGAGAGGGTTGGCCGTGATGTTGCTCGCGGCCGGATGCTCCGCCTCGCTCTTCGCGCAGGCCATCAACGCGACGAGCGGCAGCATCTACGGAAACGTGACAGACGAGCAGGGCGGCCCGCTGCCCGGTGTCTCGGTCACGCTCTCGGGTGTCGGCGCGCCCCGCACAGTCGTGACCGACGCGAGAGGCGAGTTCCATTTTGTGAACATTTCGCCCGGAAGGTACAGCGTGAAGGCCGAGCTGTCGGGCCTGGCGACCGTGGAGCGCCCGGACATCGAAGTGCTCGTCGGGAAGAATGTCGAGCTGACCGTTCCGATGAGCATGAAGGGGGTTGCAACGGCAGTGACCGTCAGCGGCGAAGTGCCTCTGCTCGAGACGCGCAAAGAGCGCCAGGGCTCCAACTTCTCTCAGGAGCAACTGAAGTCGATCCCGAGCTCGCGAGACCCCTGGGGTGTGCTCCAGCAGAGCGCGGGCGTGCTGATGGACAACGTGCTCGTCGGGGCCAACAACAACGGCCAGCAGAGCGTGTTCATCGGCAAAGGCACGAACTTCAACAACAACGCCTGGAACATCGACGGCGTCGCAATCACGGACCTCGCGGCCGTCGGCGCATCGCCCACCTACTACGACTTCGACGCCTTTCAGGAAATGCAAATGACGACCGGCGGCGCCGACCCGACGATCGTCACGCCGGGCGTCACGGTCAACATGATCACCAAGCGTGGCACCAACGAGATCCGCGGCTCCGCGCGCGTGTTCAACACGCCGGAGGAGACCGAGAGCCACAACACGCCGGACGAGGCCGTCGCCCAGGGCGTCACGTCCAACCGCATCGTGCAGGTCCTCGACTACGGCGCGGAGGTCGGCTTTCCCGTCTGGCGCGACAAGGTCTGGCTCTGGGGCTCCTACGGTCGCACGGAGAATCGCACGCTGACGGCGGCCGGAACGCCGGACAACACTCAGCTCGAGGACTACAGCGCTAAGCTCAACGCGCAGCCCATCGAGTCGAACTCCTTCACCGCTTTCTACTTCCGCGGCAACAAGACGAAGCAGGGCCGCAGCGCGAGTCCGACGCGCCCGCCCGAGACGACGTGGAACCAGCTCGGACCGTCGCCCGTCGAGAAGCTCGACGACTCTCAGGTCTTCACCTCGAACCTCTTCGCCAACGTCGCTTACTCGTACTCGAACTCGGGCTTCAGCCTCATTCCGCAGGGCGGCCTGGGTGTGGACCTTTACCGCGACCCGGCCCGCGTCTTCCACAACTCCTACTACGAGGACGTCAACTACCGGCCCCAGCACCAGGTCCAGGGCACCGTGACGTCCTTCTTCAACACGGGCTTTCTGGGTCACGAGATCAAGCTCGGCGGCACGGACGACCACTTTCAGCAGAAGCACACGCGCATCTACCCGGGCAGCGGCGTCTACGGCTATGAGAACGCCATCGCGAGCCACGACCCGAACTTCCCGCTGACGGCGAACATCACGCGCAACGTGGCCGAGGGCCAGAACCTCCACACGTGGGGCGTCTTCTTCGGCGACACGCTCACCGCGTCGAATCTGACGCTGAAGCTCGGCGTGCGCTACGACGTCGTCTCGGGACACAATCTTCCGGCCAACGTTCCGGCCAACTCGAGATTCCCGGACCTCATGCCCGCCCTGTCGTACGCCGGCGGCGTGGAGGAGTTCAAGAGCAAGTCCTGGCAGCCGCGTTTCGGAATCTCCTACGCCCTCGGACCCCAGAAGAAGACTCTGCTGCGGGCCTCGTACTCGCGCTTCGCGGATCAGATCGGCGTCTCGGCGGTGGCGGCCACCAACCCGGTGGGCCTGCCTCAGCCGACGGTGTCGTACCAGTGGAACGATCTAAATGGCGACCACATCGTCACGCGTGACGAGATCTGCCTCACCTGCCCGTTCGGGACCGTTAACTTCAATCCGTCCGATCCCAACTCTGTCTCCTCGCCCAACCGGATCGATCCGAACTTCAAGGCACCCAAGACGGACGAGATCGTCGTCGGTGTCGACCACCAAGTCCTGCCGGAGCTCGTGCTCGGCCTCTCTTACACGCGCCGGGAGCGCAAGGACGTCTGGTGGCAGTGCCCGCTGGCTCTCGACAACAGCCCGCAGTGCATCAGCAGCTCCGACTACGCTCTTTTCAACAGCGGCGAGCCGCTCCACGATCTGAACGGCAACGTCATCGGCACATCGGGGCCGCTCTATTACGTACCCGCCTTGACGTCCGGCGCGCCCGGCTTCAACCCGGCGATCGCCAGCAACTATTCGTACGGAACGTTCCTGACCAACCGCCAGGGCTACAAAACGACTTACGACGGCGTGGAGCTGCAGGTCACCAAGCGCCTCTCCAACAAGTGGATGGTCCACGGCTCCTTCACGTATGCGAACTGGAAGCAGAAGGTGACGGACACCTCGAAGGGCTGCATCGATCCGACGAACCAGGTTGGCACCGGCGCCGGTTACTTCGAGGCAGGCATCACGCCGGGGTTGCGCGGCAACACCTGCGCCAACGGGGACATCGCCTACGACTACAACGGCACGAACTGGATCAACGCCAAGTGGGCATTCAGTGCCACCGGCATGTACCAGTTGCCCCTCGGCTTCAACCTGGCCGCGAGCCTCTTCGGCCGGCAGGGCTACCCTTCGCCGCGCTACGTGACGGATGACCCGGGCGACGGTTTCGGCAGCCGCGACGTCGCTGTCGGGACCGCCGCGAGCAGCCGCCTGAAGAACGTTTATCAGGTCGACTTCTCCCTCCAGAAGGTCTTCGCGATCGCGCAGAAGGCCGACATCACCGTCTCGGCCGACATGTTCAATGCCTTCAACGCGAACACGATCCTCTTCCGACTGTCTAACGACGGCAGCGTCGGAGCGATACAGACGATTCAGAACCCGAGGGTCTTCCGCTTCGGAGCCCGCGTGAGCTTCTAGGCCTCTTGCCGTCGCGGCCCGATTTCCCCAGCTCCCCGCCGGGATCGACACCCCGGCGGGGTTCCTTTTTCCGGCGCCATGCCGTTCCCGCAGCCGCCGTCCTCGTTGCGGCTGTGGCCTGCCGGGCAAGGGCACCGAGTCCCTTCGCGTCGGGCCCGCCCCCCGACGTCGTCCTCGTCACCATCGACACGCTGCGCGCCGACGCGCCGGGTTTCGCAGGCAACCGTGAAGTCGCGACGCCCGTGCTCGATGGCCTCGCGCGCGAAGGAGTCGTCTTCACGTGCGCCCACGCTCACGCCGTCGTCACCCTGCCGTCCCACGCCAGCATTCTGACCGGGCGCTACCCCCACGAGCACGGTGTCCGCGACAACGAAGGCTTCCAGCTCGACGCTTCCGTTCCCACGCTCGCGACCTGGTTGAAGGCTCGCGGCTACGCGGCCGGCGCTTTCATCGGGGGCTACCCCCTCGATGCGCGCTTTGGCCTCGGGCACGGTTTCGACGTCTACGACCAGCGCTACCCGATCGGCGAGGGCATCGCCGCTTTCGTTCTGCCGGAGCGGCGAGCGGCCGACGTCGTTGCCGCCGCACTCGACTGGTACGGAAGAAACCGGAGGCCGCGGTTTCTGTGGGTGCACCTCTACGATTGCCACGCGCCTTACCGGCCTCCCGCCCCCTTCGATCGGACGTACGCGGCCTCTCCGTACCTGGGCGAAGTCGCTGGCGTGGATGCGGCGCTGGCTTCTCTCGTCGCCGCGCTGGATCGCGCTTCGACGCTGCTCGTCGTGACGAGCGACCACGGCGAATCCTTGGGCGAGCATCGAGAAGCCTCTCATGGCCTCTTCGCCTACGAGGCCACTCTGCGCGTACCCCTCATCCTCTGGAGCCCCGGCCGTCTGCCCGCCCGCACCGAGACCGCGCTCGCGCGACACGTCGACATCGCTCCGACGATTCTCGAGGCGGCCGGAGCGGCGCCGTCGGACCCCCTGCCGGGACAGTCGCTGCTCGCGAGCCGCCGCCCGCAGAGCCCTTCTCCGTTCGAGGCTCTCTCGGCCTCGCTGACGCGGGGGTGGGCTCCCCTGTACGGCGTCGTGTCCGGCCGGTACAAGTACATCGACCTGCCCATTCCGGAGCTCTACGACCTCGAGGCGGATCCGTCTGAATCGCGCAATCTCATGGCAGAGACGGACCTCGTTCGGAAGCTCGCTGCCTCCCTGCCGGCCGATCGCGGCCGCGAACCTCGACGGGGCGACACCTCCTCGGAGGCGGCGGCGAAGCTCAAGAGCCTCGGCTACCTCGGTGGCCGCGCCTCCTGGAAGCTGCGCTGGGAGCCGGAGGATGATCCCAAGCGGCTGGTGGCGCTCGACGGGAAGATGCACGCCCTCGCTGACCTCTATGACTCCCGCCGCCTTCCCGAGGCCGAGGCCGTCGCGCGGGAGCTCGTCGCTGCCCGGCCCTCCATGCCGGCCGGCTGGGAATACCTCTGTCTCGTCCAGGCGGAGCGCGGGGACCTCGGCGCGGCTGCCGCCACGCTCGAGGACGCCTTGCGCCGAGATCTGCTCGACGCGCGGTTGAAAAGCCGACTCGCGCTGCTCCTCTCCGAGGCCGGCGACTTCCGGCGCGCGCTCGAGATTGCCGAGCCGCTTGCTTGGAGCGGGAACCTCGACGTCTTGAACGCCGTCGGCGTCGTGCGCGCGAGGGCCGGCCGGCTCCCGCAAGCCTTCGAGGCTTTCTCCTCCGCCCTGCGCCGTCAGCCCGAGGATCCCGCCACCTGGCAAAACATCGCGATCACCCAGCTGAAGGCCGGGCACTTCGAGGAGGCCTCCCGAGCGCTCGACCACGCGCTTGCCGCCAACGACCGGCTGCCGCGCGCCTGGAATGCCCGCGGCGTCGTCCTGGCCGAGCGCGGTGATCCTTCGGCGGCGCTCGAGGCCTGGAAGCGCGCCGTGTCGATCGACCCGGGCCAGCTGGAGACCTGGCTCAACATGGCCGATGTCGCGCGCCGCGCGGGCCGACGCGACGTCGAGGCGGGCGCGCTCTCCGAGTTCGTGGCGCGCGCGCCGGCGGGGCGCTATGCTGCCGACATCGCCCGGGCCCGCGCGAGACGCGCGCGCCTCGGGGGTCGTCCATGAAGTCGGGTACCGCTCTCGCTCTCGTCGGGCTCGCGATCGCCGCCGGCGCCTCCGCGCAGCAGCCGCCAAAGCCGCCGGGTGTCCACGAGTCGGCGAGCGTCACGCTCGTCGAGGTCCCCGTCCACGTGGTCGGGCGGGATGGACGGCCTGTTGCGAACCTGACGGAAGCCGACTTCGAGCTCTTAGACGACGGTCAGCGGCAAACGATCGCCGCGCTGGATGTCGTCGACCTGCGCGCGGCCGAGGCGCCGCACCCGGACGGACACGCTGCGGCCCCGGCGCCCGGCACGGTCTCGCCGCTGGCCAGGCGGCACTGGCTGCTCCTCTTCGATCTCTCCTTTTCACGCGAGGTGTCGATCACACGGGCCGTCTCGGCAGCCTCGCGCTTCGTCTCCTCGGGGCTTGCTCCCGGGGATCTCGCCGCCGTGGCGTCGGTGTCGGTGGACGGCGGAGTTCGGATGCATCTGAACTTCACCACGGACGCGCAGCAGCTCGCGGCGGCCGTGCGGTCCGTCGTCACGGCCCGCGGCGAGGACCGCTCGCTCGATCCGCTCTCGCTCGCCCTTCTCATGCCGGGCGACCCGCGGGCGTACCGCGAAGCCTCCCGCGAGTCGAAATCGGGCGGAGGCGGGCTGGATGCCGGCGTCTCCGGTATCCACTCGGTCATGGCCCGCAAGAACTCCGACCGCTTTTCGATTGGGCGCGTGACGTCGCAGCTCTCCGCTCTTTCCGGCCTCGCGAGAGCGCTCGACACGGTCCAGGGCCGCAAGACGGTCCTCCTGTTCTCGGAAGGCTTCGACAGCCGGCTGCTCTCCGGAAGCGTCGCCTGGCCGCTCAACCCCGAGGCGCGGGCGCCGGAGAACGACGCGATCCTCGAGGGGAAGATCTGGTCGGTCGACCTCGACCGCCGCCTGGGAGACTCGCCGCTCCACCGGCATCTCGCCGACACGCTCGCGCTCTTCCGGCGCTCCGACTGCACGCTCTACCCGATCGACATCGGCGGGCTGAGGGCGGAAAGTGAGGACATCACGCCGAAGATCCACGGGGAAGACGCGCTGTTCGCCTTCGCCTCCGGAACGGGCGGTGAGCTGCTCTCCGACGGCAACGACCTCTTGGAGCAGATTCGGCGCGTGGCCGACAAGACGGGCCTGACCTACGTGCTTTCGTTCACGCCCACGCGGCGGCTGGGCGAGGGGCGCTACCACGAACTCAAGGCTCGCGTGAAGGTCTCCGGGGCGCGCGTCTCCGCCCGAGCCGGCTACTACGAGAGCAGGCTCTTCCGCTCTTTGTCTCCTCTCGAGCGCACGCTCTCTGCCGCCGCGCTCATCACGCACGAGAAGGCCGGAGGCGCGTGGCCAATGGAAGTCCTCGCGATCCCGGTGACGGGCGAGCCCCTCGGCCGGGCGGCCGTCGTGCTGGAACTGCCCGGACCCGCCTTGCTCGGCGGAGCCGGAGAGAAGCTCCGCCTGGGCGTCTATGTCTACGCCATGACCGACGCCGGCGATCTCGCGGGTTTCTTCGCGCGCTCGGTCACCGTCGACGTGATGCGCGACAAAGAGCGCCTGAGCTCCGGCGCGCTGCGTTATCGCGGCGCCATCAGCCTTCCGCCCGGCGCCTACCAGATCCGGGCCCTCGTGCGCGACGAAGATCGCGGCGCCTACGCTGTGCGCTCGGTCGGGGTCGTGATGCCGGAAAGCGGCGCGCCGGACTTCGCGCTGCGGGCGCCGCTCTTCTTCGCGGCGGAGGAACGGGGTGTCCATGTCACCGACCCAACCGCGTCCGGCGACACCGAGACGTTCGCCGTGGCCGGAGAGCCGTTCGTGCCCGCCCTGGCGCCTCTGCTTTCGCCCGGCGAGCGGGTGCGGCTCTGCCTCGTGGCCGGACGCGCCGTTGCAGCGCAGCCGTTCGAGATTCAGGCGGCGGTCGTGACGCGGGCCGGAGTTTCCGCCCCGGCACTCTTCGCGATTCTCGGCCGCGCCCCGTCGGCACCCGGAGGTCCGGTCAAGTTGCTTGCCGAGTTCGCCCCTGGCCCCGTGGCTCCGGGCGAAGCCGTCCTGCGCGTCACGCTGCGCGACCCAGCCGGCGCCCGAAAGGCGGCCGTCAGCGAAGCCCGCTTCCGCGTCGACGCGGCTCGGGCAACCGAATAGCTACGGGACAGCCGGTCGGCGGAAGGCCTTCAACTTCTCCCTGTAGGTCTGACTCATCGTCAGCTGCGTGCCGTCCTTCATCGTGACGGAGTAGTCGCCGTTGAACCAGGGATGCATTTCCTTGATGCGCTCGATGTTGACGATCGTGGAGCGGTGGATACGCAGGAACTTTCTGGGGTCGAGCTTTCCTTCGATCCCGGAGGTCGTCTCCTGGAGGACGTGGGCTTCGCTGCCGACATGGAGCCGCACGTTGTTGCGCGACGACTCGATCCAGTCGATGTCCCGGACCTTGAGGAAGTAACTGCGGCCGTCCCTCTTGAGAAGCAGCCACTCGGGGTAGGCGCGCTCGCGACGCAGGTCTTCGAGCAAGGCCAGCAAAGTTTCGTTCAAGGCGTGCGAAGCGCCGCGCCCGATCCAGGAGCGCGCCCGGCGCACGGCCTCCTTCAGCCGCTCGTGGGAGAACGGTTTCATCAGGTAGTCGACCGCGTGCGCGTCAAAGGCCTTGAGAGCGTACTGGTCAAATGCCGTCACGAAGATGACGGCGCGCCCCTCGCTCACTCCGATCATGTCGAGGACTCCCAGACCGTCGAGGCCAGGCATCTGGACGTCCAGGAAAACGAGCTGCGGCTTCAACTCGTCGATCTTTTGGACCGCCGCGAAGCCGTCCCCGCACTCACCCACGATCTCGATGTCTGTGTCGCCGGCGAGGCCATTGCGGATCCACTCTCGGGCCAGCGGTTCGTCGTCTACGATCAAAGCTGTCGTCGTCATCGCCGACTCCCCTCCCGTCCGAAAGGTTGTCCCGTCACGAGATACGCAGAAGCCCCGCGGGAGTTCCAGACTCGTCCCGCCGGAAAGCGGGTTCGTCCTCGGAAATCCAGCTTTCGTGACGCAGGCGTTGAATCGCCCGCAACTTTTGTGTTTTCTCACCAGGTGAATCCGCGGGCTTTCCTCGTCCCCGTGTTGGCCCTGGCCGTCTTCGGGGCGGCCGCGACCCTTCCGGCTCTCGATCCCGCCACTCCCCTCAACCAGTACGGCCACGACGTCTGGGACGGCGATTCCGGACTGCCGCAGAACACCGTCACCGCGATCCGACAGACGCGTGACGGCTATATCTGGATCGGAACGCAAGAGGGCCTCGTTCGATTCGACGGCGTTCGCTTTGCGACCTTCGACACTCGCAACACGAAGGCCATGAAGGACGACTGGGTGGAATCGCTCTGCGAGACGCGAGACGGAAGCCTCTGGATCGGCACCGTCGCCGGGCTCGTCCGCTACCGCGACGGCGTTTTCGCGGCGTTCGATCAGTTCGGAATCAAGCAACCCAGAATCACCACGATGTTCGGGAGCCGCGACGGCTCGCTCTGGGTGGGTTCGAGCATCGGTCTCGCTCGCATCCGCGATGATCGCATGATCTCGCTGACGCCCAACGAGAGCCTCCCCTGCCTGAGGGTGCGGTCGATGGCCGAGGACGCGGCCGGCAACCTCTGGATCGCCGGGAGCCGAGGAGTTGCCCGCTGGAGCGGAGCGACTTTCTCGAGCGAGGCCGCGTCGGGCATGCCGACGGCCGCCGTGCTCGCACTCGCCGAAGACGGTGAAGGCGGACTCTGGATCGGGACCGCACACGGGCTCGTCCACGCGGCGGCTGACGGGGTCAAGAGCGCATTCTCGGAGGCCGACGGCCTTTCGAGCGACGTCATCCGCGTGCTGTACCGCGATCGCGAGGGCAGTCTTTGGATCGGCACGGAAGGAGGCCTCTTTCGCCGCCGGGACGGACACTTCCTGCGCTACGGGACCACAGAGGGACTGTCGTCTCCGCGCGTTCTCTCCGTCCATGAAGACCGCGAAGGCAGCCTGTGGGTCGGCACCACCGACGGGGGTTTGAATCGCATCAAGGAGCAACGCATCGCGATCTACACGGCGAAGGACGGCCTCTCGGACGACCGCCTGTGGACGGTCTTCGAGGACCGCGCGGGCAACCTCTGGGCCGGAACGGCCGAGGGAGTCTTGAACCGCCGCGCGCCCGGCAGCGACCGCTTCGAGCCATTCGTGAAGCTCGGAATGCAGATTACGGCGATCGCCGAGGACGCCAGCGGGAACCTCTGGGTCGGCACGCAGGGCCTCGGCCTCGCCCGCTTGCACGGCCGCCAGGTTACGCGCTACACGAGCGAGCAGGGTCTCTCGGGCAACTTCATCTCCACGGTCCTCGTGGACCAGCGCGGAACCATCTGGGCGGGCACGATGGCGACCGGAGTCAACCGATGGGACGGCCACCGCTTCGTCAACTACCGCGCTCGGGACGGCCTCGGCGGCGACTCGATCTTCTCGCTGTTCGAGGACAAAGACGGCGACCTCTGGATCGGAACGTTCGGCGGCGGCGTGACGCGCCTCCACAACGGCACGTTTCAGACTTTCACCACGAGGGACGGCCTCGCGCACGACATTGTCATGTCCACGTATCAGGACCGGGAAGGCACGTTCTGGTTCGCCACGCGCGGCGGCCTCTCGCGGTTCCGCGACGGGAAGTTCACGACCTATCGACAGCGCGAGGGCCTCTTCCACGATGCCGCGCAGCGCGTGCTCGAAGACACGCACGGCTACTTCTGGCTCACGTCGAATCGGGGCGTCTTCCGCGTCCATCGCGCCGAGCTCGAGGCGGCCGCCGGAGGCACCCGCATTCCGGATGCCGTGACCTTTCAAACGGCCACGGGCATGATCCGAGCCGAATGCAACAACGCGCAGCATGGCGCCTGGCGCGGGCGGGACGGCCGGCTCTGGTTTGCGACGATCAAGGGCCTGGCGATGGCCGACCCCGAGCGGATCAAATGGAATGCCGTCGCTCCCGCCGTCGTCATCGAACAGGCAGCGGCGGACGGGCAGCTGCTGCCATCCCTTGCGAACCTGACGCTCGCGCCGGGGAACCGGAAGCTCGAGTTCCACTACACGGCCCTCTCCTTCCGCAACCCTCTCGCGGTGCGCTTCAAGTACCGGCTCGAAGGCTTCGAGCGCGACTGGGTCGACGCGGGCACACGGCGGATCGCCTACTACACGAACCTGCCGGCAGGTCGCTACCGCTTTCACGTCCTCGCCGCGAACGAAGACGGCGTCTGGAACGAGACGGGGGCCGCGGCAGCCGTCAACGTCGGGAAGCACTTCTGGGACACGAATGGGTTCCGCCTGCTGGCGGCCATAACTCTCGTCCTTTCCGTCGTCGCGGGACACCGCCTGCGCGTGAAGCGCCTCAAGTTTCGAGAGCGCCTGCGCACGGCTCTCGTGGAGGCGCAGCTCGAGGCGCTGCAGTTCCAGATCCGCCCTCACTTCCTCTTCAACACCTTGAACAGCATGCTCCCGCTGATCGGAGGCGACCCCGAGCGAGCCCGGCAAATGGTTGTGCGCCTGGGCGATCTGCTGCGCTCGTCGCTGCGCGCCGACGCCACGCACCTGGTGCCCCTCGAAGAGGAGCTCGCACTTCTCGATCAGTACATCGCGATCGAGCGCATCCGCTTCCGCGACCGCCTCGAGGTGTTCGTCGACATCGCGCCCGAGGCCTGCGGGGCCCTCGTCCCGAGCTTTCTTCTGCAGCCGCTCGTCGAGAACGCCATCAAGCACGGCATGAGCGCCCGGGCCGGCC
>WNGF01002684.1_pt1 | contig 24656 bp, 24 predicted proteins | sample 5400641 | NCBI WGS metagenome assembly WNGF01 (sample SAMN13153371, study PRJNA577476) | soil metagenome | isolation source: 80 cm soil or saprolite under grassland replicate 2 | place: USA:California | collected 2016-06-15 | reverse complement strand
GCGGTGTCCAACGCGTGATCGTCATCGGCATGCCTCCTCGGGGCGAGGGCCCACAAGCGCATCAGATCACACGTCGCGCGATCCTATCTATAGAAAGAACTGATCTTTCCCATGATTTAAACTGATCGGTGTTCTAGGTCGGGGCGGCCAAGTGACGAGGCCGGGCCTCAGGAGGCCCGGCTTCTTCTCACGCCCGCCGCAATCACCGCACCCGCCGCGATGAAAGGCAGCGCGCGCGTGAAGTCTGACATCACCGCTTTCGTGTACAGGCTCGACCGCATCACGTGTCCTTCGTACGCGCCGCTCGCATCGCCGTCGCGCGTGGGGCGATACAGGCTGTCCTGGGTGCGCACGCGCCCGCTCTTGTCCTTCTGCTGATCGAAGAGCGATCGCTCCATGTAGACGTCCATCGTCCGCGGCGCGACGCGGCCCATGACGCTGAGCATGCGGCCGCCGCCACCGACCGTCACCTCGCGGAAGCGGCGTTCCGCGCACCGCAGAATGGCGTCCGCGACCACCTCGGGCGCGTAAACGGGCGGCAGGAGCGTCGGCGCCTCCGCCATGTAGTTCCTGGCGTGCTCGACGAACGGCGTGTTGATCGACGCGGGCTTCACCATTGTCACCGTGATCGGCAGCTCGTCATGCTCGAGTTCCATGCGCAGCGCGTCGGTGTAGCCGAGCACGGCATGCTTCGACGCCGAATACATTCCCTGCAGCGGAATCGCGCGATCCGAAACCACGCTGCCGACGTTGACGATCGTGCCGCCACGATTCCTGAAATGACGGACCGCTGTGCGACAGCCGTTCACGACGCCCCAGAAGTTCACGTCGAACAGCCGCCTCTTGTCTGCCATCGGCACTTCGGTGAGCTTGCCGTAAATCGAAATGCCTGCGTTGTTCACCCACGTGTCGAAGCTGCCGAACTCGCGGATGGCCACGTCCGCGATGCGATCCACTTCCTCCGGAGAGGCGACGTCGGCGACGACGTGCGTCGCGCGTCCGCCGCGCATGTTGATCTCCTCGGTCGCGACGCGCAGATCCTCCTCGTTCCGCGACGCGAGCACCACCCGCGCGCCCCGCTCCGCCGCCATGCGCGCCGTCGCCAGGCCGATCCCACTCGACGCGCCGGTAATGACCATGACCTGATCGCGCAATCTCTTCGGTTTCCAGCCACGGCTCATCAGTCGCATGTGCTCCTCCTTGGACGTGGAGCGGAGTGCAAGCCGCGAGCCACGCGAGTGAAACAACTCAGCGGCCGTATCTTCTTTCGTGTCCTTCGTGCCTTCGTGAGCTTCGTGTCAAGCCGTGAGCGCGTGCAGCGTGACCGTGAAGGTTGCCCGGCAACAGATGTACAATTCACGCGTTGCCCCACCCATTCGTCACACTTGAAGACATCCGCGCAGCCGCGCGCCGGGTCGCGCCGATTGCGCGCGTGACCCCGCTCATCGACGTCTCGGTCGCCGCCGAACAGCCGCTCGCGCTCAAGTGCGAAAGCCTGCAGCCGGGAGGCGCGTTCAAGATTCGCGGCGCGTACAACATGGTCGCGCAGCTCACCGCGGACGAGCGCCGCCACGGCGTCATCACGTATTCCTCCGGCAATCACGGCCAGGCGATGGCGCTCGCCGCGCGCGAGCTCGGGGCCCCGGCGGTTGTCGTCATGCCGAAGACGGCGCCGCGGATCAAAGTGGACGGCGCGCGATCGTTCGGCGCGGAAGTCATCTTCGAAGGCACCACGTCGGTGGAGCGCCGCGTGCGCGCGGAACAGGAGGCGGCGGCGCGCGGCCTCACGATGGTGCCGCCGTTCGATCACGAGTGGATCATTGCGGGCCAGGGGACGGCGGGACTCGAGATCCTCGAGCAGCGGCCCGACGTCGGCACCGTGCTCGTCCCGATCGGCGGCGGCGGCCTCATCGCAGGGGTCGCGGCCGCGATCAAGCTCACGCGCCCGGACGTCACGATCGTCGGCGTAGAGCCGGAAGGGGCGGCCGCGATGAAGGCGTCCGTCGACGCAGGACATCCGGTCACGCTCGACACGACTGACACGATCGCCGATGGCCTGATGCCGGTCCGTCCGGGCGATCTCACGTTCGCCCACGTTCGACAATTCGTCGACAAGATCGTCACCGTCACCGATCTGCAAATTGTCGATGCGGTGTTGTGGTTATTCTCCAGCGCGAAGATCGTCGCGGAGCCGTCGGGCGCGGCCACGGTCGCCGCCGCACTCACGGCGAAGCCCCGACTGCGCGGACCTGTCGTCGCAATTATCAGCGGCGGCAACATCGCGATCGACAAGCTGGAGGAGCTCCGCCGCTTCGCGCGCTGATCTCGTATGCCTATCGAACTCTTTGAAATGGAGCGGATGCAGTCGACGTGGGAGAACCTCGTCGAGTACGACATGAGCGAAAGCGGAGTCCGCCCGCTCACGCTCCGCGAGCTCGTCGAGATGGGGTTCGACCTCGACGAGTTTCTCGATCAACCGCTCGGATACAGCCAGTCGAACGGCACGATCGAGCTCAGGGAACGCCTCGCCGCACTGTATCCGGGCGCGCGCACCGGGCAGATCGAGGTGACAAACGGCACATCGGAAGCGAACTACCTCGTCGCGCTCAGCCAGCTGCGCACGGGCGACGGCTTCGCGATGGAGCTGCCGAACTACATGCAGATGCCCGGCGTGGCGCGCAGCCTCGGCGCGACAGTGCGCACGTTCCGTCTCGTTCCCGACTACGCTCTTCGAGCAACGTCGAGGTCTCGCCGAAGCGCTTCGCGCGAAGGCGGACAGGACCATGACTGGGAGCCCGACTGGGACGAGTTCGAGCGAGCCGTGACGCCCGAGACGCAGCTCCTTTATCTTTCGAATCCCAATAACCCGACTGGCTCCGTCCTCTCCGACGAATCGATGACACGCATCGTGCAGCGCTGCGAAGACACGGGCACCTGGCTGCTCTCCGACGAGGTCTATCTCGGAGCCGAGATCGATCGGCCGCGGACGAAGAGCTTCTGGGGCATGAGCGATCGCGTGATCGTCACGAGCGGATTGTCGAAGGCGTACGGCATTCCGGGCGTGCGCATCGGGTGGATCGTCGGGCCGCAGGACCTGGCCGAGCGCTGCTGGACGCAGCACGATTACCTGACGATCGGCCCGAACAAGATGTCGGATCGCATCGCGCGCGTCGCGGTGGAGCAGCAGAACCGTGAACGGTGCTACGCGCGTACGCGCGAGATCCTCGCGCACAACCTGCCGATCGCGCGCGAGTGGATCGACGGCTTCGGCGGGCGCGTCACGTGGCGCGAGCCGCAGGCGGGCGCCATCGCGCTCGTCAAGTACGACTCGCACGTCCCCAGCATCCAGATCGCCGATCGCGTCCGCACGCGGCAGAACACGCTCATCGTCCCGGGATCGCACGTCGGCCTCGAAGGGTATCTGCGGATCTGGATCGGCGGGCGCGACGCGTTCCTCCGGGAAGGGCTGCGGCGCATCGGAATCGAACTACGCGCGATTCTGGGTGCATAGCGGTTAACCAAACCGCCCGGCCGGCGTAATAGCTGTGTGAGGACGGTTTTTTCATATGACTTACACAGCAACCCGAGGATTTCTTCGTATTCTGGCGGCGGTCACCTTGCTTTCGGGCGCTGCCCCTGCGGCCGCCCAGCGGCCCGCGGCTACGCCTCCCGCCCAGGCTGCGACCGCTGGACCGCGGGTTGTCGTGGGCGGCGATCAGAACGCCGATCAGACACGCGACCGGCTGAGCGAGCTGCTGCAGAACTATCCGCCGACGGTCGGCCGGGTGTTGAAACTGGATCCATCGCTTCTCAGCAGTCCTGACTACCTTGCCACGTATCCAGCGCTTGCCGCCTTCCTCTCTCAGCACCCGGAGGTCGCGCACAATCCCGATTTCTTCCTCGAACGCGTTCGCATCGACCGTTCGAACTTCGACGACCCCCGCTGGCGTGCGCGGCAGGAGTTCTACAGCATGGTGAGTGGCGGCGCGGCGTTCTGCGCCTTCCTTGTTGTCACCGCTGTCGTCGTCTGGATCATCCGGCTCATCGTGCTGCAGCGGCGCTGGAACCGGATGTCGAAGGTACAGTTCGACACGCATGCGAAGCTGCTCGACCGCTTCACGTCGAACGAGGATCTGCTCGCATACGTGCAGACGCCGGCGGGGCGCCGCTTCCTGGAAGCGACCCCGATTCCGTTGCAGCAGGACCAGCCGAGGGCAATCGCCGCCCCGTTGTCGCGGATCCTCTGGTCGGTGCAGGCGGGGGTCGTGCTCGCGATCGGCGGCCTGGGCGTTCTTTACGTGAGCTCCCGTTTCACGGAAGAACCCGCGGAGTTCTTCATGGTCATCGGCGTCATCACCATTGCGCTCGGCGTCGGGTTTATGATGTCGGCGGGCGCGGCCTACGTGCTGTCGCGCAGGCTTGGCCTGATGGAATCACCGCAGGCTTCACCTTCACCCAATGCGTGATGTCACCATTGCGGATATCGAACGGCTCCGCGCCGAAGCCGACGGCGCGGACGCTGTCTTCGAGATGGACGAGGACACGTTCCGCGCGCTGTACGACCGCACGTCGCGTGCGCTGTGGGCCTATCTCTCGCGCCTGACGGGCCCGGACGCCGCCGACGACCTGCTGCAGGAAACCTACTATCGCTTCCTGCGCGCGCAGGGGCGGCACGAGAGCGAGGCGCACCGGCGGAACTCGCTGTTCCGGATCGCTACGAACCTGGCGCGAGACGGCTGGCGGCGCGGCGTGCACGCGCAGATGGTTCCGCTGCCCGATGGCCCACGAGGCGAGCTGCGGGCGGACGTCGATGTGGCGGCCGACGCCCAGCGCCGGAGCGATTTGGCGCGCGCGATGCTCCAGCTGACCCCGCGTGAACGCGCAATGCTGTGGCTGGCCTATGCCCACGGCTCGTCACACCGCGACATCGCCAGCACCGTCGGCGTGAAAACGGCAAGCGTGAAGCTGCTGCTGTTCCGCGCGCGCCGCAAGCTGGCGGGTGTCATCCGCGACGGCAATCGCGGCACCAAGGCAGGACGACATGAAGATTGAGTGCGAACGCGAGCAGGATGTCCTCGACGCCCTCGCCGCGCAGCGGTGGCCGGCACGATGCGACGACGAGCTGCGGGCGCACGTCAGCGCGTGCGGCATCTGCGCGGACCTCGTGGAGGTGGCGAGCGCGCTGCTCGAGGATCACGACACCACGTACCACGATGCGCGCGTTCCGCCGTCCGGCGTCGTCTGGTGGCGCGCGCAGCTCCGCGCGCGCGAGGAGGACGCCCGCGCGGCCGCGCGGCCGATCGCCTTCATCCAGGGCATCGCTGTATCGGTTGCCATGTGGGTCGTGGTGACGCTGCTGCGGGCGGTCCCGGCTTCGACGCTCGCCGCGTGGAAAGAATGGATGATCGGGTTCGTGCCGCACGTCAGCGTGCCGGTGCCCGGCATCGCTCAAGTGACCGCCGCAATTCCCGGCAGCGTTCTGCTCGTCGCCGGAGCCGCACTGCTTCTCGCGCCGCTCGCGATCTACTTCGCAGTCGCCGAAGACTAAGAACGAATCCCTCATCCCTAATCGGGGAATCCCTAATCGGGGAATCTCTAATCGGCGAATCCACAATCCTTGATCGCTGAATCGACGGATCGTCGAATCCATTCAATCGTCGATTGCAATCCCCATTCGCGTGTGAAACTCCTCGCGCGCCTGGCCGCTCGTCGCGGACTAACGATTGGTGACGAGCGACTGAAGCACCTGGCCCGGGCGCGCCGATGTCTGCTCTCCTTTGCGAACGACGACGACGCCGTTGACGAGCACGTAAGGCACACCGAGCGCGTACGCATGCGGTTTCTCGAACGTCGCCGCATCGGATACGGTCTCAGGATCGAAGACGGTCACATCGGCGGCGTATCCTTGCTTCAACAATCCACGGCGAGCGAACCTGAAGTGCTCCGCCGGGAGAGACGTCATTTTTCGAACGGCTTCTTCCAGGCTGATGACGTGGCGCTTTCGGACGTATTCGCCGAGCACGCGCACGGTGTTGCCGTAGCCGCGCGGGTGCGGCACGCCATCCCCAGGCGTCAGCACCGAACTGTCCGACGCGACGCCCACCTGCGGGTGCCTCATGATCCGATCGACGTCTCCGTCGGACATCAGGTGATACACCATCGACGCGCCGCCGTGGATCATCATCTGCCTCGCGGCTTCGATCTGCGCATCGAGCGAGTCGGACCCCTGCTGCCTGGCCGCCACCTGCTTCAGCGACAGCCCGTTCAGCGACGGATCCGCGGCGTGTGATGCGACGACGGCGAATGCCAGATCCGGAAAACCTCGCCCGGCGAGCAGCGCGCGCATCTCCGCCTTGATCCGTTCCCACATGACGGGATCCGTCAGCCGCGCGGCGACGGCATCCTTATCGCCCTCGAGCACCCATGACGGAAAGCGGATCCCGAGCGTCGAGCTTGCGGCGGTGTACGCGTACTGATCCGCCTTGACGTCGACGCCGCGCTTGCGGGCCGCATCGATCAGCGACAGCGCGCTGCCGCTCGCGCCCCAGCGGCTCGGGCTGTCGACTTTCAGGTGCGAGATCTCGACCCGGCACATCGCCTGCTCGCCGATCTGAATCGTCTCCTCGACTGCCGCCTCGAGCTCCTTCCCCTCGTTGCGCATGTGCGACGCGTAGAGCCCGCCGGCGTTCGCGGCTACGCGGGCGAGCTCGAGAATCTCCGACGTCTTCGCGTAGGTGCCCGGAACGTATTCGAGCCCGGTGGAGAACCCGACCGCGCCGTCGGCCATCGCCTTCCAGACGAGCGACTTCATCTTCGCGAGCTCCGCGACGGTCGGGTCCCGCCTGGCATTGCCCATCGCGGCGCGGCGTACCGTGTTGTGACCTATCAGCGTCGCAAAATTGATCGCCGTCCCGCTCTGCTTGATATTCGTCAGCGCTTCGCCGACGTCGAGCGCCGATCCTCCGCAGTTGCCGGCGACGATCGACGTCGCCCCCATCCGCACGAAGTTTTCCGCGCCGGGCGTACGCGCGATGTCGTCCGCGTGCGTGTGAACGTCGATGAACCCCGGAGCGACGACGAGCCCCCTTGCGTCGATCCGTTCCGTGGCCGTCGCCCGGGAAAGTCGCCCGATGGAGACGATGCGGCCGTCCTTGATCGCCACGTCACCGGAACGCGAACTGGCGCCCGATCCGTCGACGATGGTGCCTCCGGTAATCAGAACGTCGTACGCAGGTGTCTCTGCCTCGCCGGACAATCCAAGCAACGCAGCGATCGCAACGCCGCACGCGAGATAACGCATGGCGGAAGTATAAGCCGCGATTTGCGGTTCGCGGTTCGCGGTTCGCGGTTCGAGGATTGGATGATTCGAGGATTCGCCGATTCAGGGATTCGAAGATTGGATGATTCGAGGATTCGCGGATTCAGGGATTCGCGGATTCAGGGATTCGTGGATTGGGGGATTAGGGATTCAGCGATCACAGACGAGGGATTCGGCTCTACCCTACCGCCGATCCGAGCCCATCGTCCGCGCGCGGGGCACGGAAGCGCGGACGCGAGATGCGGATGGCGCCGACGATGAAGTCGGCGTTGGCGTCGACATCGCTGCGGTTGACGTTGATGACATCGGGCTTCTTGATCAGGGTCTCGCCGTCGTGCACCGAGAGCTCGACGCGGTACTTCCCGGGCTTTACCTTGAACGTGAAGCCGCCGGCATTGTTGGTCACGGTATGCTGCCGCTCGCCGGTCTCGACGTTCACGACCTCCACGTCGCGCCCGTCGATCGCGCTGGTGCCTTCCGGACCGCGGACCGTGCCGCTGATTGTGCCGTCGGCCGTCGGCGGCTTAGGGCCGAGGTCCACGACGGGCCCATGGCAGGCGGAGAGAGTGGCGATCACCGCCAGGCTCACGAAGAGCCAGAGTGCGGCGGTGCGGTGCGCGCAGTTGAAGCCCATTGCCCTCACATCTTCCTCGCCATCCAAATTGCAATCGCGAGGCCACCACGCGCACCCCGTCTTTAAATGACACCTTCGCTCGAATACGGCCCCGGCGCCGGCGTGTTGCGGAAGATCAGGGTGCCGCGCTCCGGCGAGCCGGCCATGCTGGCGGCCATCCGCTGCCGGTTCCACCACCACGCGCCGAAACCAATCACGGCGGCAAGAATTCCATAGGCCCGTTTGGTCACAATAGCCTCCTGCTGACGAGGACTCAGCAACACGAGTGCCACGCGCTCGAGATTCAACGGAGAGTGAACACCACGGCGGTGCCGTGCCCATCATCGAAATGGCCCAGCTCTGCGAGCGCAGGATCCGCCAACGCCTGCGTCAAAACTTCTCCCCCACGATCCGGTGTGTACAGCGACGTGTGCACGATGACGTATCGCGCGGCCCGCTGGCGCAGCACGCTCGCCGCCTTCTCGTCGGGGAAGCCGCTGAGATCGTTGAGCAATGCGAGATACGGACGTGGGTAATACCCGCTATACCCGTTCAGCAGCGGCATCCAGTGAAAGGTGGACATGTAGGCGTAGCGCGCTTCCTCTCCCGGAAGCGTGTCGGGCATCGGCATCGGGAACTCCACGACGATGCCGCGGGGCTGTTTCGCGAGCCACGCGTAGAGCGGCGGCGGAGTGTTTGGGAACGGCACCAGCCGGAGCGGCGCCACCCAGTACTCGAGAAGCAGCACCGCGACGATTCCCGCGGTCAACACCCGGGCCCCGCGCTTCGCGAGCGTCCCTTCAATCGCCGCGTGGCCGTAAGCCGCGAGGATCGCGAGGAAGAACACCACGAAGATGCCGAGGCGTGCCGGGGCACGGAGCGCGGTGAAGAACGGGACGTGCTCGTACAGAAAAGCGAACGAGTAGCCGCGAAGCCCAAGCGACATCTCGAACGCCGTGATCCCTGCGAGGAGGTAAACAATCGCCTCGTGTGTCGGACGCCGCAGCAGCAACCCGACGAGCGCGAGCAACAGGGCCAACATTCCTGGAAACAACCGCCGCTCCGGCCGTCCGCGCGGCGCCGAGCGGGCGCCATATAGAAGGTTACCGTCCGTCGCGACGAGATAGCTCGAGGGACGCGCGCCGAACTCGAGGACCTGTGCCTCGGACCGGCTTCCGACCTGCTGCCGCGTTTTCCCATACGGGACCACGTACGGCGCGAGAACGGCGCCCCCAACCAGCGCTCCGAGCAGGAGTGCGCGCACGCCGCGCTTCCACACGTCCCCGCGCGCGCCGCACAACAAGAGGGCTGCTGAAAGCGCGAGGAGCGTCGCGAGGAAGATGCCGTAGTAAATGCTGGACAGGAACTGGAGCGCGGTAAACACACCGGCAAGCGCACCGTCGCGGAGGTGCCCGGTGTCGATCGTCCGGTGAAGCGCCCAGAACGCCCACGGGATCCAGACGGTCCATTGCAGCTCCATGTGCATGTAGTGCTCGAACCGATACGGGGCGAACGCGAAGATGACACCTGCGGTCAGCCCTGCGCCGGAACTGCCTGTCAATCGCCTGGCAAGCATCGCGATGCCTGCCGCCGACAACACGATCCCTGCGAGTAACAGAAGGTTGTGAACGAGGACGGGCGGCACACGACTCCACAGCAGCGGCGCCGCGATCGCCGCTTCGACCGGCATCGCGTCCGAGAACGTCAACGCGCGGGGCTCCGGATAGAAGATGTTGCCGTCGAAGAGGTGCGAAGGGGCCGAGGCGAGCGCATGGGCCACCCACGCGAAGCGCCACATGTTGAAGTAGACGTCCTGGTGTTCCTGCGCCGACGTGGCAAGCCGCGCCGCCTGCGGCCACGTCATCACGATTGTCAGCGCGGCGAACAGCACCGCGCTCCTGACGAACCGCGCCACGTCAGGACTCCTCGAGCTCGATGCCGATCATCTGCATCAGGCGCAGCGCGTTGCGCGAGGTCGCGATCCCGTCGCGCAAACGGTAGTCGAACGCCATGCGCCCCTGGTCGTCCACCGTTTCGGTGAAATGCACCAGCACTCCAGCGGATTTGAGCGGCTCTTCGCCCGCCAGGTTCAAATCGTGCGTGGTCATTGCGCCAATTGCGCCCGCGTCGAGCAGGTGCCGCGCGACTGCGCGCACCGCGATTCCACGCTCGGCACTGTTGGTGCCCTGCAGAATCTCGTCGAGCAGATAGAAGAGCACTCGCTCCCCGCGCGGGTGCTCAGCCGCGTCGACGACACCCTTCAGCCGGGCAAGCGCCGCCATGAAGTAAGAGAGCCCGAGCTCCAGCGAATCCTGCACGCGGATGGTGGTCTGAAGATCCGCGGGTGGAAATCGCAGGCGTGTCGCGCAGGCGCAGCCGCCCGCCTGCGCGAGCACGAGGTTCAGCCCGATTGCGCGAAGGAGGGTGCTCTTGCCCGACATGTTGGAGCCCGTGACGAGCAGCAACGTCCCGGGCGGGCCGACCTGCACATCGTTCGGAACGCGCCGCGCATCCGTGATGAGGGGATGTCCGAGCGCCCGAGCAGAGAAGACAGAGTCCGCGCTGATTTCGGGAGTGCACCAGGTCGGGTTGTCGTGGCGGACGGCAGCCAGCGCGGCGAGCGCATCGAGATCGCCGACCGCGATCATCCAGTCCCGGACGTGCGCGCCGGCGGACGCACGCCATCGCTCGAGCGCGCGCAATACGTGAAAGTCCCACAGCGTCAGGGCCTGAATCAGGAAGTGAAAGATCGCCGCGCCTTGCCGCAGCGCAGCGAAGCCAAGGATCCGACTGAGTTGCGCCATGCAGGCGGGCGCGAGCTTCCCATCCGCGGAGAGCCGCTCGTGCACGTCGCGCAGCAGCGGGCTCGCGAACGACGGCGACGTGACGTGGGTGAAGAGCGCCGCGTACCGTGCAATCGACTGCTGTCCCGCCCCCGCGTGCTCGAACTGCGACTGGAATGTTCGTCCCATCGCGAACGACAGCGCGAGACCCGCGACCAGTGGGATGAGCCAGAGCGCCGCGTCGATGATGCCGACCAGAAACAGCGCGAGGAGGATCCAGATCGACAGTGTGAGCAGCCATGCAAACGCATAGACGGGACCCAAGAAAATCGTCCCGTGCCATCCACGCCGGAAGGGCAGCGCGAAGTCGCGGGAGAACGGCGGCGATTCCGCCCACGCGAGGAACGCACCGATCTCCACCTCGCGCGCGCCGCGGGCGAGCAGGCCGTGGGCCGCGAACTGCTCGCGCCACTCGACGAGCGGCGCCAGCTCCGCGGCGGCGGCCTGCCGCGACGTGATCGCGTCCGGATCGGCGGCCTGCAGCAGCCACTGCGCGAGCGCGACGATGCCATACGGTGTCGCCGCCGGCCCGAGCCACTGGAAGAGCGACGCGCGGCCGAAGAGATCGAGGTCCATCGCATAGGCGTGATGCGACAGGTCGATCGAGGCAGGGGCGTCCGCCGGCGGGAGATTGTCCCAGCGGCGCTCCACGCGCGCCGCGTCGCGAACGTTGACGGCGTGCAGCGCATCGTGCCACGCGATACGCTCCTCGACACGCGCGTGCCAGCCGACAAGGATCGCGAAGACCGCGAACAGGACAGCAGCGATCGAGAGCCGGACGGGATCCGCGTGCCGTGACGCGATCGTCCAGACGAGAAATGAGATCGCGATCAGAAATACGGCGAGGCGCGCTGACGAGATCCTCGCCGAGCGGCGCTCCTCCTCGCCACGCCGGGCGGCATGCTCCTGGGCCCGCGTTTCGTACAGCGCTGTCACCCGCGCGCCTTCCGCGCGGTGATGTTCAGGCGCCAGTAGTCGAGCGTGAGCGGCGGATCATCTTTCAGCGCCTCGTCGGTCAGCTGCTGCATGAACGCGCCACGGTCCGCCTCCGGAAGGCGATGCAGCTGATGCCGGAGGCACACCGCGGCCACGAACTCCGCGTGCCGTTCTGGCTGCTCGAACGGCACCGGTGCGATGACGAGCGACACGTCGATGTCGCTGAACCCGGCACGGCGGAGCCGTCGTTCCGTCTCCGGGACGTTCTCGAAGTGACACGGCTCGCCCCATGACGTGAAGTACTCCGCGTATCGTTCCGAGGCCATCAGGTGTCTCGCGCGTCCGTAGAGGCGATCGAGGTTCCCCGCTCCGCCCGCCTGCGCGATCAACCGTCCGCCGCTCTTCAACGCGGCGAAGATGCTGGCGAACAGCCGGTCGTGATCCGGAATCCAATGGAGGGTTGCCGCGCTGAACACCGCGTCGAATGCGTTGACGAAGGGCAGCGCGGAGCCGTCGCCGCGGACATACATCGTCGGCCTTTTTATGGCTGCCCCGTGCTTCGCCGCTTCCTGCAGCATCGCCGCGGATCGGTCCAGCCCGATAACGACGATTCCCGGCTGCGCAGCGATCTCGGACGTCAAACGTCCTGTGCCACAGCCGATGTCGAGAATGCGCTCGCCCGGCACGGGCACGAGCCGCGCGGCGACGGCGCGACCCCAGGCAAGCTGGGGATCGGAGATGCGATGGTATTTCGCTGCGTCCCAGTCCGTCATCGATTCAGTGTACAGTCGCGTCCACACCGACAGGAGAGGCGTATGCGTGTGCGGGTGCTCGTCATTCTTGCCGTGATCGCGTCAGCCGCACAAGGCGGACCTGTTGTCGCGCAGCAGCTGCCGAAAGGGCTGCGGCTCTCCGACATCACCTGGCAGCAGGCATCCGACGTCCTCCGCCCGGAAACCGTCGTCGTGATTCCGCTCGGGGCGGGATCGAAAGAACACGGTCCGCACCTGAAGCTCGGGAACGACGCGGTCCTCGCAGACTATCTCACGCGGCGGGTGCTCGACGCATCGGACGTCGTCGTCGCGCCGCCGCTCCCCTATCATTTCTTTCCGGCATTCCTCGAGTATCCCGGATCGACGTCGCTCACGGTCGAGACCGCTCGCGCGCTGACGATGGAGGTCGCGGCGAGCCTGGCACGATACGGCCCGCGCCGCTTCTACGTGCTGAATACGGGCGTGTCGACATCCCGTGCGCTCGAGGGGGCCGCGCGATCGTTGGCGCTGCAGGGAATCCTGCTCACGTATACCGATCTCGGAGCGGAGCTGGATCGCGCCTCCGCGCACATCCGGCAGGAGGAGGGTGGGACGCACGCCGACGAGATCGAAACCTCGATGATGCTCTACATCGATCCATCGTCTGTCGACATGCGACGCGCCGTGAGAGAGTTCAGCCCTTCGACGGGACCGCTCCTGCTGACGCGGCGGCACGGTGCGCCGGGAACGTTTTCGGAGAGCGGCGTCTGGGGCGATGCCACGCTTGCGACTCGCGAGAAAGGGCGCAGTGTCGTCGAAGCGCTGGTGTCCGCCATGCTGAGCGACATAGAGAAGCTGCGCCGCGGCGTTCCGCCGTCCCCATCTTCCGCCCTGCCCCCCTCGGCGGCGGCCGCGGGTCAGCGAGTCCGGGCGCAGCAGGTTCAGCCGGCAGGTCCGCGCGGGTGCACGCCAGGCGACGAGCGCAACATTCGTGCAATCGCCGACGCGTTCACCCTCCACTGGTCCAACGCGGATACGGAGAGCCTCGCGCTGCTGTGGGGAGCTGAAGGGGACATCGTGCATCCTGACGGCATGATCGAGCGCGGACGCGAAGTCATTCGCGCCAACCGCACGGCGCTGTTCATGCGGCCGGAGTATCGCGGATCGAAACACCCGATCACGATAGGCGGCATCCGTTGTCTGTCCGGGGAGATTGCCGTCGCCGACGGCAAGTGGGAGCTGCGCGGCCTGAGCGACGAAAAGGGCAAGCCGCTGCCGAACTTCGAAGGACAGTTTACGATCGTGGTCAAGCGCGGCGCGGAGGGCTGGCTCATCGAGGCCTACCGATACACGCAGAAGCCCGCGGCGGTGCCGATGCCGACGCTCCAGAAGCGGCCCGGCATTCCCGGAGGTCAGTGAGATGCCCGTGCGAAGTGCTGCGGTTCTGCTCCTGCTCGTCCTCCTCGCGTCCTGCACCGGACATCCACGGCCGGCCGGCGCGCCGGCTCCTCGATCTTCAGCCTACGACGTGGTGATCCGCGGCGGGACCGTGTACGACGGAAGCGGTTCGCCCGGCGTTCGTGCGGACGTCGCGATTCGCGGCGATCGCGTTGCGGCGGTCGGCGATCTCTCGGGTACGCAGGCCGTCGCCGTCATCGATGCCACCGGTCTGGCGGTGGCGCCTGGTTTCATCAACATGCTGTCGTGGTCCACCGACTCGCTGCTCGTTGACGGCCGCTCGCAGGGGGAGCTGCGCGAAGGTGTGACGACGCAGATCTTCGGCGAAGGCAGCTCGATGGGACCACTGACGCCGGAAATGAAGAAGCGCGCCGTCGAGCAGATGGGAGATCTCAAGTACGACATCACGTGGACGACGCTTGCCGAATACCTGCAGGAGCTCGAGCGCCGAGGCGTGTCACAGAATGTGGCGTCGTTCATCGGCGCGACGACCATCCGCGAGCACGTGATCGGCCTCGAAGACCGGAAGCCGACTCCGAAGCAGCTCGACGCGATGCGCGCGCTCGTGAAGCAGGAGATGGAGGCAGGCGCGCTCGGTATCGGATCGTCGTTGATCTACGCGCCGGCGTTCTATGCCTCCACCGAGGAACTGATCGAGCTGTGCAAGGTCGCCGCGCGGTCTGGCGGCAAATACATCTCGCACATGCGGAGCGAGGGCAACCGCCTGATCGAAGCGGTCGACGAGTTGATCCGGATCAGCCGCGAAGCGCACATTCCCGCGGAGATCTACCACCTCAAAGCGGCCGGCCAGTCGAACTGGCCGAAGATGGACCGGGTGATCGCGAAAATCGAGAGCGCCCGCCGCGACGGGCTGAAGATCACGGCCGACATGTACACCTACACCGCGGGCGCGACCGGACTCGACGCGTCGATGCCGCCGTGGGTGCTCGACGGCGGATACGACGCCGCTTATAAACGGCTCGCCGATCCGGAGACGCGCAAGAAGATTGCCGAGGCGATCCGCACGCCGAGCGACGACTGGGAGAACCTGTATCGCGCGGCCGGGTCCGCCGACCGTGTCCTCCTCGTCGAGTTCAAGTCGGACAAGCTGAAGCCGCTCACGGGAAAGACGCTCGCGGAAGCCGCGCGGATGCGCGGCGAGGATCCGGTGGATACGATCATGAACCTGGTGCTCGAGGATCGCTCGCGCGTCGGGACCGTGTACTTCATGATTTCGGAGGACAACATCCGGAAGCAGATCGTGCTGCCGTGGGTCTCGTTTGGATCGGACGCCGCGTCGATGGCACCCGAGCCGCCGTTCACGAAGTCATCGACCCATCCTCGCGCGTACGGCAACTTCGCGCGCGTGCTCGGCAAATACGTGCGGGCCGACCAGGTGCTCACGCTCGAAGAGGCCATCCGGAAGCTGAGCGGCCTGCCGGCGACCAACCTCGAGCTCGATCACCGCGGCTTCCTCAGGCCGGGCATGTTCGCCGATGTCGTGGTGTTCGATGCCGCGACCATCACGGATCGCGCGACGTTCGAAAGCCCGCATCAATACGCTGTCGGCGTGCGACACGTCTTTGTGAACGGAAAGCAGGTCATCAAGGACGGCGAGCACACGGGGGCGAAACCGGGTCGCGCGCTCTGGGGACCGGGAAAGGTCCACTGACAGGATGCCGCGGCTGCACCTCTTCGAGCTCGAGGACCAGTCCTGGTTTCCCGCGACGATCCGCGATCTCTCGACCGACTACCTCCATTTCATGCAGAACGCCGGCGCCATGCATCGCGCGATGCTGCCGTTTATCGAAGAAGCGCTTCATGGGGGCCGCACGACGCATATCGTAGATTTGTGCTCGGGCGGGACCGGCCCGATTCCCGCGATGGTGAGCGAGCTGCGGGCCAAAGGAACGGCCATCACCGCGACGTTGACCGACCTCTATCCGAATGTCCCCGCGCTCGAACGTGCGGCGGCGGGTTCCGGCGGCGCAATCGACTTCATTGCGCGGCCGGTCGACGCCCGCGCGGTGCCGAAGGACCTTCACGGGTTGCGCACGCTCTTCAACGGCTTTCATCATTTCCGCCCCGCCGACGCGCAGGCCATCCTTCGGGACGCTGCGGCCGCGGGACAGCCAATCGCGATCTTCGAACTCTCGCGGCGATCGACCACCATGATTCTGCAGGTCCTGTTCGTACCGCTCTTCGTGCTGCTCGTCACACCGTTCATGAGGCCATTCAAGTGGACGCGGCTGTTCTGGACGTACGTGATTCCACTCGTTCCGCTGACCTGTTTCTGGGACGGGATCGTCTCGCAGCTCCGCGCCTACACGGTGCCGGAGCTCCGCGCGATGGCGGCCGCCGCAGGATCGATGACGTGGCGCGCTGACGAACCACGCCGTTACCGAACGGGCGCGCGCCTCACCTACCTGCTTGGCTGGCCGCAATGACGATGCTCGCGATCGCGGGCGCGATTGCCGTACTCGCGGGCGCGGTGGCTGCGGTGGCGGGCTTCGGAATTGGGAGCCTGCTGACGCCCGCGTTAATCCCGCTGCTTGGGACGCGCCTCGCGGTCGTGGCCGTGTCCGTTCCGCACGCCGCGGGCACCGCGCTGCGGTTGTGGCGTCTGCGCGACGCGATCGACTGGAAGCTGCTGCGCGGATTCGGCCTCGCGAGCGCCGCGGGAGGACTCGCCGGCGCGCTCGCCCACGGCTGGCTTTCGGGCACCTCTTTGACACGCGTGTTCGGTGTGCTGCTGATCCTCTCAGGCCTTGCGGCGCTGATTGGCTGGACAAAGCGCGTGCACCTGTCGCGGATTCCGGCGCTGCTCGCGGGAGGAGTCGCGGGCCTCTTCGGCGGCCTCGTCGGCAACCAGGGAAGCATCAGGTCCGCCGCGCTGCTGGCGTTTCGTTTGCCGCCGCGCGCGTTCGTCGCGACCGCCACGGCGACGGCCATGATCGTCGACGCGGCGCGGCTGCCCGTCTATCTCTCACAGTCCGGCGCTGTGCTCCGTGAGAATCCGCTGCTGGTCGCGACCATGACTGCCGGCGTCATCGTGGGAACGCTGCTCGGCGATCCCGTGCTGCGCCGGATTCCCGAGCGTTGGTTCTCGCGAGTCGTCGGCGTGCTGCTGCTCGCGTTGGGCGTGTATATGCTGACAAGTGGGTCCGCCTGAAGGCGGACGCTACGAGGGCCGGTCCGACACTGCACGTCGGTAGTGTCCGCCTTTAGGCGGACCAGACCAGCACTGCACGTCGGTAGTGTCCGCCTTAGGCGGACCAGCCCAGCGCCAATGCAACCCGGCATTCGGAGATCCGATGACAGACGAAGTCTGGACCACCGTCGAACGGTACATCACGGACACGCTCGTGCGGCCTGACGCGGCGCTCGATGCGGCGCTGGCGGCCAGCGATGCGGCGGGCCTGCCCGCGATCAACGTCTCCCCGAACCAGGGGAAGCTCCTGCAGATGCTCGCGCTCATGCTCGGCGCGAAGCGGATCCTCGAGATCGGCACGCTGGGCGGCTACAGCACGATCTGGATGGCGCGCGCATTGCGGCCAGGTGGAAGGCTGGTCACGCTCGAAGCGGATCGAAAGCACGCGGACCTCGCACGGCGGAACATCGACGCCGCGGGCGTGGGGGCGCTCGTGGACATCGAGCTCGGACCCGCGCTCGACACGCTGCCGAAACTCGCCGCGCGCTCGCGCGAGCCGTTCGATCTGATCTTCATCGACGCCGACAAGACCAGCACGGTGCCGTACTTCGAATGGGCGCTGAAGCTCTCGCGCGCCGGTTCGCTGATCGTCGTCGACAACGTCGTCCGCAAAGGGGCGGTGACGGATCCACAGTCGTCCGACAAGGACGTGCAGGGCATGCGGCGGTTCTACGACAGGCTCGTCAACGAGCCGCGTGTGACCGCGACCGCGATCCAGACGGTCGGAACCAAGGGATATGATGGCTTTGCGATCGCCCTCGTGAAGGCCTGATGGAGACAGCACACACCTACTGGTATTCCCCTCGGCTCGAGCACGACATGGGCGTGGCGGTGTTCGGCCATTGGGGCCCGCCGCTCCTCGCGTTTCCGACGAGCCAGGGCGACGAGTGGGAGCTCCAGCGCCATGGGCTCCTCGACGCGATTGCAGACTTCATCGACGCCGGCCGCGTGAAAGTGTTCTGCGTCGGCTCCAACAATCTCGAGTCGTTCCTCAACGAGACCGCGCACCCGTTTCATCGCAGCTGGCGGCAGCGGATGTTCGACGAATACATCCGCGACGAGGTCATACCGTTCATTCACTCGAGCTGCCAGACGCCGGGGATTCCGATTGCGACGCTTGGAGCATCGCTGGGCGCATATCACGCCGCAAACACGCTGTTCCATTACCCGCATCTCGTGAAGCGCTGCTACGGGTTGTCAGGGATCTACGACCTGCGCGATTTCATGGACGGCATGTACGACGACAACTTCTACTTCCAGAACCCGGTCGATTACATGGCGAACTTGAAGGATCCCTGGTACCTCGAACAGCTCTCGACGTGCGAGATACGGCTGGTGACGGGATCAGGCCCGTACGAGAGGAGCGCCTACTCGTACATGATGTCGGGGATTCTCGCGAGGAAAGGGATCCGCCATTACCTGGATGACTGGGGTCCCAGAGGCGGCCACGACTGGCCGTACTGGAAGGAACAGGTCCGGGAGTACCTGTCCGGCTGGTGATGCCGGGCCTGACCGCCTCCGCCAAGGCTTCGGCGAGTCCGCCGGAGCTTCAGCGAAGGCGGAAAGGCCCGACCCACGTACGCCGCCTACGTACGAGCCATTTCGAATCGATCCAGCAGGTATTGGCCGTTCGCAATCACCTGCTCGTCGTCGATCCAGACGTTGCAGCCGCGCGTGAGCACGTCAACGTGCGTCTTCGACTTCCAGTCGGCGTGTGTCTGGCTGCCGTACGGATCCCCGAACGCGATGTGGACGCCCGGCACCTTCTCGTCCTGCAGCAGCACCCCGATCATCTCCCGGAGCCCGAGGTTCGTGCCGAACGCGAGCTCCCCTACGCGATCGCTGTTCTCGTCGGTGTGGCAATAGGCCCAGAAGTCGCGCTCCAGATCGGCACGATCGCAGCGCGCATCGACCAGTCGACCGCCCCGGACCTCGAGCACCAGCGGCGTGTCCTGCAGGATCCCGTACTTGGAATTGAAGTAATCGCCTGCCGTTCCGTCGCACACAAACGTGCCATCGACCGAACCGGGCGTCGTGAACACTTCGCCCGCCGGCAGGTTGGACCAGTACCGCGGATTGATCAAGCCGCTGGTCTTCACCCACGCGAGCGAACGATCGAACGTTGCGCGGATGTCAGTCCCGGCCGGGGTGCGAACCGTGAGCGATCGCGCGTGATCCATCCGCTCGCAGAGCTGGTTGCTCAAGCGATCGACCTGCAGGTAGTCCGCGCGCATGCCCTCACGCATGATGCGCGGCGTGACGCCGACCATGTGCGCGTACCGGATCCGGCGGCGCTCGACGACGCTGACGATGGCCATGCGCGCGGGCAGCTCCCCTTCCTGCGGGTGCACGCAGAGAATCCCCGCATCCGCGCGTTCGAGTGATTCGAGGAGTTCGGGGGGCGCCGATCTGATCGGGCGTGCCGTGACCGATTCGATCAACAGGCAGTCGGCGTCTGCGCCTGCGCGGGCGAGCGCCTGCTCCAGGGCGGCCGCGACCTCGCGGCTCGCTTCGTCGGCGATCAACGCGACGCGCTCGCCGCGCCGGATCGCAAGACATGTATCGACCGCATTATGAGCGCCGGGAAGGAGATCGGGAAGGGCCGAACCAAAAATCATCCGCACAATTGTATCAACGCTCGTCCGTCACGAATGCCGGGACCTGGCCCCCGCCGGATGTGACGTTCGCAAGACCCGTTGAGCTCAGGCGCGTGAGGTATCCCGTCATCCTCCCGCGGAACAAGTACGGCGCGAAGTCCACGAGCATGTCGCGCATCGTCACATCGCCCACCGCGTCGAACATGGGGAACACTTCACGGCGCACGGGAATCCGCTCCTGCACGACCCAGCTCCCTTTCGGATCGTCGAATGCCGCGTTCAGAGCAGACGTCCAGTCCGCCGCGGTCATCTCCCATCCAAGCCTCACGCCGGTGCCGCCGTATTCGTCGTTCGGCTTGAGCACGAGCGTCTCGCGATTGGCCTCCGCCATTGCGAGCAGGGGCTGCCGTCGTCCGTCCCGGAAAGTTTCCTCGTCGGCGACGACGCGGGTCCATGGGACGTGGGCCTGTATCGCTGCGCGATCGGATGCTGAAAACAGGTGCGCGTTGCGGTCGTCGGTGAGCACGGCAAAGAACGCCTTCTTGTGCGCGAGCTTGCAGCGGAAGGTGTTCGCCATGCAGACCGACTTCGTCGCGTACGCCTGGATGAGTGCCGCACATTCATCCGGCCGCGCGATGATGTCGTTCATCAGCACACGGCGATACAGGATGTCGATTCGCCGCCCCCCACACATCAGCGCGTCATCCTCGAACGTGACGTCGCGCGGATCGCACACGATGGTCGGCACGCCACGCCCGGTGAACGCGTCGCGCAGCAGCTCGAACTCCGTCCAGGTCGGCACGTTGCGCCAGTCGACGATCGCGATGGTCGGCGGGGCCTCGCGGCCGCCCCATTCGCGATAGCTCGCCAGCAGCGCATCGAGCATCGGCTCGATCGTCGGATTGAAGCGAACGTGGTGACCGCCGCGGAACCGGCGCATGATCGGCAGCTCGTCGAACAGCTCGCAGAGCCGCTGCGTGTATCCGAGGCCCGCCGGCGACTCCGCGTTGTACTCCGCGAAGTGCAGCGAGTTCGGGAGCAGGAACGCATCGAGCCGCGATGCGGTGCTGGCGCAGTTGTATCCCGGATCGATCCGCACCAGCCGCGTTTCGGCGTCGGTGAGCCCGAGCTGGTCGAAGATGGCGGGAGACTCGAGCGCCGCGGCAGTCACGCGTTCGCCCAGGGCGGCGATCGTTTCCGCCGCGGCGCGCATGCGCACTTCGTCCTGCTCTGTCAGGAAAAACGGGCGCAGGAACGGGCAGTGAACGCGATCTCCGAATGTGAGCTTGCGCGCGCGCATTGCGGCCGCGAACTCTTCGGTGTAGCGGCGGCTCAGTTCGACGTCGGGCCGCAGCAGCGCGTGCCACGCACTGATCGCATCCATCTACCGGGGGTCCGCCCGCTTCGCCGGCGCGCCGGTGAAGCCGGACGCCTCGCCGATGCCGAGCATCTGCTCCCAGCGCGGCCAGCAGCGCGACGGATCCGGATTGAGCGCGCGGTCAATCACGAGCGCGCTCATCTTCTCCACGACATGCGAGAAGTAGAAGTCGGTGATCCGATCGCGCTCGAAGTCCGGGGCAGGATTGAGATAGTCGATCGCATATGGCACGTCGCCCGCGACGGCGAATTCGATCGTGTTCATCTCGTAGCCGAGCGCCTCATTGATCGTCTGCGCATCCCTGACGATGCGCGCGCCGAGATCCGCCGTAAGGTATTCGTGCTCGACGTGGTAGCGCCGCTCGCGCGGATCGTACTTGACGGGAGTGATATCGGTCTTCCCGAAGGTAAAACACCGGACGTAGGAATCAAAGTCGATGAACTCCTGCAGCGTCATGCAATACGGGGCGGTTCGGTCGTAGGCTTCGAGCAGCTCCCCCTTGTTGTTCACCTTGTACACGTGCTTCCACCCGCCGCCCGAGTACGGCTTGAGGATCGCCGGACGGCCGACATAATCGAGCAGCGCGTCCCAGTCGATCGGATATTGCAGGTTGCGGAGCGATTCCGGCGTGAGATCGATATCGGGCGGGTACGCCTTCTGCGGCAGGAGCACCGTCTTCGGGATTGCGCATCCGAGCTTCGCCATCACCGCGTAATTGAAATACTTGTCGTCGGCGGTCCACCAGAACGGATTGTTGATGACGTACGTGCCCTGGAGCACCGCGTGCTTCAGCGATCCGCGGTAGTACTCCACCTCGTGCGAGATGCGGTCGACGATCACGCGATACCGCGCGGGCTCGTCCATCTTCGTGCCGCCCCAGCTCACCATTTCCGCCGTGATGCCGTGGCGCGCGCCGAGCTCGTTGACGCGTGCGATGAACGCGGGGGGAAAACTGTACTCGCGGCCGACCAGCAGTCCGACGCGCATCGCGGTGTCGCTCATGCTGTCGCTGCTCCATGTCGATCGACGCTCGTTCGCGTCTCGTCGACGACATACCGCACGACAGCCTTCAAGTCGCCGGTCTCGCGGAACACGTCCAGCTGACGGTCGGCGCTCGTGCCGTCACGAAGCACCGTGTGCACGTACTGCACCGCCTCGCGGCTCTCCAGTTCGTCCAGCACGTCATCCACGAACTCGAGGAGCTCCAGCGCGAGGTCGCGCATCGGCACCTCCGCCCGCTTCCCGAAGTCGATCAGTTTGCCGTCGAGCCCCCAGCGCGCCGCACGCCACTTGTTCTCCTCGATCAACGCGCGCCGGTACAACCTGAACCCGAGATTCCGCTCGTAGAGCCGGTAAAGCTTGACGACGATGGCCTGCGTGAGCGCGCCGAGCATCACCGCGGCTTCAGGACGCGTCGGCACGTCGCAGACGCGGAACTCCAATGTCCCGAACGTCGGATGCGGCCGTACGTCCCACCAGATCTTCCGCGCGTCGTCGATCGAGTGCAGCTCGATCAGCAGGTTGACGTAGGTCTCGTACTCGCCCCACGAGCCGAAGTGATCGGGGACGCCGGTGCGCGGGAACCGCCGGAAGATCGTCGTGCGGTACGACTTCAGGCCGGTGTCGCGGCCCATCCAGAACGGCGAGCTGGTCGACAATGCGAGGAGATGCGGCAGAAAATAGCGCGCCGCGTTCATGAGATCGATTGCGACGTTGCGATCCGGAACCGCGACGTGCACGTGAAGGCCGAAGATCAGGAGCGAGCGTGCGAGCTGCTGGAGCTCTTCGACGATGCTGTCGTAGCGAACGCCCGGGGAGAGGATCTGATCCTTCCAGTGGGAGAACGGATGCGTGCCCGCCGCGGCAACCGCGAGCCCGACGCGCTGCGCGGCGGAGGTGAGCTCGCGCCGGATGCGGAAGATTTCTTCGTTCAGCTCGGGGACGTTCTGGCAGATTTTCGTGCCGACCTCGACGATCGACTGGTGCAGCTCCGGCTTGATCTGCTCGCCGAGCGATGCGGAACTTGAGGCGAGCAGCTCGGAGACGTGCGAACGGAGTTCCCACGTCTGCGGGTCCACGATCTGAAACTCCTCCTCCACGCCGACCGTGAACCGGTGCGCCATCGGGCGATTATGGCTCAACGTAAAAGGGAAAGGGGAAGCTCCGGGGCACACAGGGCTTATCATTCATGTGTTCGGAGGCACCATGGTCAAGGACCCCGTGTGCGGTATGACAATCGATGAGAAGACGGCCAAGGGACAGAGCGAGTACAAAGGGCAGACGTACTACTTCTGCGCGGCCGCCTGCAAGACGAAATTCGACCAGGATCCGGCGAAGTACGCGAAGAACTGACCGTTGCTCAGACTCGCCCTCCTGCTGCTCAGCATCCCGCTTCTCGCGCACGGCGGCGACGGGATCTACGACGCGGTGCGCAACCGCCAGATGACGACGGTGACGTGTCCCCAGTTCATGCGGTCACCCCCGAACGCGCGGTGGCTGCGTGTGACGGGCTGCGAGATGGACTACACACACCCGGCAATCACCGCGTCCGGGAATCAGGTCACGGAAATGTACTTCGCGATGCGGACGCGCGACGAGCCGCGCGATGCGCCGGTCTCGCTGATCGTGGCGACGCACGATTCGCAGGCGCTCGCCGTCGCGCAGCAGGCGCTCGGGAACGGAACGCCGGTCGACGACGAAGCGTTCACGGTCGCGATGCTCCGCGTGGTGGGCATCCTGCGCGCTGCGCGGGAAGTGGACGGCTATGCACGCAACGGAATCATCGAACGGTTGCTCACACGTCGCGCGCTGGCGGGGTTCGACGCGCCACTGGCGTCGAATGTCATCGTCCTCGACCTGCACGCGCGTCCGTCTTTTCTGATTCCAGGAATTGAGACAGGCGCCGGATTGATCCTGCTGGTCGCCGCTGCCGCGTTGCGCCGGCGGCGGCAGCCCGTTGCAGTGGCGGAGCCGTCTCCCGCTGAACCGGGCTCGGCGCTCGCGCCCGCCGAGATTGCGGAGGCAGCCCTCGAGCCGGCCGAGGCGCCAGTCGAGATCCCCGAACTATCCACGAAGATTACCGAACCACCAGCTGTGCCTGAACCTCCGCCCGCGATCCTGGAGCGGCGGCTGCCACCCGCGATGCTCCTCAATCTTGACGCGTCTGCCTCCATCACGGAGATCGAGTACGCGCCGCCGCTCGGAAATCCGCAGGAGGTCGCGGCACGAGTCGCGAAGGTGCTTGGTCCGCTCACCGAAGAAGGCGGCGGGAGATACAGCGTCGCCGGTGCGGACTGGCGGCTCGATTTCGATCTCGGACGCGACGATTCAGTCTGGACCGCGACCGTCGACACGCGTGGGAGCGAGGCGGCTCTCGACGCGCTCGACCGGCTCGCCCGCGACACGAGCTGGCGCGTCTTCGTGCCGCGCCTCGGCACGTTCCGCTGAGGCTGGGGTCAGATCTCGATTTTCCATTTCTTGCGAAATGGCTTACAGATTCGTGCTTGCAATTCCGTAATACGTTTTGCAAGAAATGGAAAATCGAGATCTG
>WNGF01011252.1_pt1 | contig 24672 bp, 19 predicted proteins | sample 5400641 | NCBI WGS metagenome assembly WNGF01 (sample SAMN13153371, study PRJNA577476) | soil metagenome | isolation source: 80 cm soil or saprolite under grassland replicate 2 | place: USA:California | collected 2016-06-15 | reverse complement strand
TGCCGAAGGTCTTGCACGGCCGCGGGGCCGGGGCCGACGCGCTGCAGGTTGTAGTCGAGATGCGGCAGGTAGAGGAGCGTGAGCGTCGGGTTGAACCGGCGATCGACATGCTTCGCGGCAGCCGCGATCCATTCGGTCGAGCGGATGCCGGCACGCGGCCCCCAGAACTCGAACAGCGGAAACGCGCCGAGCGCGGACTGGAGCTCGTCGCGGAGCTCGCCTGGCGCGGTGTAGACGTCAGGAATCTTGCGTCCATCCGCCGGGTACATCGGCCGCGGCGTGACGGAGTAGTCCGCCGTCGAATACATGTTGAACCACCAGAACAGGTTCGCGCAGGTAAACGACGGATCGGCCGCACGCGCGGTCTCCCAGATCTTCGGCGCGCGCACGAGCATGTTCGATTGCTTCCAGAAGCGGATCTCGGCGTCCTCCCGCGAGTACCACCCGTTGCCGACGATGCCGTGCGTGTCGGGATAACGGCCGGTGAGGTAGTCCGACTGTGCCGAGCACGTTAGCGCCGGAAAGGCGGACTTGATGCGGGCAGTCGCTCCCTGCGCCGCCCAGCGGGCGAGCGCCGGCATTGACGCGCCGACGATCGACGGCGTCAGGCCGACGACGTTCAGAACGGCGGTCTTATGCATGCGCCACGGTGAATGTTGAATGTTGAATGTTGAATGTTGAATGCTGAATGCTGAATGCTGAATGCTGAATGTTGAAGCGCTGAATGTCGGATATTCAGCCTGAGAGCGCGTAACAAAACCAACGCCATCACAGCATAGATGCATTCGGTATGGCGTAGTAGCCTCCGCAGCTTCACGACTCGCAAGAAGCCTTGGCCTTGGTCGATCCGATTCCGCCCCTGCCGGCGCTGCGCTCGGCCGCGCACCAACCAACCGCCGCCGGTTCTCGTCCAACGTGCCATGACCTCGATGCTGCAGGCCTGGCGGGCGCTCGCCCGCCGGCCGCTCTTCACCATCGCGACCCTGCTGACGATGACGGCCGGGATTGGCGTCACGACGGCCGTCTTCTCCATCGTCGACCGCGTCCTGATTCGGCCCCTCCCATTTCCTGACGGCGACCAGCTCGTCAGTGTGTATGAAGCGAGCCCGTCGCGACGTGAACGCACGAGCCTGGTCGCCCCTGGGCGGCTGGCGGACTGGAACCGGCTGAATCATACATTCGAGGCGATTTCCGGCAGCTATTCGGAAAGCGTCACCGACACGAGCGGCGCCGAGCCCGAGCGGCTCGAGGGGCGCCGTGTCATGCCTCGGTTTTTCGACGTCTTCGCGATGGCTCCGCTCGCGGGACGGACATTCGTCGATGAAGAGGAGCGATTCGGCGGCGCGCCCGCTGTTGTGATCAGCGAGCCGTTCTGGACGCGACGATTCGGACGTCAGCCGAACGCGATCGGTCAGCGCCTGATGATACGCGGCAGAGGCTACACGATTGTCGGCGTCATGCCTCGCGCGTTCACGAGCGGGCTCGAACGCACCGCGCTTCGGACCGCGATATCCATCGACGTGTGGATTCCCGCGCAGCTCTCGCCTCAGTTGCTATCGTTCAGGGACGCGCGCTTTCTTGGCGGCGTCGGACGGATGCGTCATGGTGTGACGCTCGAGCAGGCGCAGAGCGATCTCGCACGTGTTCAGCAGCAGCTCGGTGAGCAGTATCCGAAGACCGACAAGGACTGGAGCACGATGGTGCTCGATCTCAAGGAAGTGCGGGTCGGCGAGTACCGGCGCGCGCTGCTTCTGATCTTTGGAGCGGTTGCTCTGCTGCTGCTCATTGCCGTGGCCAACATGGCTGGCCTGATGCTCGTGCAGCTGCGCCGCCGCTCGATCGAGTTCGCGATCCGCAGCGCAATCGGCGCGTCGTCTCGGCACGTCGTGATGGTCGTCATGCGGGAAATCGCGATCCTCGCGATCATCGGCGGCATTGGCGGTGCGCTGGCGGCTGTGTGGCTGACGAATGCCATAGCAAGCGGATTCACGATTCCGCGCATCTCTGAAGTGACGATCGATCGCCGCGCGCTGCTGTTCGCCGCCGGGGTGAGCACGCTCGCGGCGATCGGGTTCGGCCTCGTTCCCGCTCTCTACGCGATGAGACGCCGGCTCGCGTCCCTTCTCTCGTCCGCGGGTCGCGGTGTGCCGGGCGGCCGTTATCGATTTCAGGGAGCGCTGGTCGTTGCGCAAATCGCGCTCAGCGTGGTGTTGGCGGGCGCTGCAGGGTTGCTCGTGCGCAGCTACGCCGCTCTGTCGCACGTGCCGAGCGGTTTCAAGACCGACAACACGCTCACGTTCCACGTCGGCGCGGCCTGGGATGAAGATCGCACGCGCATCGGGCAGCTCCAGGAGCGGCTCGTTCAGGAGCTGCAGCAGCTTCCCGGCGTCCGCGCCGCGGGGTTCACGAACTTCTTTCCCGCGACCGGCGCGACGCTCAGATACCAGGTCCGCGTCGACGGGCTCGCCGGCCCCGAAACGGACGGCAACCTGACCGTCGGCACGCGAACGGTGACGCCTGGATATCTGAAAGCGCTTCAAGTGCCGCTCGTCGCGGGGGAGTGGTGTCCCGAGGTCCGCACTGGTCCGGCCGCGCAGCAGACGGCGATGGTGAACGCCCGGTTCGTCGACGTGTACGCGAACGGCCGGAATCTCATCGGCCGGAACCTGATTGTGGCTCAGGGCAACAGCTCCTGGCGCATCGTCGGGACCGTGGCGAACATCGTCGAGGATGGACCGTCCGCGCCGGCGGCGCCGTACGTCTACATCTGCATGCCCGCCGGCAGCTGGCCGGATCCGGAATACGTGGTCAGGGCCGAAGGCGATCCACGCGTCATCATGGCGTCGATCCGTCAGCTCGTGCGATCGCTCGACTCCGCTCGCCCGGTGTTCGGCGTCCGCCGGGTCGAGGAGATCATCGGAGCGTCGCTCGATCAACCGCGCTTGAATGCGCGCTTTCTGACGATGTTCGCGGCCGCGGCGTTAGCGCTCGCAGCTATCGGGCTCTACGGCCTGTTGACGCTGCTGATCGCGGACCGCCGTCGAGAGCTCGGGGTGCGGATTGCGCTCGGCGCGTCGCGCGGCGATCTCGTGCGTCTGGTGCTGGCCGGCGCCGGCCGGCTGATCGCGATCGGCATCGCCGGCGGTCTGATTCTGATGTTTGCCGCGAGCCAGGTCCTTCAGACGCTTCTCTTCGGCGTCACCGCCTACGATCCGCGCGCACTCTCCGCCGGCGTGCTGGCGCTCGCGATCGTGTCCGCGCTCGCGATTGCGATCCCTGCGAGGCAGGCGGCGAGGATCGATCCGATCGAGGCGATTCGGGGAGAGTGATGCACCATGCCCTGGTCAGGCAACGTCTCTGATCAGTCCTAACGCCGAACTGACGACCGAGTGCGTTGCGCACGGGTGCTGGTCATCGCGCGCGCCGCTCAGGTTTTGATACAGCCCGAGCCTTCATCAGCGAAGCTCTCCAGCACCCACTCGTACTCGCGCGCGATCGAATCGAGGAGATCGATTTTGAGGCCGGCCGGCAGGACGTCCCACGTGTAGGTTTCGATCTCGAAATGGCGGGTAGCGCGCGACGAGGTGGCGAGCGCGATCACCTGCCGCACGTAATCCTGCGTCGACCCGAGGCCATCGTATTCCGCCGTGAAGAGCGGCACGTGAAAATGGATCCGCCATTCGGCGCCCGCGGGCTTCGGCCGTGTCGCGAGCGCAACGTCGAGATCCGGGTAATGTTCGAGCGCGCCGTCACGCTTCTCGATCACCTGGTGCAGGTAGGTCGAGTCTGCGAAGCGCAGCAGGCGCTCGACAACGGCGCTGCACTGTTCAGGATCGTCCGGGAACGTCACCTTCAGCGCGGAACTGAGCTGGACGCGACCGATGCGCGCGCCCGCGTCCGCGATCCGCCGCAGCGCGTCGGCAGGATCCTCGAACTCCACCGCGTAGTGGCAGCAGTCCAGGCACATGCGGACGTGCTCGCGCAGGTGTTCGCGCGCGCGTTCGACATCGCAGCGCAGCGAGGCGGCGAGCGCAGGGGCGCCGTCGGGCAGCAGCCGCCGCGTGAAGAAATCCAGGAACTCGCCGGTCGTCTCGATCAGGCAGTCGGGCTCAGGCTCGATGTCGAGATGCATGAGGACCCCACGGTCCTCGCCCACGCGCACCATGGCTTCGGTGACGCGGACGACGTTCCGCGTGAACGTGGACCACGTGTCGGCCGGCGCGGCTGACATCCACGGCTTGTAGGTGAGCGGCGCGGTCGAGATGCCGCCATCGAGATCCTTGGGCAGCAACGCCGCGAGGATCTCCACGAGGTCCAGCGTATACCGCACCCTTGCATCGTCGCGCCAGTCGGGCGCGTACACGTCGGCCTTGACCGTCGTGCGATGGAACGATCCGTGCGGGAAACCATTGATCAGCGCGACGTAGAGACCGCTGCCGTGGAGGAACGCCCGGAATTCAGTGAGGCGATCTCCCTCGAGAAGCTCGCGGGCATCGCGGGCTGAGAGCCGCAGGCCGATGCCGAACGGCGCGGAGGGAGAGAATCGCAGTTTCAGCGCGGGCGCGAACCGTCGGAGGTTTGCAAACACCGCGTCCCAGCCGTCAGCGGCATGGATATTCGTACAGTAGGTCAGGTGAGAAGCACCGCGCGCGTCGACTCGCACCGCGCGCCGCTCAGCCGACGCGCGCCGGTTCCGGCGTCGAGATCGTCACCTTGAATTTCGGCGACTGGCTGAGGAACCGTACGGGGTTCTCGAAGATGACGCGTTCGATCAGCGCGTCAGCGTGACGCCGGCGCCGCATTTCAATCGCGAACCGCGGCACCGCGATTGGATCGCTTGGACCCCAGTCGCACGCGCCCGCGACGCAGATTCGCTCCGGCCCGTACTTCTCGATGACGTCGGCGGCTCGCTGCGGCGAGATCTTGGTCTGCGGATACAGCGTAAGCCCCGCCCAGAAGCCGTGATCCCGGATCAGCTCGATCGTGTGCTCCTCGGCGTGATCGACCATGACCCGTTCCGGCTTGAGCTCGCGGTAGCGCGCCAGCACGTCGAGCGAGATGCGCGTGCCTTTCAGCTTGTCCTCGAGATGCGGCGTGTGGATCAGGATCAGCTGATCGTGCTCGATCGCCAGCTCCACCTGCTCGGTGTATGTCGCGATCTCGTTCCGCGTGATGCGGTTCATCCCGATTTCGCCGATCCCGAGCACCGTCGGGCGATCGAGGAACTTCGGGATCCGCTGCAGGACGTCGCGCGACAGCTCGCGGTCGTCGGATTCCTTCGGGTTCATCGCGAGCCACGTGTAGTGCTGGACGCCGAACATCGCGGCGCGCTTCGGCTCGAACTCGGTGAGCTGGCGGAAGTAGTCCTCGACGCTGTCGCCGCAGCTCCGGTCCCAGCCGGCCCAGAAGGCGGGCTCGGTGACGGCGACGCACCCCGTGAGCGCGAGCTGCTGGTAGTCGTCGGTCGTGCGCGACACCATGTGCGCGTGATGGTCGATGTACTTCACGAGCGCACCTCCGGGTGGGACGACCGATCGAACGCGCCGAGCGCGCTCTTGCGATCGAGGCGGTCGAGCGGCTCGATGGTGGGATCGCTCAGCAGCATCTGGATGCGCATCAGCCGGTCGGACTTCGCGGCGAGCGCGGCCACGGCTTCCGCGAGCACCTGCATGCGGAAGTCGCGCGACGCCACAGTCAGATCCACACGGTCGACGCGATCGAGGAACGCCGCGATCTCGAGCAGCCGCGTCCGGTTCTCGATGAAATACTCGTCGACGATCTCGGTACCGGTCAGGGGGGATTTCTGCGGGTGCGGTTTCACGTCAGGATGCCTTTTTCGCGGAAACGACGGTGCGATCCGCCTCGATCCGTTTCACGATCTCGATGCTCTGCAGCATCAGGTCGGTGCGCACCTCGTTGACATCGAACGGCCGGCCGATCCCTTTCAACAGCATGATCGTCAGCCGTCCGCCGAGGTGCTCCTGGAATTCCGCGAGTCCCTGGAGCACCGGATGCGCGTGGCCGGCCGGCTCGGCTCCGTCGCCGAGCTCCGGCGCATAAATCGGCACGCCGATGGCGACCAGCAGATTCATGATACGCCGCCAGTCGGCTTCCGGCAGAAAACCTGCGAGATGCGAATAGGTCGTGTCGAGCGCGATCCCGATAGCCACCGCCTCGCCGTGGCGGAGCCGGTGCTGCGTCATCTGCTCCAGCTTGTGCGCGGCCCAGTGCCCGAAGTCCAGCGGACGGGATGATCCGTGCTCGAACGGATCCCCGCTGGTCGCGATGTGGCGCAGGTGCAGGACCGCCGACTGGCGAACGACGTCCTGCATCGCCGCCGCGTCGCGGTTGAGCAGGGCCTCGGCGCGCGACTCCAGGAGATCGAAGAATTCCGGATCGCGGATGAGGGCGGCCTTGATCGCTTCGGTGACGCCGCTGCGCCAGTCGCGATCCGACAGGGTCGACAGAAAGCTGAAGTCGTTGACGACGGCAAACGGCGGCGCAAACGTGCCGATGTAATTCTTCTTCCCGAACGCGTTGATCCCGTTCTTCACGCCGACGGCCGAGTCGTCCTGGGCCAGTACGGTCGTTGGCACGCGCACGAGCCGCACGCCACGATGCGCCGTCGCCGCCGCAAACCCGGCGGCGTCCAGCACGGCGCCCCCGCCAATGGCGACGACGTACGAATGCCGGCACAGCGCGGCCCTGTTGATGGCGTCGAGGATGCGGTCGACGTGCCGGCGATCGTTCTTGACGGCTTCGCCGCCGGGGACGATGAGGATCGGCGCGGTCAGCGACATGGCATCGCCGTGCGTGTCGCAATACGTGCCAATGGCGGCGACGAGGCCGGGGTGCGCGCGTTCAACACCGCGATCGAGCACGACGACGACACGGGCCGGCCGTTCGTCGGTGGCGACCAGGTCGCGGATGATCCGGTTTGACGGCGCGAACGCGTCCGTCGTGAAATACACCGGGTACCGGACGGCGATCTGGAAGTTCTGCTCGATGACATCCATTTTCACTGCTCGCGGGGCCCCACCCCCGCTCGCGCTCGCTCGGGGGCGCCGCTTCGCGGCGCTTCCCTCCAACCTTCGCGCCCCATCTCTTGCGAAGGTTGCCCGCCGTAGCCTTCGCGAAGGCGGGCCCGGCGCTCCGGTTGGCAAGCCGGCCCCTCGTTCGGGCCGCAGGCGCTTTATCACGTTACCGAAAAGAGCCGCGCGAGCGATCCCGCCACGAGCGCCGTTGCGAGCACGATCGCGGCGTAAGCAGGGCCGGCGTAAGCCGCGCTGAGCGCCGCGTCCAGCAGCACCAGCGAGAGCACGCCAGCTTTTACCGCGCGGCGGATGACTGCCGGCCGCGGGTCGACGTACACGGCGCCAAACGGTGGACCCACACGCCACGCCAGCGCCGCCGCCAGCACGAGCGCGGGAACCGGCCAGCCACTCGATCGCAGCGCGATCAGCACGAGCGCCGCGACCACTGCGCCAAGCACGGCCATCGCGATCGCCGCCACCGCCTTCTTCCCTCCGTGCACTTCGCCGCGGCTGACCATCGTGACCGCCCCGATGTAAGCCACCGAGAGGAGAGCGATGCTCCAGTGCCCCGCCGCGGCACCGGGCAGCGCGGCCATCCCCAGGACCACGTTCAGGCCGCGACACACACCCATGGCGAGCGGGCCGGCGAACGCATGGCGCTTCGCGCGCGCGTCGTACAACAGGATGCCCGCCGCCAGAGCGAGTGCCACGGCGCCAGCCGTCCTCGTTGCGCCGAATGCCAGGGCGACTCCCGCCGCGAGCAGCGCGCCCCCGAGCGCCCCGGCATGCGCCGCCGTTACGCGGCCGCTCGGAATCGGCCGTTCCGGCCGTTCCGAGGCGTCCACGGCGCGATCGAAAAAATCGTTGAGGACAACGCCGCCTGCGTACAGGCAGACGGTCGCGGCCAGCAGCCAGGGCAGCCGCGATCCCTGGCCGCGTCCCGCCACGGCATAGCCGGCAAGGACATCGGCGATCGCGGTCACCACATTGGGGGGGCGCAATAGCTCGAGATACCCGCGTACTGCGACCTTCAAGCTCCCCCGCGCGCCGCTGCCAATTCTACAACCGCAGACTAAGTAATGAGGAAACCGTAGTTTACTGTCTGAAGCCTGCACGCGCAAACCGGGCGACCGTCCGGCAGACACGCGAAAACCCGTGTGTCAGGGCCGCGACCGACTCATCCGTTTCGGCCGCGACTTCGGCTGCCGCGCGAATGCCGGCGTCGCGCGCGCGGTCGGATTCGAAGCTGCCGTCCGTGTGGTACTGAACGACCGCACCCCTTCTTGCCGCCAGGAGCGTCCGGAAGTCGATGTCGTCGATGAACTCCGTCACATGTTCGAGCTCGTGCGCGAGCAGCTCCACGAAGTCGGGCGAGGCGGGGGGAAGCTGCACGTCGACGACGAGCAACCCGGATTCGTAGCGCCGCGCGGAGGACCGCGCGCGCGCATCCGCACCCATGGGCGAAAGCGACACGGTGATGCTGACGCGCGTGGCGGGAGATGCGGCGATGCGCAGACACTGCGAGCGGAGCGTCCGCGATCGCGCCAGCAGATGTGCGATCGCCGGACGGAGATCGCGTTCAGCCTGGATGTTCTGCGGAAGCGCGCGGCACTCGGCGCTGCGCGCGGCCAAGGCGACAGGATGGAGGAGCGGGTAGAGCGCGAGGACAACGACGGGCGACACAGAGCTGATCATGACGCGCAGCACAGCAAGGACGGATCCTGCGAAGGGACCGACGCACTGCGTGCCGTGCAACTGGCTGCAACGACAGCGGGTTAGGCGAGCGAAAGGGCTCGACCGCCAGAAATGTCGTCCGGTCGAAATAGACATTTTTGTCGAACTTGATGATTTTTCGATCGATCTTGCGGGTTGACGCGCCGCGCAGACACAGGGGAGAATTGGGACGCACCGTCGAGACTGACAGACATTTTTGTCTGAATATCCCATATGACCACGAAGCTCGCGCCCCGGACCATTACCACCACCGATACCCCGTCGAACGAACACGAACGCCTGGCGACGCTGCTGCAGATCAGCGGCGCGCTTTCGAGCACGTTGAACGCGAAGGCGGGTATCCAGGAAGTCCTGGAAACGCTCGCACGCCGCCACTCCATCCCCCACACCCTCGTCGTCCTCGCCGACGAGGAGGGCCGGCAGCTGCACGTCGAAGCGGCCCACGGCCTGAGCCGCCCCTCGCACCACATTCACTACACGCTTGGAGAGGGCGTGATCGGGAAAGTCGTCGAATCGGGCAGGGCGGTCGTCGTGCCGCGCGTCAGCAAGGAGCCGACGCTCGTCTTCCGCACGACGGCACGCGAGGATCAGAACGGCGACGACTCCAGCTTCATCTGCGTCCCGATCGGCTTCGACCGCCGCGTCGTCGGCGCGCTCGGGGTCAACCTGAAATACAAGGCGGACCGGAATTTCGATCGGTCGAAGGCGTTCTTCAGCGTCGCCGCGTCGATGATCGGGCAGGCGCTGAAGGTTCAGCGGCTCGTGGCCGCGCAGCACCGGCGGCTCGTCAACGAAAACGCGCACCTCCGGCAGGAGCTGAAGGAACGCTACGACTTCGCGGGCATCGTCGGCAACAGCGGACCGATGCAGCGCGTCTACGAGCAGGTCGCCCAGGTGGCGCGCACGAGTACGACCGTGCTGCTGCGGGGGGAATCAGGCACGGGCAAGGAGCTGATCGCGCACGCCATCCACTACAACTCGGCGCGCGCGAAAAAGCCCGAGCTCGCCGAAGGAGGCACGCTCTTTCTCGACGAGATTGGCGACGTGCAGCTGACGACACAGGTGAAGCTGCTGCGCGTCCTCCAGGAGCGTGAATTCGAGCGGCTCGGCGGGCATGAGACGTTGAAAGCCGACGTGCGGCTGATCGCGGCCACGAACAAGGATCTCGAGCGCGCGATCGAGCAGGGCAAGTTTCGCGAGGACCTGTTCTACAGGTTGAACGTGTTCCCGATCTTCATCCCGCCGCTGCGGGAGCGGAAGCCCGACGTGCTGCTGCTCGCCGATCATTTCCTGCAGCGCTTTTCCGCCGAACACGGGCGCGACATCCGGCGGCTCGCGACGCCGGCCATCGACATGCTCGCGTCATACCACTGGCCGGGGAACGCGCGCGAGCTGCAGAACGTGATCGAGCGCGCCGTGCTCGTCTGCGACGGCCACGTGATCCATGCACATCATCTCTCGCCGACGCTGCAGACGGCGGAAGCATCAGGTACCGTCATGAGCATCGCGCTCGACGACGCGGTCGCAGCGTACGAGAAGGATCTGCTGCAGGACGCCTTGAAGAGCGCGCGTGGAAACCGTGCCAAGGCCGCGCGCCTGCTGCGCACAACTGAGCGCATCGTCAATTACAAAGTGCGCAAACTCGGAATTGACTGGAAACGGTTCAAAACGTAACCGCATATTTTTCGCCCCATGTGCAATTCCGTAACAAGGTTGCGCGCCGGCCGGCATCCCTTTAGCGGTAATCCCTTGGAAAAACGCGTGGCACCTGCTTTGCCCCTGAGTCCCGTCACGGAGGCGATGCGTGATTCGAAGCGGGCCAGGACGCGTTTTGGTCGTCGAAGACGATAAGACCACGCTGTCCGGTTGGGTTGAGTTGCTCGGCGGTGCCGGTTGCCACGTGACCGGTGTGTCGTCGTACGAGCATGCGCTCGAGGAGCTCGGCCACATGCCCGACCTGCTCATCACGGATGTCCGCCTCGGTGTGTACAACGGCCTGCAGCTGATCGTGCGCGGGCGCATGATCAATCCGGACCTGCAGGCAATCGTGATCACCGGGTACGCCGATCAGGTCGTCTTCCGCGAGGCGGTGCACCTGCACGCGGAGCACCTGGAGAAGCCTGTCGACATCGATCGGCTGATGCTGCTCGTCGCGAAGGCGCTCGACTCGCAGGCGCGGCGCCGCGCCGGCTGAAGACCTCAGCGGCCGCGGCGCACCCACTTGCGGCTGCTGGCGCCGTCGCAGGCGCTCCAGACGTACGCCCGGCCCGTAGCACCGGTCGCCTGGCTGTAGTCGTCGAGCGTGTGTTTCACGAATCCTTCCGCGTGCGCGGCTTCGACGAGCGCGACCGCGCAGCCGCCGAATCCCGCTCCGGTCATTCGTGCGCCGAAGCTGCCCGCGCGCTGTGCCGCTGCGACCATGGCATCGAGCGCCGGCGACGAGACCTCGAAATCGTCGCGCAGGCTGCCGTGGCTTTGGTCCATCAGGGCCGCGACACGCCGGAGATCACCCTTGGGCAACGCCGCCGTCATCTGCACGACGCGGGCGTTTTCCGTGACGACGTGGCGCGCGCGCCGGAACGCGGCGGCGCCGATGCCTGCAGGCCGCGTGGCGAGCTGCGCCGGGCGCACGTCGCGCAGTGATGGAACGCCGTACGCGCGGGCCGCTGCTTCGCACTCCCGCCGACGTTCGTTGTATGCGGAGCTCGTGAGGTCGCGCCGCGTGCCCGTGTCGAGCACGACGATGCGCAGCGCATCGGGGATCGCGATCGGCTGCAGCGCGAGTGAGCGACAGTCGATCAGGATCGCGTGATCCCGCCGGCCGGCGGCGGACGCCAGTTGGTCCATGATGCCGCACTGCAGGCCGACCCATTGATTCTCGGCGCGCTGGGCAATCTGTGCCATTGCGGTCGCGTCCCACGGGAGTTCAGACACGTCAGCGAACGTGCGCGCCGCTGCGATTTCGATCGCCGCCGACGAGGACAGGCCCGCACCGATGGGGACTTCGCCGACGATAGTGCCCTCCCAGCCTCTCAACGTGTGCCCCGCCTCGCGCAGCGCCCACGCGACCCCCTTTACGTACTCGCCCCAGGCATGCGTGCGATTCGCGCCCGGCGACAGCTCGTCGATGTCGAATTCGATCGTTTGCTGGAAATCGACCGACCCCGCGCGAACGGTCCGGTCGGGACGCGCGCGGACCGCAATCCAGATGGCCGGGTCGATCGCGAGCGGCAGAACGAAGCCGTCGTTGTAGTCGGTGTGTTCGCCGATCAGGTTCACGCGGCCGGGTGCGCGGACAATCGATTGCGGATCGTCGCCAAATCGTGCGGCGAAATCACGCAGGACGAGCGCCGTCGCGGATCGAGAGTCCTGGCTCACTGCCACTCCGGCATATAAAGAGGATGGAGGACGTACTGAATACCGCCGCGATTCACGATCATTTTGACGGAACCCGCTTCTTCAACCCGACAGGTGCGAACGGGCAGCCGTTCAGCGCGGTTCCGCGGATGCTGCGCGAACCGCGCACGCCGTGGCCGCCGGTGATTCCGATCGCGGAGACGAAACCGCCTGCACTCGGCGACAACGCTGCGGCGATCACGTTCGTCGGCCATTCGACATTTCTCGTGCAGACTCCCGGCGGCCATCTGATCACCGATCCTGTGTACGCGATGCGTGCGGGACCGGTTGCGCTCTTCGGCCCCCGGCGGGCCCGGCGCCCGGCGGTGGCATTCGCGGATCTGCCGCACATCCGCACGGTCCTATTGAGCCACAATCACTACGATCATTGCGACCTCGGAGCGCTGCGCGCGCTGGAGGAGCGGTTTCGTCCGCTCGTCATCACACCGGTCGGGAACGCGCGGCTGCTTCGCTCCGCGGGGATACGCCGGATCGAGGAGCTCGACTGGTGGCAGGAGAGCACCGCCACCTCTCACCTGACATTGACTCCGGCGCAGCACTTCTCGGCGCGCACCCCGTTTGACCGGAATCGTGCGCTGTGGGGCGGGTTCGTCTTCTCCGCGGGCGACCTGCGCATCTTCTTTGCCGGGGACACCGGCTACGCGCCGCATTTTCGTGACGTCCGCGCGCGCTGCGGTCGCATCGATCTTGCGCTGCTGCCCATCGGCGCCTACGAGCCGCGCTGGTTCATGAAAGACATGCACATGAACCCCGCAGAGGCCGTGCAGGCGCACCTGGACCTCGAGTCGCCGCGCAGCCTTGCGATGCACTTCGGCACGTTCCAGCTCACCACGGAGGGGATTGACGAGCCGCTGCGCGCGCTCGATGCGGCGCTGGACGCGCACGGGATTGCGCGCACCACCTTCCGCGCGCTCGCGTTTGGAGAGTCGGTGGTTCTGGGTTCGATGTAGGGCGGACCTTCAGGTCCGCCGGATGCCGGGCCTGAAAGGCCCGGCCTACAGCATCACCGCGCTGTGGCGCGGAGTGCTGCGGGCGCGGCGGCCCGCCTTGTCCTGGTACATCCGCTCGTCGCCAACGGCCAGCAACTCTTCGAAGGTGCTGCCATCCTGCGGGAAGCGGGCGGCCCCGGCGCTGATCGAGAGCGAGACGCGGACGCCCAGACGCGGTTCGAATGGATAGGCGGCCACCGCGTTCTGGATCTCCTGCACGCGGCGGGCCTCGTGCTCGGGACTGCAGTCCCAGAGAACGACGACGAACTCGTCGCCGGCAAAGCGCGCGCAGAGGTCGTTCTGCCGGACGGCGCTTCGAAGGACCGATCCGATCGCGCGCAGCGCGCGATCACCCGCCTCGTGTCCGTAGGTGTCGTTGATCTCCTTGAGACGGTCCATGTCGAGCACGACCACCCCGACCGTCCCCTTCGTCCGTATGGCGTGCGCGAGGCCCGTTTCCACCTGCCGATCGAGCGAGCGCCGGTTCGCGAGGCCCGTCAGCGGATCCGTGTGGGACTCGTGCTGCGTCTGCTCGAAGCGCGTCGAGTTGAAGATCACCGCGGCCGCCTGGTCGCTGACGCGTCCGAGAATGCGGCGATGCTCGTCGATGAAGCAGTTCGGAACGGTGTGGTAGATGACCAGCCCGCCAATCAGCCGATCGTCGAACCGCAGCGGGCACGGCAGCAACGACGTCAGTTCCTCACCATGGGCGCCCCGGCCGTCCGCGCACGACGGCAGCTTCAGCGAGATCTCGCTCCAGGATTTCGGTTGCCACTTGAAGAGCGCCTCCGTCCCCGGTCCGTACGCGTAGCGGCATTCGTACCCGTCTTCCTCGCCGCCGAGGAACAGCGCGCAGGTGACGAACGGCACCAGGCGGCTGACCTTGTCCTGGATGAGCGCCATCGTGTCGGGGACGCCGAGACTCGAGCCGAGCGCCTGCGCGATCTCGTAGAGGGTCTGCTCCTCGCGGTGCGCGCCGGCGATTTCCTGCAGCGCTCCCTTGTCCTCGAGGCCGGACCACGCTTCGTCTTCGACGAGCCCCGTGACCGCGCGCACCGATGGGAATGTCCTCGCCGCGCAGGCCAGCAGGATAGCCGAGCCCGTCCCATCGCTCGTGGTGGCAGAGGACCAGCTCGCTGACCGGTGCGCCGAACGGCACCTCGCGCAGGATCTCCGCGCCGACGCGGGGATGGATTTTGACGCGCTCGAATTCTTCCGGCGTCAGCGCGTCCGGCTTCGAGAGGATATGCTCGGGGACGCCCATGTTCCCGACGTCGTGCAGCAGCGCGGCGGTGCGCACCGCCTGGGCGTCGGCATCGGACAGGCCGGCGGCTTCGGCGAGCATCGCCGCGTACTGCTGGATCGATCGAATGTGCTCCGGAGTACAACCTGCCTTGGCTTCGATGGCGAGTGCAAGCGCTTCGATCGTCGCGAGCTGCACGTCCATCGCGCGCCGCGTCTGGTCCTGCTCTTCGCGCAGCCGGCCGACGAACGTGTGATAGCTCCGGAAGACGAGATACAGCGGAACAGCAAGGAGCCAGATAGCTCGGCGCGCTCCAGAGGAAATTGCGGTGCCAGATGCGCGCGACCGGCTGGCGAGACGAGAGCGCAATCGCCGCCGCGACCATGCCCGTGTTGGCCAGGAAGTACATGGGCGCGATGATCGCAGCGGTGCGGAAGAGCGATGCGAAACCCGGGACGCCCCAGTTGATCAGGAAACCCACCGGCACTCCGACGAGCCACACGGCGAGCGTCAGCGACGCGATGTTGAAGAGCACCCGGTGGGGCGGGTTGCGGACGCCGACGCGGAGCGTGCACTGTCCCCACGCGCTCACCGTCGCGATGCACGTGGCCTCCGCGGGCCCGAGCGCGAGGAGCGCCCAGAAATTGACCGCGTGCGCCAGCGACAGGTTCGAGTGGCCGCGTCCCAGCGGCAGCTCGATCTTCGCGGCCGACGTGCCGACCGCCAGGGCGATCAGGAACGAGAACAGGACGAGGTGGTCGAAGCGCAGGTGCATCGCGGCCGCGACGAGCGAGGCACCGCCCGCCACGACGACGATTGCGACGTAGATCTGCGCGACGCCGGGAAGCGTTCGGAAGGTCGGCGTACCGGCCGCCATCGGCGTCATCCTGCGGCCCTCGCTTCCGTCAGCCATCCAGCCCGCACGAGGCCGGGAAACCGCGGCGTCAGCACCTTGTGGGCTTGCGCGTTGAGCCGCTCGACGAGCGGGAGAAACACCTCGACGATTCCCGGGTCATACATGACGCCCGCGCGGGCCTGCAGCATGTCGACCGCGTGCGCATGCGACAGCGCCCGTCGATACGGACGATCGGACGTCAGCGCGTCGTACACGTCCGCGATGGCGAGGATGCGCGCGCCGAGCGGAATCGCGTCGCCGATCAGGCCGTCGGGGTAGCCGCTGCCGTCCCAGTGCTCGTGATGGTGCCGCACGATGAGCGCGAGCGGACCCGGATACGCGATCGCCGCGAGCATGTCGGCGCCGATGATCACGTGGTGTTTCACCTGGTCGTATTCGTGTGGCGCAAGGGGCCCCGGTTTCTGCAGCAGCCCGTCGGGAATCGCGAGCTTGCCGACATCGTGGAGGAGCGCCGCGTGATCGAGCGCGTCCGCCGTGTGAACGTCGCACGACGGCAGCGCGTCAGCGAGCGCGAGCGCGTACCCGCGCACACGTTCCGCGTGCTCGTACGTGGCGGCGTTGCGCGCGTTCATCGTACGCGCCAGCGCCTCGATCATCTGCAGGCGGCAGTCCTCGGGCCGGACGCGCTGGCCATGGGGCAGCACGCCATGCAGTTGCGAATGACTCAGGATGACCCCAGAAGACAACAAGGACACGGCGTAGGGGTAAAGGCAAGGCCAGTGCCCAGTGATGGCATCGTGTGCGCGAGACATGGCGGCGCACACGCACGCACGTAAATCGCTGATCGAGCTTGGGTTATGGGATAATTCTCCGCCCCTGTCCGCGCTTGCCGTGTGCACCAGACGCGCACACACTGTTCCACTTCGGACCAGTCCGGCGCAAAAGAGGGATCGCGCGCGAGACTTTCATTTAATATTCCGCCGTGCCGTCCCCTCGCACCTTCTCCACTTTCGTCGTCCTCTTCTGCGCGCTCGCCGTCGCCGGCTCGAACGCGCCTGGAGTCGCCGCGCGCGCCCGCGACCGGCAGGACAAGCCGCCGGGCGAGCCGCCGGTCAGCTTCAACCGCGAAATCCGTCCGATCCTCGCGAACAACTGTTTCGCCTGCCACGGGCCGGACGAAAAGCGCCGCGAAACGAAGTTTCATTTCGACACGGAAGACGGGGCCTTCGCGAAGAAAGGCGTCATCGTTCGCGGCAGCGCCAACGACAGCCTGCTGATCGAGAAGATCACCGAGCCGAACCCGAAGGATCGGATGCCGCCGCCCGACTCGGGCCACGCGCTCACCGAGAAGCAGATTGCGCTGCTGCGCCGGTGGATCGACCAGGGCGCGACGTGGGACGCGCACTGGGCGTACGTGCCGCCGAAACGCCCGGATCTGCCGGCGGTCCGCGACGCCGCATGGGTGCGAAACCCGATCGATCAATTCATTCTCGCGCGGCTGGAGCGCGAAGGACTGAGGCCCTCGCCCGAAGCGGACCGCGTGACGCTCCTTCGCCGCGTGACGCTGGACCTCACGGGACTGCCGCCCACGCCGGCCGAGATCGACGCGTTCCTCGCCGACTCGTCGCCCGACGCGTACGAGAAGCGCATCGACGCGCTGCTGCAGTCGCCGCATTACGGCGAGCGCATGGCGCTCTCATGGCTGGATGCGTCGCGCTACGCCGACTCGCACGGGTATCACATCGACAGTCACCGCGATATGTGGCCGTGGCGCGACTGGGTGATCGGCGCGTTCAATCGCAATCTTTCATTCGATCAGTTCACGATCGAACAGGTCGCCGGAGATCTCCTGCCCAATCCCTCGCGCGAGCAGATGATTGCGTCGGGGTTCAACCGCAATCACATGATCAACTTCGAAGGGGGCGCGATCGCCGACGAGTACCAGGTCGAATACGTCGTCGATCGCGTCGAGGCGACCTCGTCGGCATTCATGGGACTGACCATGGGCTGCGCGCGGTGCCATTCGCACAAGTTCGATCCGATCACGCACAAGGAGTTCTACCAGTTCTTCGCGTTCTTCAACTCCGTGCCGGAGCAGGGGCTCGACGGACGGACCGGCAACGCCGTGCCGGTGCTGCCGCTTCCGACCGTGGATCAGCAGGCGAACCTCGACGAGATGAACGGCGCGATCAAGGCACGCCAGGCGGCGCTCGCCGATCCGACCGTTGCCCCGCTCCAGCGCGAGTGGGAGCGCACCGTCGCGGAGAAGGGGCCCTCGCGCGATGCGGACGGGCTCACCGCGCATTACGAGCTCGATGGCAACTTCTCCGACATCTCCGGCCGCTACCACCATGGCCGCACGATCGCCGGTGAGCCGACATTCGATCCCGGCCAGGTCGGCAGGGCCGCGTCGTTCGACGGCGATACCGAGGTGAGCTTCGGTGACGTCGGGAGCTTCGATCGAGCCGACCCTTTCAGCATCGCTGTGTGGGTGAAGGGGCGCGGCAACCTGCCGATGTCCGGTTTTCAGAAGCTGGATCCGGAACGGCGTCGCGGATACGAATGGTTGTTCGACGACATCGCGCTCGTGGGGATTCAGCGCTGGGCCGCGCGGCTCACCATCCGGCTCGCGTCGGACGGCGGCGAGAATGCGATCCAGGTGCGCACGCGCGAGCGACTGAGGCTCGGCGACTGGTATCACGTGGCGGCGACCTACGATGGATCCGGCAAGGCCGCAGGGCTCGTCCTCTATCTGAATGGCACGCCCGCTGACGTCGAGGTGATGCGGGATTCGCTTGCGGGCCCAATTCAGACGGATGCGCCGCTTCGTGTGGGCAGCAGGTCGATCGGCAAACCGTTCGTCGGGCAGATCGACGATCTGCGCCTTTACAGCCGAGCGCTTCGCGCGCCGGAAGTCGACGATCTTGCGACCCACTATCCCGTTCAGGTGCTGCTGTCCGGCGTGATGGGGAAGCCGTCGAAGGAGGAACGCGATCGCATTCGCGATTACTTCCTGACCTACGCGGCCCCCGATGCGCTGCGCACCGCGTACGCCGAGCTCAAGGCGCTGCGGCTCCGGCGCGAGGACTTCACCGGGACGATTCCGACCACGATGGTGATGGCGGAAATGAAGAAGCCGCGCGACACGTTCGTGCTGGCGCGCGGCGACTATCGCAACCAGACTGACAAGGTGGAGCCGGGCGTTCCCGCGATCCTGCCGAAGCTCCCCGAAGGGGCGCCGCTCAATCGGCTCACGCTCGCGCAATGGCTCGTCGATCCCGGCCACCCGCTGACCTCGCGCGTCGCGGTCAATCGGTTCTGGCAGATGTACTTCGGATACGGGATCGTCAAGACGCAGGAAGACTTCGGCGTGCAGGGTGAGCTGCCGGTGCACCCCGAGCTCCTCGACTGGCTCGCGACCGAGTTCGTGCGGAACGGGTGGGACATCCGGGCGATGCAGCGGCTGATCGTGACCTCCGCCACGTATCGGCAGTCGTCGAAGGTGACGGCGGCGCTGCTCGAGAAGGATCCGGAGAACCGCCTCCTCGCGCGGGGACCGCGGGGACGCTTGCCGGCGGAACTGATTCGGGATACGGCGCTCGCCGCGAGCGGGCTGCTCAACGAGGCCGTCGGCGGCCCGAGCGTGTTTCCCTATCAGCCGAAGGGCATCTGGGAGGAGCTGGCATTCGGCGACGGCTTCTCGGCCCAGGCATATCAGCAGAGCCACGGTGCGAATCTGTATCGACGCGGCATGTATACGTTCTGGAAGCGGACCGCGCCGCCGGCATCGCTCGCCACGTTCGACGCGCCCGATCGCGAGAAGTGCACGGCGCGGCGCGCCCAGACGAACACGCCGCTGCAGGCGCTGGTGCTGCTGAACGATCCGACCTACGTCGAGGCGTCGCGCGCGCTCGCGCAGCGCGCAATCCTCGAAGGAGGGCGCGATCCGAAGTCGCGCATCGGGTTTGCCTTCCGGCTCGCCACCTCGCGCGCGCCGACCAACCAGGAAGTCGGCGTGCTGCGGACGCTGCTCGACGGCCGGTTGAAGGCGTTCCGGCAGGATCGACAGTCGGCGCTCAAGTTGTTGTCGGTCGGCGAGTCCCCGCGCGACAGGCGGGTCGATGCCGCGGAGCTCGCGGCCTACACGACCGTCGCGAGCGTGATCTTCAATCTCGATGAGACGATCAGCAAACAATAGTGCCGGTGGTGCCGACCTTCAGGTCAGCCCGTTCCGGTGGTGCTGACCTTCAGGTCAGCCTGATATCTATGGACATCAAACACGCACTCGAACTTCAGCTCACCCGCCGTCAACTCTTCGGCGCGACCGCGCAGGGCATCGGCGTCGGCGCGCTCGCGTCGCTGCTCGGCTCCGATCTGCTCGCCGCGGCCGAGGCGCGCGATCCAAAGACCGGCGGCCTGCTTGGACTGCCGCATTTCGCGCCGACGGCGAAGCGGGTCATCTTTCTCCACCAGTCCGGCGGGCCCTCGCAGCTCGAAACGTTTGATTACAAGCCGGGGCTGGCGCAATACCAGGGCACGCAGATCCCCGATTCCGTCCGGCAGGGGCAGCGCGTGGCGCAGACGATGGGGCAGTCGATGCTGCCGGTTGCGAAGTCGACGTTCGGGTTTGCGCAGCACGGGGAGTCGGGCACATGGGTGAGCGACCTGCTGCCGCACACCGCAAAGATCGTCGACGACATCACCGTCATCAAGACGATGAACACGGAGGCGATCAATCACGACCCCGCGATCACATTCATTCAGACCGGGTTCCAGCAGCCGGGGCGGCCGAGCATGGGGGCGTGGCTCAGTTATGGCCTCGGCAGCGACAACCAGAATCTCCCCGCCTTCGTCGTGCTGCTCTCGCAGGCGCACGCGATCAACACCGACCAGCCGCTGTTCTCGCGCCTGTGGGCGAGCGGGTTCCTGCCGTCGAGTTTCCAGGGCGTCCGCTTCCGCGCGGGGAACGCGCCGGTGCTGTTCCTCGAGGATCCTCCGGGGGTGACGAAGACGACGCGCCGCCAGATGCTCGATGCGATCGCGAAGCTGAACACGGTCACACACAACGTGTATGGCGACCCGGAGATCGAAACGCGCATCAAACAGTACGAGATGGCGTATCGAATGCAGACCTCGGTGCCGGACCTCATGGATCTCTCGAAGGAGCCTGACTCGGTCTTCGAGCTGTACGGCCCGGAGTCGCGCAAGCCCGGCACCTACGCCGCCAACTGCCTGCTCGCGCGTCGTCTCGCCGAGCGGAACGTCCGGTTCATCCAGCTCTATCACCGCGGCTGGGATCAGCATAAGGATCTGCCGCGCGATCTCGCGCTGCAGTGCAAGGGCACGGACCAGCCGACCGCGGCGCTCGTCACGGATCTCAAGCAGCGCGGACTGCTGGACGACACCCTGGTCATCTGGGGCGGCGAGTTCGGGCGGACCGTGTTCAGCCAGGGAAAGCTGACGGAAGCGAACTACGGCCGCGATCACCATCCGCGGAATTTCTGCATGTGGGTCGCGGGGGGTGGGACGAAACGCGGGACCGTCATCGGCGAGACCGATGAATTCAGCTACAACATCGTGTCCGATCCGGTCTCCGTGTACGATCTGCAGGCGACGATCCTCCACGCGCTCGGGATCGATCACAAGAGGCTGACGTATCGTTTTCAAGGACGCGACTTTCGGTTGACCGACGTCCACGGTGAAGTCGTGCAGAAGCTGCTCGCATGATTCTGAAAGTGTTCGTCTCCGCCGTCGCGCTCGCCGCGGTCATCGCGGTCGCCCAGAACGTCATGACGCCGCCGTACCCAGGCGTCGATCCGCGTCCGCCCAACGGGAGCGGGCAAACGCCGGCCTTCGCCGGCCAGACCCGCGCGCCCGAGCGGAAGGCGAACGTGGCCTTCGACGTCGTGACGTTCGCTGAAGGCCTGGAGACGCCGTGGGGGCTCGCGTTCCTTCCCGAGGATTGGATGCTCGTGACTGAGCGCCCGGGACGGATGCGTATCGTTGGACCCGACGGCACGCTGACGCCGCCGGTCGCCGGCCTGCCGGCGGTACACGTCGAAGGGCAGGGGGGCCTGCTCGACGTCACCATCGATCGGGCATTCGCGTCGAACCACCTGATTTACTGGAGCTACTCCGAGCCGCGCGATGGAGGCGTGAACAACACCGCGGTCGCGCGCGGGCGTCTCGTCCCGGACGCGCAGCCGCGCGTCGAGGACGTGAAGGTCATCTTCCACCAGGAGCCGTCGCTGCGGTCGAACGCGCACTTCGGCGGGCGCCTCGTGTGGGGGCGCGACGGCACGCTCTTCATCACGCTTGGCGAGCGATCGGTGACCGAAGGGCGCATGCAGGCGCAGCGGCTGGACGGCCTGCTCGGCAAAATCATCCGCATCAATTCGGACGGGACGATTCCGAAGGACAACCCCTTCGTCGGCAAGGAGGGCGCGCGTCCGGAGATCTGGTCGCTCGGTCACCGCAATGTCGAAGCCGCCACCCTGAATCCGGCGACGGGAGAGCTCTGGGAAGTGGAGCACGGGACCCGCGGCGGCGACGAGATCAATATCTCGCGCAAGGCGAAGGACTACGGCTGGCCGACAATCGCGTACGGGATCGAGTATGCGGGCGGCCCGATCACCGGCGGCATCACGCAGAAAGAGGGAATGGAGCAGCCCCTCTATTACTGGGATCCCGTCATCGCTCCAAGCGGCATGACGTTCTACACCGGAAACCTGTTCCCCGCATGGAAAGGTAGCCTCTTCGTCGGCGGTCTTGCCAGCACGTGCCTCGTGCGACTGACGCTCGACGGGGAAAAAATTGTCGGTGAGGAACGACTGCTGACGGAGCTGAAGGAACGGATCCGGGACGTCCGCCAGGGCCCCGAGGGCGCGCTGTATCTCCTCACCGACAACACGAAGGGAAGGATCCTGAAGATTACTCCCAAGAAGTAGGGCGGGGTCTTCAGACCCCGCCCTACGGTCTGGACCGCCTACTTCTTGTCGCTCTTTTTTTCGGCAGCGGGCATCTCGATCTTCGACACGGTGATCGTGTCGTCTTTCGTCGTGCCGATCAACAGCACTTCGTGCCCGGCATGGGTCTTCAGTCCGGCGAAATCCTGGTTCGCGATGTTGTAGACCTTGTCTCCCTCGCCGACGAACACGTACTTCTCGCCACCCTTGATGCACTTCTCGACGCATTCGCGGTCGGTCGTCTTCTTGCCGTCGTGCTCCCCGGCCATGTGCTTGACCTTGCACATCGAGTCGCTGATCCGGCCTTTCATCGTGTCAGCCGCGAGCGCGGGCGCGCTCATCACCGCCGCAGCGGCGAGGCATACCAAGACTTTTCGCATACAACCTCCACGTGACAATTCACGGAGAGTTTATATCACCCTTTATAGCCGAGAATCAGCCGCGGCAGGACGAGCGTAAAGAAGGGAAACGCGGCAACCAACAGCAGCCCGATCAGCAGCGCAATGAGGTACGGCACGTAAGTGCGGCTCACGTCGTTCATGTCGACGCGCCCGATGCCCGCCGCGATGGACAGTCCGACGCCGACCGGTGGCAGGAAGAACGCGATCCCGGTGGCGGCGACGACCACGATGCCGTAATGGACCGGATCGACGCCGACGGTGCGGCCGATGGGAAACAGGATCGGCCCGAAGATGAGCAGCGCCGGCAGCCCTTCGAGAAGCGCGCCGATGACGACGAACAGCACGACGCTGAGCGCCATGAATCCGGCCCGTCCAACGCCGGCCGCGCCGATCCACTCGCCGAGCGTCTGCGGGACCCACTCGCGCACGAGAATCCACGCGAACGCCGACGCCGCGGCCAGCACCCACAAGGTGGTGGCGGTGACGATGCCGCTCTGCGCGAGCTGGCCGGCGATCTCGTCGCGGCGGATCCCGCCCATCAGCACACCTGCAAGGAGCGCGTACACGACCGCGATGAGCGCTGCCTCGGTGACGGTCGTGGCGCCCGAGAAGATCCCGCCGAACAGCAGCACGGGCAGACCCAGCGGCACGACCGCGCGCCGCGCGGCGCGCGCGAGATCGGCGGCGGACGTCGGTCCGCTGACCGGCCATCCCTGCCGCCGCGCGCGCATCGCGATCAGGATCAGCAGCACCCCCGCGAGGAGAAACGCGGGAACGAACCCCGCCAGGAACAGCGTGACGATCGAGAGGTTCACCAGCGAGCCGAGCACCACCATCGTCAGGCACGGCGGCACGAGGATGCCCATAGCGGAGGCTGCCGCGACGATGCTGACCGATTCGGGGCCCGAGTAGCCCGCACGCCGCATCGACGGAACGAGCAGCGAGCTGATCGCGGAGACGTCCGCCGCGGTAGATCACGAGATGCCGGAAAACAGGATCTCGGCGATGACCGTGACCATCGCGAGACCGCCGCGCACCCGTCCGACGACGGCCATCGCCAGATCGACGATGCGCTCGGAGATGCCCCCCGTTTCCATCAGCGCCCCGCCGAGAATGAAAAGCGGAATCGCGAGCAGGACGAACGAATCCACGCCGCCGAGAATCTTGATCGGCAGAATGATCAGGCTCACGCCGCCGATGCCGACAAGGTAGGTGAGCGACGTGAGCGCGAGCGTGAACGCGAGCGGCATGCCGAGCGCCGCGGTCACGAGAAATCCGATGATCAGCACGACGAGCGGTGCGGCATCGGCGAGGAGCGGCACGAGCACGGAGGCGATGACGACTGCCGCGGCACCGAGCGACCAGGTCAGCGTCTCGCGATCGCGCCAGATGGCGGTGCCACCGATGCGGAGTCGATCGACGAGCACGACCGACATGAGCAGCAGCGATGCGGGCAGCACCGCGGAAATCCAGGCCCCCGAGAGGCCGCTGGCGGGCAGGTGCTCGGCCGCGCTGACCGCCGTAAGGTGGTAAGCCGGCACGATTAAGTACAGGAAGAACGCGAGCAGCACGAGGTGCAGGCCGCGATCGATTGCCATCCGCCGAGACGACGAAAACATCCGCACGAGTGCGGTCACGCGCGGATGCTGCGCGTGGCGGAGGGCGGAGATCCCGCCCACACACATCAGCCACACGAGGAGCAGGCGCGCCACTTCCTCCGTCCAGGGAATGGGCCGGCGCCAGATATGACGGCCGGCTACCTGCAGGCCCACAATCGAGGCCTGCGCGACGACCAGCAGACCAATCGCGCCGTGCAGCAGCCGATCGATCGCCGGCGCCCTCGCGGGGATGCCAGCGGTGACGGTCGTCATCGACGGGTCATCTCCAGCCAGGACGCGGCATCCAGCGCGCGCGCTTCGCGCTGCCAGAGGTCGTGCGCGGGCTGCTGGAAGGCGTGGGCGTCGATCTCGCGGATCGTCATGCCGCGTTCTGTCAGCCGGGCGAGTGCGTCCATGTCTTCCGCGGCGCCCATT
>WNGF01002871.1_pt1 | contig 24688 bp, 20 predicted proteins | sample 5400641 | NCBI WGS metagenome assembly WNGF01 (sample SAMN13153371, study PRJNA577476) | soil metagenome | isolation source: 80 cm soil or saprolite under grassland replicate 2 | place: USA:California | collected 2016-06-15 | reverse complement strand
CGCCTATCCGCGCCAGGAATCCCGCGATCTGGAGATTGCCGCCGCCGCCTCTGTCGACGCGGCGTTCGCGCCCGACGTTGACGAAATTTATCCGCCAGGCGATGCGACGTCAGTGGCGGTGGAGGGGGCCGCCCGCGGTTACGAAGGAGCGTTCCGGCCTGGTCACTTCAACGGCGTCGCTACCGTGTGCCTGAAGCTCTTCAACATCGTCCGTCCGCACGTCGCGTTCTTCGGCCAGAAGGACGCGCAGCAGCTGGCTGTCGTCAGGCAGATGGTGCGGGACCTGCATCTCGACCTGCGCGTCGAAGTAGTACCTACCGTGCGCGAGCCGGACGGTCTCGCCTTATCGTCGCGCAACGTGCGGCTGTCCGCGGCCGAGCGCGTCCGCGCGCTGGCGGTTCCGCAGGCGCTCGCGGCGGGGATCGCGGCGCATCGCGACGGCCGGGACGCCGCCGCCGCGGCACGCGACGAGCTCCGCGGGCTGGAGGTAGACTACGTAGAGGTTGCGCCGTTCGAGGGACACCCGACGCTCGTCATCGCGGCGCGGGTCGGGAGGACGCGCCTCATTGATAATGTGCCGCTGGATGAACCGGCGCTGGCGGGGCTGTAGTCGGCCGCGGATCTTCCGGCTGAAGCCGGCCGCGGATCTTCCGGCTGAAGCCGGAAGCCACTCGACTCTCGTAACTTCCGCCGTGACTCTCGTAGCTTCCGCCGTGACTCTCGTAGCTTCCGCCGTGACTCTCGTAGCTTCCGCCTTCAGGCGGAAGGCGAATATAAATGCCCGATTCTCCGAAACTCACCATTCCACAGATCACCGAGCTCGCGCGGGGCGGCAAACGCCTTGCGATGGTGACGGCGTACGACGCGTCGAGCGCCCGGCTCGCGGACGCGGCCGGGGTCGACATGATCCTCGTCGGCGACTCGGCGGCGATGACGATCCTCGGTCACGACTCGACGCTGCCGGTCACGATGGACGAGATGCTGATGCTGACCCGCGCGGTGACGCGCGTCGTGCGGCGGGCCCTCGTCGTCGCCGACATGCCGTTCGGCGCGTATCAGCCGGGAGAAGACGAGGCGCTGCGCAATGCGATCCGCTTCGTGAAGGACGCCGGCGCCGACGCGGTGAAGCTCGAAGGCGCCGGACGGACGCTCACCAGGATCAGCGCGATCCTCGATGCCGGCATCCCCGTCATGGGGCACACCGGCATGACGCCGCAATCGGCCAGCCTCGCGGGCGGATACAAGGCGCGGGGCCGCACGGCCGCGGATGCGCGGCGGATCTTCGATGAAGCGCGCGCGCTCGAACGCACGGGCTGCTTTGCTGTCGTCTTGGAGGCCATCCCCGCCGCGGTCGCTGCGCACATCACCGACGCGCTGAAGGTACCGACGATCGGGATCGGGGCCGGCAGCGCATGCGACGGGCAGGTGCTGGTCTGGCACGATCTGCTCGGGCTCACCACGGGTCACGTGCCGCGCTTCGTGAAGCGCTACGCGGATCTGAACCAGGCGATCCTCGACGCCCTGACGGCCTACATCGCCGACGTCAGGGCATCAGCGTTCCCCGACGAATCGCACACCTACGCGATGCCGGCCGAGGAGCTCGCGCGCTTCGAAGCGCAGCTCGCCGACGCGCGTCCGGTTCGCGACCCGATGGACCCATCACGCACTCGCTAACACTGCTCGCCCGCCTTCGCTGAAGCTACGGCGGGCCTGTGTTAGGCTAGTGCACATCTTTTCACAGTCGATCGTTCCGCTCTTTTTCTGTGGCCCGCGTCAGCTGCGTCATGCAACAGCGTCTCAAGGAGTCTCGATGATTAAGGTGTTCCGAATACTGGCTGCGATCTGCGCAGCGGTCCTGCTCTCCGGGTCCGCGTTCGCGCAGACCGCGGCGACCGGAAATATCGAAGGGGTCGTGACCGACGCGACCGGCGCGGTGCTGCCGGGCGTGACGGTGGTCGTCAAGAACACGGAAACGAACGTCGCGCGCGAAATCACCACAGACGGCGACGGACGCTATCGCGCGAGTGCGCTGCAGCCCGGCACATACGAGGTCGTGGCGACGCTCTCCGGCTTCCGGGCGCTGCCGCTCGGAAAGGTGGAAGTGCTCGTCGGGCAGACCCACCAGGTGGACGTCCGGATGCGGCTGGCAGGCGTGACCGAAGAGGTCACCGTCACCGGGGAATCGCCGCTCATCGACACCGCCCGCACCGACGTGAGCAACGTCGTCGGCGAGAAGGCGATCGAGAACCTGCCGATCAACGGCCGCCGCTGGGAAAACTTCGTGCTCCTCGGGCCGGGCGTGACCAACGACGGCAACTTCGGCCTCGTCAGCTACCGCGGCATCTCGGGCCTCTATAACAACAACACCGTCGACGGCGCGGACAACAACCAGGCGTTCTTCTCCGAGGCGCGCGGCCGCACGCGCACCTCGTATTCGATCAGTCAGGCAGCGATCAAGGAATTCCAGGTCGGCGTCAGCAACTTCTCCGCAGAGTTCGGCCGCGCGGCGGGCGGAACCGTCAACGCGGTGACGAAGTCCGGCACAAACACGTTTCGCGGCGAGGGCTTCTACTTCCTGCGCCTCGACGAAATGATGGCGAAGGATCCGTCCGTTCCGTTCAAGCCGAACGAGAAGCGCCAGCAGTACGGTCTGAGCACGGGCGGTCCGCTGAAGCACGACCGCGTGTTCTACTTCGTCAACCTCGATCAGCAGCGGCGCGACTTCCCGTACTTCGTGCGCCCGAGCCAGCCTCTGACGTTCCTCACGCCGCAAGGCGGCGCCCCGGCAAGCTGCACGGCAGCCGGTTGCGCAGCAACGGCGGCTTTGTATTCCAGCCTGAACGCGTTCTTCCCGCGCGAAGGCAACAACAAGATCGCGCTCGGCAAAGTCGATTTCGCGATGAGCAACAAGAACAACCTCACGGTGCAGTACAACGCGCACCGCTGGAATTCCCCCAATGGCATCCAGACGCAGCCGATCGTGAACGTGTCGCCCGGGACGAACGGGACCGACATCGTGAAGACCGACTTCGCGCTGTTTACATTGAACACGGTCCTGTCGCAGCGGCTTCTGAACGAAGCGCGCGTGCAGATCGGCCGGGACTTCGAACAGCAGCTGCCCAACGCGCCGGGCCCCAGCACCGTCGTGACGGGCGGGATCACCCTCGGCATGCCGGACTTTCTGCCGCGGCCGAAGTACCCAGACGAGCGGCGCTACCAGTTCGTGGAGAACATCACCTGGTATGCGGGCGCGCACAGCATCAAGACCGGCGCGGACATCAATTACGTTCGCGAAGACCTCGTCAACCTGTTCCAGGGTGGTGGCGTGTATTCGTACCCGAACCTCAACGCCGTGGCGCTCGACTGCCCGATTGGCGCGAGCGGCTGCGTCTCCACGTTGACGGGGGCGTCGACCGACCTTCGCCATTACACCAGTTACAACCAGCAGTTCGACCTGCGCAGCAACGGCCTGAACGGCGACGTGTTCTTCACGACCAACGACTACAACTGGTTCGTGCAGGATAACTGGAAGCTCACCAATCAGCTGACGGTGAACCTCGGCCTGCGGTACGAGTACCAGCAGTTCCCGCAGCCCGGCGAGACGTCGGTCAAGGGGGTGAAGTTCACGGGCAACCCGGCCTATCCCGCGACGGTGCACTTCCCGCAGGACAAGAACAACTGGGGCCCACGCCTCGGCTTCAACTACGACGTGGGCGGCACTCACAAGACAGTCGTGCGCGGCGGCTGGGGCCTTTACTATGGCCGGTCGAGCAACAGCGTGATCTCGAGCGCGCTGACGAACAACGCCGTGACATTTGCGTCCTACAACCTGACGCCCACGACAGGCGGCCCTCAATACCCCGCCGTTTTCAGCGCGCCGCCGAGCGCGTCGACGGCGCGTCCCTCGATCCAGTACCTGTCGCCGACGCTCGAGCGCCCGGAAATCAACATGTCGGAGCTGACCGTCGACCGCGCGCTGACGAACGACATCACCGTCACCGCGTCGTACCTGCACAGCGGCGGCAAGCACCTGCCGACGTTCCTGGATACCAACCTGAACGCGCCGAACTCGCAGGTCGAGTACTTCGTCGCGGGCCAGAGCCGCGGCACGTTCCCGTTCTTCCGCGGCACCCGGCCGGACCCGAGCATCAACAACGCGATTGAAGTGGCCGACATCGTCGACTCCACCTATAACGCGATGGTGCTCGCCGTGAACAAGCGGTTCTCGAAAGGACTGCTGTTCAACGCGAACTACACGCTCTCGAAGTCGGAAGACACGGGCCAGAACTCGACGACGTTCATCGCCAACTTCGCGACGATGGTGAACCCGTTCGACAACGAGGGAGAGCGGGGCCCGTCGGCGTTCGATCGGCGCCACCGGGGCGTGATCAGCTTTCACTACGCGCCGGATTACCTGTGGGGCATCCAGTTCGGCGGCACCGGCACGTTCGAGAGCGGGCTGCCGCTCAACCCGACGATTTCGATCAACAGCGGTGCGCTGAGCGGCACGGGCGTCGTGAGCACTTCGAGTGTGAACGGCTCGGGCGCCTCGAATCGGGCGCCCTTCGAGACGCGCAATGGTTATCGCCAGACGGGACGCAAGACGATTGACTTCCGTCTTTCCAAGCGGTTCAACCTGGGAGGCAATAAGCAGATCGAAGCGCTGTGGGAGTCCTTCAACGTTGTGAACTGGACCAATTACACCAGCTTCGGGACGACCAAGTATCGCGCGACGAGTTCCGCTTACGACGCGGCGGCAAACAAAGCCACGGTGAACCTGACCGAGGATGCGGGATTCGGGGTGCCCTCCGCTGCGAGCAATACGATCTTCGGACCTCGCGATATGCAGATTGGGTTCAAGTTCCTCTGGTAAGAACGAATCCCTAATCCCTGATCGCGAATCCCTAATCGCGAATCCCTAATCGCGAATCCCTAATCGCGAATCCCTAATCGCGAATCCACGAATCGCGAATCACGAACCGCGATCAGCGCACAAAAACAGGCCGCCGGAAAACCGGCGGCCTGTTTTTGTGCGCGCCGACTTCCCGGCAGTTTGTAAGAGTTCTGTCGCGCCGCCGATCGCGCATGCGCGCGCCGTATCATCGGCGCATGGACACACATCCGAAGGGCACGCGCGCGCGCGTGCTGCTGACATCAGTCTTCAAGCCGTTCGCGATCGACGACGAGTTCGGATCGCGGACGATCAATCCCGTCGAGCTCTATCACAACCAGGTCACGCGCGAGCAGGGCCCGTTCTCGCTGCGGATGTTCCACCGCAGCTGGGGCCTGATGATGATTCAGCACAACATCAGCGCGCCGTGCAGCGTCCTCGACTTCCCCACCCGCGAGCGCTTCGTCCGCGAAATCACCCGCCACGCGTACGACGTGATCGGCATCTCGAGCATCGTCGTGAACGTGGGCAAGGTGCGCGAGATGTGCCGCCTCGTGCGGAAGCATTCGCCGCAGTCCACGATCGTTGTCGGCGGGCACGTGACCTCGATTGCGAACATCGGCGAGATGGTCGACGCCGATCACATCGTGCGCGGCGAAGGGGTCGCCTGGATGCGCGAGTTCCTCGGCGAGGACGCCTCGGCGCCGCTTCGTCATCCCCCGATCCCCTCATCGTTCGGATTTCGCGTGCTTGGTCTTCCGACGGCGGGCGAAGGCGGGGGACGGTCCGCGACGATCATTCCATCGGTGGGCTGTCCGATGGGCTGCAACTTCTGCACGACGTCGGCGTTCTTCGGCGGCAAGGGAAAGTTCATCAACTTCTACGAACGCGGCGCGGATCTTTATCGCGTCATGGAAGAAGCGGAGCGGACGCTCGGCACGCGGCGTTTCTTCATGATGGACGAGAACTTCCTGCTGTACAAGAAACGCGCGCTGGAACTGCTCGATTGCATGAGGGCAGGCGGCAAGGCATGGGCGCTCTATGTGTTCTCGTCCGCGAACGCGATCCGCAAGTACGACATCCGGCAGCTGCTGGAGCTCGGCGTCGAATGGATCTGGCTGGGCCTGGAGTCGCCGCAGAGCGGCTATCAGAAACTGAACGGCACTGATTCGCTGGCGCTGACGCGCGAGCTGCAGGCGCACGGCATCTGCGTGCACGGCTCGACGATCATCGGGCTGGAGCATCACACGCCGGAGAACATCGACGGCGAGATCGCGCACGCGGTTGCGCACAACGCGGTGTTCCACCAGTTCATGCTGTACACGCCGATGCCGGGGACGCCGCTGCACAGCCAGACGGCCGCCGAGGGCAGGCTCCTGGACGACGTGGAGCTCGCCGACACGCACGGCCAGTACAAGTTCAATTTCCGTCACCCGCACATCTCGCGTGACCAGTCGAAGACGCTCCTCGATCGCGCATTCACGCAGGACTTCCTCTCGAATGGCCCGAGCCTTTATCGCCTGACGCGGACGATGTTCGAACGCTGGAAGCTGTACTCCAGGGACGTGGACCCGCGGATCCGCGCGAGGATGGCGGAAGAGCGCAAACAAATGATCGGCGGATATGGCGCGGCGCTATGGGCGATGGAGCACTACCTGCGCGGCTCGCAGCACGCGGTCAGCGATCGGATTCGCGAGCTGCGGCTGCAGATGGAGCGTGAGCTTGGAGGGATGTCGCGCGTCTTGAACAACACGCTGGGCCCGTTGCTTCTCTGGAGCGCGCGACGTGATGGCCGCAGATACCCAGCGGGGCGCGCTCTGGAGCCCCGCACATTTTTGGACCGCGCAAATTGGGCGCGCTCGTGAAGCGTGACCTTTTACCTTCTGCCTTATCAGCGACTCCCGCCGCTCGGCTTCTTCTTGATCGGAACGGGTGCGGGGGCGTTCGTCTTCGCAGGCGGCGCCTTGGTCGGCTTCAACGTGTACTCCGTACGATAGCGGAGCTCCACGTTCGGGCGGTTCACCTTTACCTCGACGCGGCGGCGGCGGCGCAGCGGATCCGGGTTCGATGAGTAGTAGCCGACGACGTAGTAGTCGCTGGTCTCCGCGTCGATTCGCTTCAGCGCCTTGATGAAGTCGTTCTGGTTGATCGTCGCGAAGCCGCCCGTCTGCTCGGCGAGGACGCGCAGGCTGTTCTGCGAGGTCGTCACGTAATTCTGGTAGTCCATCATGTCGACCTGCTCGTCCAGGTCGGGCATCCCGACGAGTCCGCGCGGATCGATCGTGTAGATCGTCGCGTTCGCACGGTTCGATTCGCGCGTCAGCTCGCTGAGCTCCGACGCAAGGTCCGCGAAGCTGAACTCGTTGCCCTGCTGCAGGAACGGGTTCGTGTCCGGCGTGTCGTAATTGTTGTTGTTATTGCCGCTGCCGTCGTCGTTATTGTTGCTGCTGCCGAACGTGTCCTTCGCTTTCTGGATGGCGTTCTGCTTGCGCGTTTCGGAGAACGGGTTGAAGTCGTAGCCGTTGCTCACATACACGAACGCCTTGCGGCGATTGTGCACCTGCTCGAGCTGCTTCATGATGTCGTACGCGGTGCCGAACGCCACGTGCGCGCGGTAGCGGACTTCCGAGGGGCCTTCCGCGCCGAGCGGCGCATCGAGAATCTCCTGCGGCTTCAGTCCCGCGCCCGAGACCTTGTCGAGCGCTTCGTCGAGCCGCTTGCGATCGTACGTGAGGTCGATCGCCAGCGAGGACGGACCAGTCGACACGATGCCGAACATGTCCCCCTCGTGCACGAGCTCCTTCGTGATCTTCTTGAAGAGATCCTTGATGCGCCCGGTGTTCTTGAAATCCAGGTGCAGGTCGTCGACGAAGATCATCCAGATGCGCCCCGCCGCGTCGTTCGTCGGCTTGCTGGGGGGCAGGATGATGCCTTCCATCGCGGGCGGAGGCGGAGCGGTCTCGTTGTAGACGCGGCCGCCGTGCGTCAGGATGAACGACTGGACATCCTGCTTGACGCCGTCCTCGTAGACCTCGAAGTCGTCCTTCTTCAGATCCGCGATGAACTGACCTTTATTGTCGCGGACGATCACGTCCGTCGTGATGATGTCGAACGCGCGCCGGATCACGGTTGGCTGCTGCTGCGCCGGCGGTTTGGCTGGTGGGGTTTGCGCCGAGAGCGCGCCTCCGGCCGCCACGATCGCGGCCACAAAAGACACCTTCAGCGTGCGCTTCGAACAAATTACTTGCATGACTTTATTATACAGAGAGTTAGCTGGCCTCGGGATCCGGCGTTTCGTCTTCAGCTTCGTCTTCATCGGGGCCGTCCGCGGGCTCCTGCGGTTGGCCCGAAAGCCCGGCCGACGGCCCTTGTTCCGGACGCGGCCGCCGTGAACGTCGCCGCTTCCGCCGGCGTCCGACCGCCGTGCGAATCGATTCGAACACGGCCTCATACGATTCGATGCCGGCAGTCACTTCCTCGTCGGTCACCCAGGTATCGGGGTTTAGACGTTCGGCCTGCGCTTTCAGCTCGTCCCGGCGCACAGGATCGGTGATTCCTTCGGAAATTCTCGCGAGCACGGATGCGTGACGCGCGCGCAGGCGCGCCAGTCCTTCGGCCCCGAGCTTCGCTTCCGCGACCGTCGAGGGGGGAATTTCATCCTGCTCCACCTCGGCCACGGGAGCGGGTAGAGGCGGTTGCGCCGCGGCGACCGGAGGCGCGGAACGTGGAGCTGGCGGCGGAGGGGACTCGCGCGGCGGCCGCTCCTTCGCCCGTCGTTCCTTGTGCGGCGCCGGCGCGGATGGCGCCGGCTCGTCCTGGCCTTTCAGGATCCGCGTCCAGTCGAACTCGACGTCCGGATTGTGTTCTTCGATCAGCCGGATCGCCTCTTCGTCGAGCGCCGACCGGCCCACCCGCACGCCCGGCGGCGTCCGGAACCAATAAAGGATGCGCGAGCGCGGCTTGCCGCGGCGACGGCTGCCGCCCGTGTGCACGACGAACGTGTTCTCATAGCCGCGCTTGTCGCGGCTGAACCTCAGGTGCGGCAGGGCTTACTTCCTTTTTGCGGTGCGGGAGATCGGTGCGGGTTTCTTCGCGGCGACCTTACGCGGCGCGCGCGCGGCAGTCTTTCTCGCGGCCGGTTTCGCCGGACGCCGCGGAGCCTCGGCGCGCGGGGACTTCACGGCGGCGGCGCGACGGGGCTCCGGCGTGGCGGCACGATGCACCATCGTGAACCGCGTCTGGTCGCCGATCGTGTGATAGCTCCAGATTTCCGCGACGTTCACGTGGTTTTCCGCGGCCAGGCGCCGCGCGATGTCCACCGAACCCGCGGGCACGTACAGGTGAAACGGCGCCCGCGCGCGTCCGAGGTGCGCCCACTGGGCCATGGCTTCCAGATGGTTCACCGATTCGGCCGTTTCCACCTCGACGGTTCCCATCAGCTTGTGGCCACGATCCGTCGATGTGAGCACGAGGTCAGGGAATATCTGCACTTGCCCGATTTTGACCGGCACCGTTTGATCCTCGCCGATGTTCGTAACGACGTCGTGGCGGCGCTTCAGGCGGACCTGGAGCAGGCGGATGACACGGTCGTGCTCGAGCTGTTCACGAACAGGGCGGACCAATATCGGGCTCACGTGACCTCCCGCAAGCGAGCGAGTGAAAAAAGCGGTACGCCATTGTATAGCGCATCCGTGGGATTTCAAGCGCGGCGGCCTTGACGCCCATGTCTTTTGCCATGAGAATGATGCGGTGATTTCCCAGTCCGGCAGCCTCGCCGACTCGACCACGAAGACGATCCTGATCGTGGACGACGACCGGTCTGTGGCGGACACTTTCGCTCGGATGCTCAAACTGGAGGGTTTCGGCGTCGCCACCGCCCTTTCCGCGGAAGCCGGGCTGGAGCTGGCCGACAACGTTCATCCACATGCCATCATCCTGGACATGCGGATGCCGATCACGAACGGCCTGCAATTCCTCCGCCTCGTGCGATCGAAACCGCACCTCGTCGACATCCCGGTCGCGATCGTCACGGGCGACTACTTTCTTCCCGAGTCGATTCAGCACGAGCTGAAGTCGCTCGGCGCGTCCATCCGGTTCAAGCCGCTCTGGCTCGAGGATCTCATCGCGCTGGCCAAGTCTCTGGTCTCTGCGTGAACGATCGGTTTCTGAAAGCCTGCCGGCGCGAGCCGGTCGACACGACGCCGGTCTGGTTCATGCGCCAGGCGGGGCGTTACATGTCGGACTACCGCGCGCTGCGCGAGCGGTATTCGCTGCTCGACATCTGCCGCATTCCGGATCTCGCCGTCGCTGTCACGCTGCAGCCGGTCGACCTGATCGACGTCGATGCCGCGATCCTGTTTTCCGATCTGCTGGTCCCGTTCACGCCGATGGGACTGGATTTCGATTTCGTCAAAGGAGAGGGTCCGTCGATCGCGCATCCGATCCGGTCGGCGGCTGACGTCGATCGGCTCCGCACGTTCGAGCCGCGGCAGGCGCTCGCGTACGTCCTCGAGACGATTCGGATTCTCCGGAAGGAGCTCGCCGATCGCGTGCCGCTCATCGGATTCGGCGGCGCGCCCTTCACGCTCGCGGCGTACGCGATCGAGGGAGGACCGTCGACGAGCTACGCGCGCACGAAGGCGTTCATGTATTCGGAGCCGCAGGCCTGGCACCGGCTCTGCGGCCGGTTCGCCGAGATGATGTCCGATTACCTGGCGGCGCAGGTCGAAGCGGGCGCGCAGGCGATCCAGCTATTCGACTCATGGGCGGGTGCGCTGGGCCGGGCCGACTACCGCGAGTTCGCGCTGCCGCACACATCGCGCATCTTCTCCGCGCTGAAGAACAGCGGGGTGCCGCTCATTCACTTCGGCGTCGGCGCGACCGCGATCCTGCGCGATCTCACAGAAGCGGGAGGCGACGTCATCGGGCTCGACTGGCGGCTGCCGCTGGATGAAGCGTGGACGATCGTCGGCCGCGATCGCGGCGTGCAGGGAAATCTCGATCCGACGCTGCTCCTCGGCCCTCGCGAGCGATTGTTCGCGGCGGCGGATGATGTGCTGAAGCGCGCCGCGCGACGCCCGGGCCACATCTTCAATCTCGGCCACGGGGTCCTGCCGAATACGTCGCTCGATCAGGTGCAGGCGCTCGCGAAACACGTGCATGAAAGAGGCGCAGCGGCACCAGCGCGTAAGACTCGAGGCTCATGATCGCGATCATCGGCGGCGGGATCACAGGCCTTGCCGCCGCGTTCGAGCTCGCCTCCCGCAATATTCCTTTCCAGTTGTTCGAAGCGTCTCCGCGAGCCGGCGGATTGATCCGGACTGAGCACGTCGACGGCTTCACGATCGAGGCCGGTCCCGATTCGATGCTGGCGCCGAAGGCGGCGGCGATCGAACTGTGCGACGCGCTTGGCCTCGGGCCGAGGTTGATCTCGACGACGCCGCCTCGCACCGCGTTCGTCATGAAACGCGGCCGCTTGTATCCGCTCCCCTCGCCGTCCATCCTCGGGATTCCGACGACGTGGAGGGGAATCGCGACGTACGATCTGCTGTCGCCGATCGCACGAGCACGGCTGGGATTGGAGCCGTTCGTGTCCGCGCGTCGCGATGAAGGCGACGAGTCCGTCGGCTCGTTCTTCCGCCGCAGGTTCGGGGCGGAGACGGTCGGTCTCATCGCCGAGCCGCTGCTCGGCGGCATTCACGCGGGCGAGATCGATCGGCTGTCGATGACGTCGTTGTTCCCGCGCTTCACCGAGGCGGAAGCGCGGCGCGGAAGCGTGCTGCGATCGTTTCACAACACGCGGCCTGCTGGTGGCGGTGACGGATTGTTCCGATCGCTCGCCGGAGGCATGGGCGAGCTGGTGCAGGCGCTTGAGCGCCGGATGCCGGACGGGGCGATTCGGTGCAACGCCGCGGCGTCGTCGATGGCTCGCGAGCCTGACGGCTGGCGCGTTGTGACCGCGGGCGGCGATGCGAAGGCGCGCGCCGTCATCCTCGCGACCTCCGCCCGTGTCTCGGCGGAGCTGCTGCGGCCGATCGACGCGCGCGCGGCGTCGCTCTGCGACGAAGTGCCGTATGTGTCGACGGTCAGCGTCGCGCTGGCCTTTCCGAGAAGCGCCGTCGCTCACCCGCTCGAAGGCAGCGGCTTCGTCGTCGCGCGCCGCTACAACGCGCTTCGGATGACCGCGTGCACGTTCGTCTCGTCGAAGTGGAGCGGACGCGCGCCGGCCGGTTCCGTGCTGCTGCGCGTGTTCGCCGGAGGGGCGCACGATCCAGCCGTCATCGATTTGTCGGACAATGAGGTCGTCGATCTCGCGGTTCGCGAGCTCGCGGAGGTGCTCGGCATCAAAGGGGCGCCGACAGTGACGCGCGTATTCCGCTGGCGGCTCGCCGGCGCGCAGCATAATGTCGGGCAGATCGCGCGGACGGCGGAAATCGAATCGCGCCTGGCACAGCTGGGCGGCTTGTTCGTCGCCGGCAGCGGCTTCAGATCGGTGGGAATCCCGGATTGCATCGTCGACGGCCGCGCCGCAGCCGCTGCCGCCGCCGCCGCTGTCACGTGAGGGTGGCTGGCACCAAAGGTGGCTGGCACCAAAGGTGCCAGCCACCTTTGGTGCGGCAGAATCGCCGCAAGTGATTGGAGACGAGTAAGTTGAAGCGAATTTTCGTATTGCTGTCCGCGCTCGTTGCGACCTGTGCTGTCGTCAGCGCACAAACTCGCGAAGTCCAGAAGATCCTGAGCGACATCAAGGCGAAGGATAAAGGGATGCTCGCGGTCTCCGAGGAGGACGGCCGCTTTCTCCGGCTCATGGCCGCCTCGATTCACGCGAAGAAGGCGCTCGAGATTGGCGGCGCGAGCGGCTACAGCGCGATCTGGATCGGGATGGGCCTGCGCGACACGGGCGGCAAGCTCGTGACGATCGAGTATGACCCCGTCCGCGCGAAAGAGCTCGCGGACAACATCAAGCGCGCGGGGCTCTCCGACATCGTCCAGGTCATCTCGGGGGATGCGTTCCAGCAGATCCCGAAGGTGCCGGGCACGTTCGACTTCGTCTTTCTCGACGCCTGGAAGAAGGACTACAAGCGCTTCTTCGACATGGTGTATCCGCGTCTCGACAAGGGGGGCCTGTTCCTCGCGCACAACGTCGTGAACAAGCGCAGCGAGATGGGGGATTTCCTGCAGGCGATCCAGACGCCGCCGGTGTGGACGACGATCGTATCGCCGGGCAGCGAAGGAATGTCGGTGACGTTGAAACGGTGACAGGACGCGGGATCCGGGATCCGGGAGTGCGGGATCCGGATTTATTTCTCGACGACCGGCGCTGCGGCCGCGGGCGCGGCGGCCTTCTTCGGCGCGCGCTTCTTGCGCACCTTCGTGCCGCGGAGCCCGGCGGGCACCGGTTCATCGCTCGGTTCGAGGCGCGACATGCTTGTCAGGAACTTTTTTACGCCGTGCTCATCGAACTGCACGCGCGTATAGGCGTCCTCGACAGCAATGACGGATCCCAATCCGTAGGTCGGTTCCACGACCCGGGCGCCAACATCGAACCGCTTCATCTCTTCGATCTCCTTAACTCGTAGAGTATCTGATATTTACCGCCGCCGTCAACTCGACGGAGCGTGTGGTACAGTTTTGATCCGCATGCGGCCGGTCCACATCATCGGCGTCTCGCTGGATCTCGGCGGGAACCGGCGCGGCGTGGACATGGGACCCTCGGCCTTCCGCATTGCCGGGCTCGGCGAGCGGCTCGCGGCGCTCGGCATCTCCGTCATCGACGAGGGGGACCTCGTCGCCCCCACTCCCGAAACCAAGTCGCTCGGCGATCCCGGCAAGAAATACATCCGCGAGATCGCGCGCGTGTGCGAGAAGTTGTACAAGGCCTCGCTCGCAGTCTTCGACAGCGGCGGCTTCCCGCTCGTGCTCGGCGGCGATCACAGCGTCGCCGCAGGCTCGGTTGCCGCGACCGCCGAATTCGTCCGACGCGACGAGCGACCGCTCGGGCTCATCTGGGTCGACGCGCATGGCGACATGAACACGCCCGCGACGTCGGGTAGCGGTAACGTTCACGGGATGCCGCTCGCGTCGCTGCTCGGTCCGGAGCCGGCAGAGCTCTCGCGCATCGGCGGCTTCTCGCCGAAAGTGCTGCCGCAGCATACCGTCCTCATCGGCATTCGTAACCTCGACGAACGCGAGAAGGAGTTGGTGCGCGAATCCGGCGTCCGCGTATTCACGATGAAGGACATCGACCGCGGCGGCATCGCGGTCGTCGCCGAACAGGCGCTCGCGATCGCCGGGACGGGAACCGGTGGCGTGCATGTCTCATTCGATATGGACGTGTGCGATCCGACGATCGCGCCTGGCGTCGGGACGCCGGTGAAAGGGGGCCTCGACTATCGCGAGGCGCACATGGTGATGGAAATCGTCGCGGACTCCGGCCTCCTGCGCGCGCTCGACCTGGTCGAAGTCAACCCGATCCTCGACGATCGCAACATGACCGCCATTCTTGGCGTAGAGCTCGCGGCATCGGCGCTCGGGCAAAAAATCATCTGACCGGGATCTGAGGTCCGGGATCCGGGATCCGTTCTGCCCGCGCGTAAAGCATCGCCGCGATGCAAGCCGCCCCTGCGGCGGCAATCAGGTGCTATGCAGCAAGCCCCATAAACCCAGCACGCCGACCGCTGCGAACGGAATGTTGAGAGCACGTTCAACGCGTTCGGAACGCCGAACATCCTCCCTTATGCACCCGTAGGCAGCATTGCACCCATCGGCACCCGTTCGTCTGTTACCATCCGCGCATGCGACAGCTCCTGATTGCCGCCTTGCTGACCACCCCGCTGATCGCGCCGGTGACCACGGCGGATCGCCCCAACATCATCTTCATCATGTCGGACGACCACGCGGCGCATGCGATCAGCGCCTATGGGTCGCGCGTGAACCAGACGCCGAACATCGATCGGCTGGCGCGCGAGGGCCTGCTGCTGCGGAACGTGTTCGTGACGAACTCGATCTGCACGCCGAGCCGCGCGGCAATTCTCACCGGGCAGTACTCGCATCTGAACGGCGTGCCCGTGTTCAACCGGTTCGACAGCACTCGGCAGAACGTGGCCAAGCTGCTGCAGCACGGCGGCTACTACACCGGAATGATCGGCAAGTGGCATCTCGGCAGCGATCCGTCAGGCTTCGACCATTGGGAAATCCTTCCGGGACAGGGCGCCTACCACAATCCGATCCTGTACACCGCGACGGGTGAAAAGACGTACACCGGCCGCTACGTCACCGATCTCATTACGGACCTCGCGATCGACTTCCTGAAAGAGCGGCCGAAGAACAAGCCATTCTTCCTGATGCTGCACAACAAGGCGCCGCACAGGCCGTGGCAGCCCGACGAGTTACATCGTCGTCAGTTCGCGGACCGCTGGATCCCGGAGCCGGAAACGCTCTGGGATTCTTACGCGACGCGGACCGATGCGCTCCACGAGAACCTGCAGAACGTGATGGCGGATATGACGAACCGCGATCTCAAGCTGCAGCCCCCGCCCGATCTCGCAGGACCGGCGTTGACGGCGTGGAATGCCCAAAAGCCGCAGAGCGTGACGATCACTCGCGACGGCAGGAGCGTGACGCTCACCGGCGAGGCGCTCGGGCGCTGGAAATACCAGCGCTACATGCAGGACTATCTCGCGACGATCCAGTCGGTCGACGACAACATCGGACGGCTGCTTGCCGTTCTCGACAGCAGCGGCCTTGCGAAGAACACGATCGTGATCTACACGAGCGATCAGGGGTTCTTCCTCGGCGATCACGGACTGTTCGACAAGCGATTCATGTACGAAGAGTCGCTCCGCATGCCCTTCATCGTCCGCTGGCCCGCCGCGATCAAGCCGGGCACGACGAGTGACGTGATGGCGCTCAACGTCGACTTCGCGCCCACGTTCCTCGACGCCGCCGGAGTACCGCCATCGGCCGACATGCAGGGGCGCAGCCTGCTGCCCGTCTTCAAAGGACATGCGCCCGCCGACTGGCGCACGTCGATGTACTACCGCTATTACCACGATCCCGGCGACCACAACACCCGCGCGCACTACGGCGTCCGCACCCGCACGCACAAGCTCATTTATTACTGGAAGAAGGATCAGTGGGAACTGTTCGATCTGACGACGGATCCGCAGGAGATGCACAACCTCTACGGGCAGCCGGGGCAGGAACAGATCACGGCGTCACTCAAGGCGGAACTCCTGCGCCTGAAAAAGGCCGTGAAGGATGACGATCAGTTCGCGAACGAACAGCCGCCCAACGGGGTTGACGGGCCGGTCGCGAAGCTGCGCGGAAAATGAGGCTTAGGCTGGCCTGAAGGCCAGCGCCACCGACATCGGTGGTGCTGACCACCGGTGGTGCTGACCTTTAGGTCAGCCCGAACGGAAGCCGGATCCCGCTACTCCCGATTCCGCGGATCCGGTTTGATCGTGAACGTCTGCGTATATGTCTGGCCGTTCACCGTCAATCGCGCGGTGAACAATCCGCTCGTCGGACCGGCCGGCGCGGCACCGCGTCCGCCGAATCCGCGGCCGCCGCCGCTTGACGGACTCCACGTCACCCGATGCATGCCGGCGCTGATCGCAAACGGCTCCGCCACGGGACGCCAGAGCGGCGACGTGTTCGGAATCCCTTCGGTCGTGCCGACGCGGCCTCTTCCGGCGCCACGCTGTCCACCCGCCGCCGCCGTGCAACCGGTGCTCGCGGACGTGTCGTTGCTGAAGATCGCGAGGCACGAGCCGCTCGGCCCGAGAATCTCGATCGATACTGGCCCTGTTGCGGCGCTCTTCAGGTAGTAATCGATCGACGCGCCATTCGGCGCGTTCCGCGCCTGCGGCTCGTCCTTCTGCGTCGGCGTCCCGTTGTCGCCTCCCTGGCTCCAATTGATCGCGTCGGCAGGCGTGAACAGGTGCGCTTCCGCCGCCGCGACCGTCTCGTTGATCTGCCGCAGCGCACTGATGTCATCGATCACCCAGAACCCCCGCCCGTGTGTCGCGACAATGAGATCGTTGCCGTAGATCTCGAAGTCGCGCACCGACGTCGACGGAAGATCCAGCTGCAGCGACTGCCAGTTGTCCCCATCATCGAATGACACCCACACGCCGCGCTCGCATCCGGCGAAGAGCAGGCCGCGGCGAATCGGATCTTCCCTGACCACATGGACGTAACCATTCGCAGCGAGGCCGCGCGTCATCGGCTGCCACGTCTTGCCCATGTCGCGCGTGCGGTAGATGTACGGATTGAAGTCCCCCAGTTGATGGCGATCCACGGACGCATACGCCGCGTTGCGATCCGCGTGCGAGGCCTCGATGGTCGTGACGCGACTCCACGGCGTGATCGCCGCCGGCGTGACGTTCTGCCATACCTTGCCGCCATCGGTCGTCATCTGGACCAATCCATCGTCTGTGCCAACCCACAGGAGGTTCGCGTCGATCGGCGAGGGCGCGACCGTGTAGATCACGCCGTGCTTCCCGTTGCGATCGGTGTCTTCAGCGGACGTTGGATCGAGTGTTGGCGGCACGCCTGGATCCGGCCGCGTGAGGTCCGGACTGATCGGCGTCCACGTGTGCGCCCCGTCGGTCGTCTTGAAGAGGAACTGATTCGCGTAGTAGAGCGCGTGCGGATCCGCCTTCGAGAACACGAGCGGCTGCGTCCAGTCGGTGCGCGCCGGTTCCGGACTGACCGGCTGCGCCGTCGACAATGCGACGTTCAACTCCAGATTGAAGCGCGTGCCCATCTGCCCGAAGATGATGCCGGGGTGCAGCGGATCGCCCGCGGTCATCCCGCTTTCGCCCCCCGCGCCAATCGGCTCCCAGTCTCGCATCGTGATCGCCGCGAACTTTCCGCGCGATCGAACAGCCACGGCGCCGCTGTCCTGCTGCGCGCCCGTGACCCAGTAGGGCGTGCGGTAATCGACTGACACGTGATACAGCTGCGCGGTCGGCTGGTTCAACCACGAACTCCACGTCACCTCGCGCGGATCCTCGGTCTTGGCGTTGCGCGTGATGATGGTCCCCTGGTCGCTCGCCACGACCATCGTGTTCGTGTCGTCGGGGGAAATCCACGCGCCCTGGTAATCGTCTCCGCCAGGCGATCCGCGCAGCGCCATCCACGTCTTGCCGCCGTCCTTCGATCGCGAGAGCGCGACGTTCGACACATAGACGATATCCGCGTTCCCCGGGTCGACCGCGACGTGCTCGAAATACCATCCTCTTCCCCACAGCGCGGAATCGCTCGACAGCTTCGTCCACGTCGCGCCCGCATCGTCCGATCGATAGAACCCTCCCTGCTGCCGTACGGGCGGAGCGGACGCGCCGCCGCCCGTACCCGGACCGGCACCGCGCGCCGGTGGCGCTCCGGGGCATGGTGTGTCTGGCGCGGTGCCTTCCGGCAGGAAATCGTCGACGACGGCGTAGACGCGGTGTGGATTTGCTGCCGATACGGCAAGCCCCGCGCGCCCGACACACTGAGTCGGCAGCCCGTTTGCCAGCTGCTTCCATGTGATGCCGCCGTCGACAGATTTGAACACGCCGCCCCCCGGCCCGTTGCTCGGCTGATAGGTGAACCAGGGTGGACGACGCGTGTTCCACAGCGACACGTAAACAGTCTGCGTGCTCACCGGATCGATCACGACGTCGGCAGCGCCGACGTTGTCATTCTTGAAAAGGATCTTCTTCCATGTCCGGCCGCCGTCGATTGACTTGAACACGCCGCGCTCGGCGTTTGCCTCATAGAGGTGGCCAATCGCCGCGACGAACACCACGTTGGCGTTCTTCGGATCGACGGCGATCTGTCCAATGTGCTGCGTGTCGTCAAGACCGATGTGCGTCCACGTCTTCCCCGCGTCCGTGGATTTGTACATGCCGTTGCCGTAGCTCATCGAGTCACGCAGCGTGGATTCGCCGGTGCCGGCGTAGATCGTGTCGGGCGCGGACGGCGCAACCGCCAGCGCGCCGATCGACGCGACCGGCTGTGAGTCGAATACGGGAAACCAGATGCGGCCCGCGTCGATCGTCTTCCACACGCCGCCGTTGACCGCCCCGAAGTAGAACTCGTTCGGACGCCCTGGCACGCCGCTCACCGCGTCGACACGGCCGCCGCGGAACGGGCCCAGCATGCGCCACTTCAACCCGGAATACAGGTTCGGGTTGTACGGCGATTGCGCTTTCGCGACGGGCATGCGCACGAACGTGCCGATCGCGAGGGCGGTGGACAGGCAGATTGTGATCCAGACCCGCATTGCGGGATTCTTCAGCATCCATGACTCCTGCACGGGTCCGCCTGACCGCCTGCGCGAAAGCTACGGCGGTCCGCCGAAGCCTTGGCGAAGGCGGAACGCGGACGCTACCGGGCGAAGAATACAATATGGGGATGCTCTCCCGTCGCGAACTCCTCGCGGTCGCGTCGAAGCTGGGAATGGCGGCGATCCTTCAGCCGCTCGCACCGACTCGCGTCTTCTCGCAAGCGCCTTCGAGCAAGGATCCGTTCACCCTCGGCGTCGCCTCCGGCGATCCGTGGCACGACAGCGTCGTCCTGTGGACGCGTCTGGCGCCCGATCCGCTCGACGGAGGCGGAATGCCCATGGCGAACGTCGAAGTCGGCTGGGAGATCGCGCAGGACGACGGGTTCAGGAAGATCGTGCAGACGGGTGCGGCGGTCGCGAGGCCGGAGGTCGGGCACGCGGTGCACGTCGAGGTGCCGGGGCTGGAGCCTGGGCGCGACTACTGGTATCGGTTCCACGCCGGGAAGGAGACGAGTCCGGCAGGCCGCACGAAGACGGCGCCGGCGCCCGGATCAGCCGTCGATCTGATTCGATTTGCCGTGTGCGGGTGCAATCACTACGAGGCGGGCTATTTCACCGCGTTCAAGGGAATCGCGGAGGAGCACTTCGATTTCGTCATCCACACCGGCGACTACATCTACGAGGATCCATCAGCGGAAAAGACGAAGCGCGCAAACGTGGTGCGGCAGCATCGCGGCGATGAAATCTACACGCTGAGCGACTACCGCAATCGGTACGCGCAGTACAAGACCGACCGCGATCTGATCGCGGCGCATGCTTCCGCGCCGTTCATCGTCACCTCCGACGATCACGAGGTCGATAACGACTACGCCGGCGACTCCGACGAGCACGACACACCGGTGGAGATCTTCCTGCTCCGACGCGCGGCCGCTTACCAGGCGTACTACGAAGCGATGCCGCTCCGTGTGTCGACGCTGCCGTCAGGACCCAACATGCGTCTCTATCGCCGGCTCCAGTTTGGACGGCTGTTGGATCTCGACATGCTCGACACGCGGCAATACCGAAGCCGGCAGGCGTGCGGGCGAAACCTCGAGAGTCACTGCGCAGCGGCGGCTGCTCCGTCGCGCACGATGCTGGGAAGCACTCAGGAACGATGGCTGTTCGATCAGCTCTCGCACTCCCATGCGACGTGGACGGTACTCGGCCCGCAGGTGCCGACGTTCATGCGCGACAGCGTCGCCACGAACCCGCAGGGGCGTTATTCGATGGACAAGTGGGACGGCTACGCCGCGGCGCGCGCGCGGCTCTATCAGCGGCTGCGGGAGATGAAGAGGTCGAACCCGATCGTGGTCTCCGGCGACGTGCACGTCCACTACGGCGCGGACCTGAAGCTCGACTTCCACAACCCACGGTCGCAGACGATTGGAACGGAGTTCACCAACACGTCGATTACGTCCGGCGGCGATGGGTCCGAGGTATCGGCGGTGTGGGAAAGGATCCGGCGAGACAACCCGCACATCAAGTATCACAGCGCGCGGCGCGGCTACATCGCGTGCACGGCGACGCCGGAGACGATGCGCGGCGATTTCAAGGTGGTGGACAAGGTGAGCGTGCACGACGTGCCGATCCGCACCGGCGGATCGCTGGTGGTCGAAGCAGGACGCCGTGGCAGCAGCCCTGCGTGAGCTCGCCCTCCCGGCAATCGCGGTCCTGTTTCTGACGCGGGGGCTGCACGCTGCTCCCTTGCCGCTGACGGTGACCGGGAGCTCGCCGACCGCGCGCCCCGGCGACGTCGTGGTGCTGACGATTGGTGGCACGACCGCAAGCGACGCGGTGCACGTTCGCGCGTTCGATCATGATCTGCCCTCGTTCGTCACAACGAGCGGCAAGCGCCGCGCGCTCGTCGGAATCGACCTGGACGTTCGTCCAGGAACCCACAGGCTGGAGGTTGACGCCGGCGATCGACACACCACTTACTCCTTGCGCGTCATCCACCGTGCCTTCGCCACCCGCCGGCTCACTGTCGATCCCGCGTTCGTGAACCCGCCCGAGAGCGAGCGGCCGCGCATCGAACGCGAGCGACAGCGGCTCGAGAGGCTCTGGGAGACGTGGACGCCGGAGAAATTGTGGGACGGGGCGTTCGAGGCCCCCGTGCCGGAGCCCGCGAACAGCGCGTTCGGCACGCGATCGATTCTCAATGGCGAACCGCGGAGCCCGCATGGCGGCGCGGATTTCCCGAGTCCCGCCGGCACGCCGATCACGGCTCCGAACGCCGGCCGCGTCGTGCTTGCCGAGGCGCTCTACTACACCGGCAATACGGTCGTCGTCGATCACGGCCTCGGGCTCTACTCGCTCTTCGCGCACATGACCGAGACTCACGTGCACGAGGCAGACGTGGTGAAGAGGGGCGACGTGCTCGGCACCGTCGGATCGACGGGTCGCGTCACGGGTCCACATCTGCATTGGGCCGTGCGGCTGAACGGCGCGCGTGTCGACCCGATCATTCTGATTCGCGCGCTCCGATGACCTGGCCGGCCAGATATTTCCTGATCCGCTATACCCGTTGATGGAATAGTTGTCGCCATGGCCGGGCGTCCGCTGTCCGAACCCGATCCCGAATCATTTCTGCCGCCGCCGCGCGACACATTTCACATCCTCGTCTCTCTCGCGGACCGCGAGCGGCACGGCTACTCGGTCATGCTGGACGTCGCGGAGCGTACGAACGGCGCGCTGCGGCTGAGCCCGAGCACGCTCTACGCATCAATACCGCGACGCCACGACCAGAACGGAACGTCTCGGCGTACTAGGGTCGGTAGATGACCTCCTGCGTCATTCGCGGGTTCGCCTGGTAGCCGAGTAACGCGCCTGCGATCGGAAATCCGACCAGCGACAGCGCCATCAGAGCCTGCTCATCGCCGCAACTGCCGCCGCACTGCTTGTATCTGAAATACATGGCGGACCGCAAGCCGAGCACGAAGCCTCCAGCTGCGCCGATCGCAGCGCCGATGAGCGACCCGCGACGTTGCGGCGGCGTCTTGACGGCAGTCACGTCTGGCCGAGGGATCCGTCTCACGACATCTGAGACCTCGGCCACCTTGCGATCGCGGAGAAATACACCGTCAGGTGCGACGTGGACGTCCCCCTGAACGAACCGTAATCCGGCGAAGACCTGCACGAAATATTCAGGGTGTGTCGACGCCACTTCCTGCAGGATGCGACGCACCGCAGCGTCGAGCGGCGGGTCACTGAGATTCAGAACGACGAGCTCGAAGTCGTCGGCCCGGACAAACACGTGCGAAGCGGCACCGCCATCCTGGACCTCGACAACGATCTTCCTCCCCGGCGCGAGCCTGGTCACACGTGACCAATCTTTGCTCCGGCTCTCGCTTTGGGTGGCGGAGGCGACGTTCGCGTCCGCCGCGACGAGCCGGCTGGCTTCCCTGTGAACGGCTCGCATGAGCGGGCCTGCGGGCCGCTGTTCCTGTGCTCGCGCCGGCATCGCGACCGAAATCAGAAGCAGAAGCACCTCCGCCGCGGCAATTCTGTTCATACTCCGGAATGCGTGAGGCGGCGGTCGGACGGCTCACATGTCGATCCGCCGGCGGTCGCCCGCCTGTCGGCTTTCGACGGCGCCCGATCAAAGATTCACGTGATTCATGATTCCAGGATTTCAGGATTCAAGGATTAGAGGGATTCCGGATTCACGGATCAGGGATGCCCGATTCACGGATCAGGGATTCCGGATTCACGGATCAGGGATTCGCGATTAGGGATCAGGGATTGGTGCCTTTGGTGTGATCACCACGTGTTTGATGCGCTCGCGGCGCCACGTGTAGGTGATGTGCACGAGGCCGTCGCGCGTCTGCATCATCGCGGGATATGAGTACTCGCCGGTGGGCTGATCTTCGAGGACGACGAACGGCTCCCACGACTTGCCTTCTGAGGATCGCGCAACCTGCAGTTTTCCGCGGCTCTTATCCGACGGGTTGTAGACCAGCAGAAAGCCGCCGCCCTTCAAGCGCACGCTGTCGATGCCGGCGCTCGGGTTCGGCTGTGACGTCGCGGTCATCTTCCCCCACGTCTTCCCCCCATCCTGCGACCACGCTTCCGCGATCACTCCCTGCCGCGTGCGGCACAGAATCTGGAGCGTCGACGGGGAGTGAACGAGAATCGTGGGCTGGATCGCGCCGAACTCGGCGGCAGTGTTCAGCGGTCCCGTCTTCTGCCAGTTGGAAGCGGACGTCAGCGCGTCGATCGTCCATGCGCCCGCATACCGCTCCATGTGGACGACCCACCCGTCGTTCTCCGTGCTCGAGCCCGCGAGCATGACGCCCGGTCGCAGCTCAATGGGCTTGGCGCGAATCGGACCGAGAATCCCTTCGGGCAGCTTCGCGGCCGGGGGCACGGATGACGCGTGCCGTCCGGCTGCACGCCGTTCGCCACCTCGACCGGCGGCGACCACTCGGTCCCGTTGTGGCGCGAAACCCAGATACCGACATCCGGATCGCGCTCGCGGGTGCCGCCGAACCAGGCGGCCACCAGTCCTTCGCGTGTTTCGACAATGGTGGAGGCGTGTGCCGAGGGGAACGGCGCGCGCGCGAAAATGAACTCGGCTTTCACGATCGCATGCGCCGTCGAGGCGGGAGCGGCCTGCGCGATCAGCACAACGATCAACGGCACGGGGATCAGCATTCGCGCATCATAACGCGCCGAAAACCCGGCATGACGTCCTCTAATATGTTCGCGTTAGCCGCTCGCAAGTGGTTGCGCGATCAACCACTTGTCGCCCCTTCACGCGACGGTATCCGGATTGCTCTCGTCGGCGCACACCGGGCCGTTTGCCGGAAATGCGTCAGTGTATCCAGACCTGAAGATCATCCCGTGGGTGGTCGCCGTGCTGGCGATATTTGCCGACGTGCAGGCACCGCGCCCCCCTGCGCCCGCGGCGACGCGGTCGACGCTCGAACGCGCGTACCAGGCGAACAACACGGGGGTCGCATGGCTCGAGCGTTTCGACTACGCGAAGGCCACTGCTTCGTTCCATGAGGCGCTCTCACTTCAGCCTTCGCTGACGGAAAGCTCGAGGACGCCGACGGCGAAGCACGCGCCGCCGAGTCCGCCATGCGCGGCTCGCCCGCCCCGGACTACGTCCTCGGGCTGATCGCGAAGGCACAGGGCCGCGGCGCCGCTGCGGTCCACGCGTTCGCGCGCGCCGCGCAGGCGGATCCGCAGGATGCCGCCGCTCAGATCCTCCTCGGACAGACGCGGCTGCAACAGGGGGACGAGGCAGGCGCGATCGCGAGCCTGCGGGCGGCACTCGACGCCGAGCCCTACAGCGCGACCGCCGCCTACAACCTGTCGATCGCGCTGTCGCGCACCGGCCGCACGGATGACGCGTGCCGTCCGGCTGCACGCCGTTCGCCACCTCGACCGGCGGCGACCACTCGGTCCCGTTGTGGCGCGAAACCCAGATACCGACATCCGGATCGCGCTCGCGGGTGCCGCCGAACCAGGCGGCCACC
>WNGF01002907.1_pt1 | contig 24690 bp, 17 predicted proteins | sample 5400641 | NCBI WGS metagenome assembly WNGF01 (sample SAMN13153371, study PRJNA577476) | soil metagenome | isolation source: 80 cm soil or saprolite under grassland replicate 2 | place: USA:California | collected 2016-06-15 | reverse complement strand
CCCTCCGACCGGACGACGTTCAGGCTATGAGCCCTGGCGATCTTCATAACTGACTCAACGGAGAGTTTTTGGGGCGTCGCAACAACTATCCGAACTGCGAACGAGGCCACGAATGAAGAGCACAGGCTCAGCGCAGGACATCTGCGAGCGCCAGTGAAGCTACTGTCAGCTCGCACCTGAGCGGTGCTCGCGACGTATTACGTGAGAAGTTGCGGACCGAAAGTTCCCCAGACTAAATCCCAGACTAAACGCGGCGTTTAGTCTGGGCTGATTTCCGGGCGACGCAGAAAATGAAATTATCTCAGGAGATTAGATGGCGCGCCCGAAGAGATTCGAATTCCTGACCCCCAGACTCGTAGTCTGTTGGCTTGCAATGGGCGATGAGTTGGGCGTGGGGAAACGCTGCTGATTTCCGGACGCCCACGTTTGTTGCGCAGCATGTCAAACGGCAAACGTAGCGCGTCTGATCGTGCTCCGTCAGGTGCAAGCGCGGGCCGCGGACAGGAACGAAAGCAAAAGGAAAGGCGAACGGACGTGTGCAAGTCTTGCACACGCGCGCCGCCAAGCCATTGAACCTCCAAGACTCTCCGTCCAATCCATCATGGGCGCAATGGCGAATTTGCGATCTAAATCCTTCAATCTCATGCGCTTTTCCATCTGCCCCGAAGCTCAATCGCGACCGCTTCAGAGGCTGCGCCCGTCACGAGTTAGCTCTTCTACGACCATACCGGCGCAAATGGAAAGTCGGATGCTGCCCGGCATCTTGCGAGTAGTTGGTGCGCAACCGAACAGACGTGTCGACGGTCATCGTGCGGTTCTGCCGAATTGGGCCCTGGCACGTCGAAAAAGGAATAGGCGGAATCTGACTAAGACCGCCTGACTGCCGCGCTCAAATGCAACTCGTTTGCATTTCCATGATGCCGAAAGATGCAGCGAGAAGTCCGACCGAGCGCTGCATTGACGCGCATTGCCTCGATCGTTACCTCGGCAGCGCAGAGGCGCATGATGTCGGACGTCAAACAGAAGGTTGCGCTCACCTCAATGGCCGCCTCCGCAGGCCTGGCGACGGCGAAGGCTGTCGTCGGGGTGATCAGCGGTTCGCTTGCGCTCCTGTCGGAGGCGGCCCATTCGCTGATCGATCTCGGCGCGACGGTGATGACCTATTTCGCCGTGCGGATTTCAGGCAAGCCCGCGGACGCCGAACATCATTACGGCCACGGCAAGGTCGAGAGTGTTTCCGCGCTCGCCGAGACCGCGCTGCTGTTCGTTCTCGCCGGCGTGGTGACCTGGGAGGCAGCCAAACGGCTCACGAGCACAGAGCCGCCGGAGGTGGAGGCAACACCCTGGGCCTTCGCAGTGATCGTGCTCTCGATCGTCGTCGATTTCGTGCGCGCGCGCGTGCTCTATCGGACGGCGGAAAAAACATCGAGCCACGCGCTCGAAGCGGACGCGCTGCATTTCGATTCCGACATGTGGTCGTCGCTGGCGGTGCTGCTCGGGCTCGTTGGGATCGCGCTCGGCTACGCCTCGGCCGACTCGGTGGCGGCGATTGTGGTATCAGTCGTGATCTGCATCGCAGGCTGGCGGCTCGGCCGGCGGACCATCGACACGCTGACCGATACCGCCCCGCCCGGCGCCGCCGACAAAATCACAGCCGCTATCACGCACATCCCTGGGGTCGTCGGGATCGAAAGGCTGCGCGTGCGGAAGGTGGGCGAGGTGCTGTTCGTCGATCTCGATGTTGCAGTCAGCCGCACGCTGCCGCTCGATCGCGTCGCGGTGCTCAAGCAGCGCATCGTCGAAGCCGTGCGCGCCGACAGCCCTGCCGCCGAGGTGACGCTGACCACCGAGCCGCGCGCGCTCGACGACGAGAGCGTGCTCGAGCGGGTCATGGTGATCGCGCGCAACCGCGCGCTCGCGGTTCACCACGTCACGGTGCATGCGATCGAGGCACGACTGGCCGTCTCCCTCGACCTCGAAGTCTACGGCGCCCTTTCGCTCGGCGCGGCACACGATATCGCCACCGGCCTGGAAGAGGCGATCCGCGAGGAACTCGGACCGGAAGTCGAGGTCGAGACCCATATCGAGCCGTTGCAGCCGCTCGACGAGCCCGGGCGCGAGGCCTCGGCCGAACGCATCGCGGCGGTGCGCGAGGCGCTGACCGAAATCGCGCACAATGTCGACTTCGTCGGGGCAATCCACGACGTGCGCGTGCGTGCGGCCGAGGACGGCGAGATCGTCAATTTCCACTGCCTCGTCGATCCGCTGCTCAAAGTCGCGGACGTCCACGACAAGGTCGACGAAGTGGAGCGCGCACTGCGCATGCGTTTTCCCTCGATCAAGCGCGTGACCGGCCACGCGGAGCCGGCGCTGCCGGGGCCCTAGCCCGCGACTCGAAGCGGCGTTCACGCCAGCAGGCGGTGCGGCACTACGGTATCAGCACCGCCGCGCCTTGCAGGCGGCCTTCGCGCAGATCGGCAAGCGCATCGTTGGCGGCCTCGAGCGGATATCGCGTCACTTCGCTCTTCACGCCCGCCTGCGGCACCAGCGCCAGAAATTCGTGTGCATCCGCTCGCGTCAGATTGGCGACCGAAACGAGGTGCCGCTCCTCCCAAAGCAGCCGGTAGGGAAAGCTTGGAATGTCCGACATGTGGATGCCGCCGCACACGACGCGGCCGCCCTTCTTCACCGCCTTGAGCGCTAACGGAACGAGCGCGCCGACCGGCGCAAAGATGATCGCGGCGTCGAGCGGCTCGGGCGGCAGCTCGTCCGAGCCGCCGGCCCAGACCGCGCCGAGAGATTTTGCAAAGGCTTGCGCCGCCTCATCGCCGGCGCGGGTGAAGGCGTAGACACGGCGACCCTGCCAAGCCGCGACCTGGGCTAGGATGTGCGCGGCGGCGCCAAAGCCATAGAGGCCGAGCGCCTGCCGGCCCGCGCCCCGAGTGCCGCCCTCCCCTCCGCCCGCCATGCGGTAGCTGCGCCAGCCGATGAGGCCGGCACACAAGAACGGCGCAACTTCCGCGTCGTCTCGCCGTTCCGGCAGGGGAAAGCAGTAGCGCGCATCAGCGATGGCATGTGTGGCATAGCCGCCATCGCGCGTGTAGCCGGTAAACAGCGCGCGATCGCACAGATTCTCCCGGCCGCTCTTGCAATAGGGGCACACCCCGCAGGTCGAGCCGAGCCAGGGAACACCGACGCGCTCGCCGATCGCCAATCCAGCCACGCTTGCCCCAATGGCTGCGACGCGGCCGACGATCTCGTGGCCGGGCACGATCGGAAGCTTCGGGTTCGGCAATTCGCCGTCGACCACGTGCAGATCGGTGCGGCAGACTCCGCACGCCGCGACCTCGATCAGGATTTCGCCCGCCGCCGGTCGCGGCGCCGGCCACTCGCGCATGACGAGCGGCGTGCGCGGCCTCTCCAGCACCATGGCCCGCATGGCCATTTTCCGTCACGCCAAAAGCGTTGCCGGTGGCTTCTCCGCCGACTTGGCGGGTGTTGATCGAACCCTATTGCGGCGTGATCCCGGCCTCCTTGAGGATCTTGCCGTAGCGCTCGGTATCGCTCTTGATGACGGCGTCGAACTCGCTGGGCGTGGTCGGTGCCGGGATCGAGCCTTGCGCGAGCAATTTCTCCTTCACGTCGGGCATCTCGAGAACTTTGGCGATGTCCTGGCTCACCTTCGTGAGGATCGGCTGCGGCGTTCCGGCAGGCGCAAGCACGCCGAACCACGACTCGTATTTGTAGTTCGGCAGCGTCTCTGCGACGGTCGGTACGTCCGGGAGTTGTGGCACGCGTTTGGCGGAATTGATGGCGATCGCCCTCACCTTTCCGGTTGCGCTTAACTCCTGCGTGGCGGGGATGGGTGCAAAATACAGTTGCGCGTCGTTGCGGATGACGGCGGTGGTGGCCTCCGGCGCGCCCTTGTAGGGAACGTGCACGATGTTGAGCTTGGCATCCTGCTTGAAGATTTCGGCGGAGAGGTACGAAGTGCTGGCGACGCCCGCCGAGGAGAAGTTGAGCTGCCCCGGCCGCTCCTTCGCGAGCGCAATGAAGTCCTTGAGCGTCTTGGCCGCAAGCTCGGGCGGCACGATCGCGACCAACGGTACCGCCGCCACGCGGGAGACACCGGCGAAATCCTTCACCGGATCGAACTGAATGTTCTTGTTGATCGCGCCGGCGATCGTGTGCCCGTTCGAGGTCAGCATCAGCGTGTAACCGTCCGGCGGGCTCTTGGCGACCCCGGTGGTGCCGGGCAAACCGGGCCGGTTCTCGACGATCACCTGTTGCTTCCACAACTCGCCCAGCTTATCCGCAAGAATGCGGGCGAGCCCGTCGGTGATGCTGCCGGCGGAGAACGGAACGACGATACGGACCACTTGGTTGGGATAATTTTGCGCCGAGGCTCCGACCGACGTGCCGAGGAGCGAAGGCACTATCCCAGCCAAAACGAGCGACACTGCACGCAGCGAGGTCATCACACTCCTCCCACAATTGTCGGCGCACCCATACAACGAGTTGCGGCATCCTGGAAAGCGATTAAAGCAGGAACTCGCGTGAGGCCATATGAGTAAAAACGCCACCATCTAGCACCTTCACGGAACTTGCCTTGCGGCCGTGCAGGCTTTGTCGACGGATTCCGGAGAGTGGAACGGATATGCGCACAGAAGAGGCTCGCCCCGTACGCCTTAAGGATTATCGCCCGCCCGATTGGCTGGTGGAAACGGTCGAACTCGACGTCTCGCTCGATTCCACGGCAACCCCGGTGCGCGCGGCGCTCACGCTGCGGCCCAACGGGAGCGGCGCGGCGCCGGCACCGCTCGTGCTCGATGGCGACGCGCTCAACCTGCGCGCGCTGAAGCTCGACGGCGCCGCACTGCCGCCGGAGCAGTTCGTCGCGACGCCCGACCGGCTCACCATTGCGCAGCCGCCGCAGCGCCGGTTCCGCCTGGAGATCGAGACCGTTGTCGATCCGTCGGCCAACACGCAGCTCTCGGGCCTCTACCGCTCGGGCGCGATCTACTGCACGCAATGCGAGGCCGAGGGCTTTCGCCGCATCACCTATTTCCCGGATCGTCCCGATGTCATGGCCGTCTACACCACCCGGATCGAGGCCGAGAAAGCCGAAGCACCGGTGCTGCTCGCCAACGGCAATCTCGTTAGATCGGGCGACGTGCCGGGCACGACGCGGCATTTCGCGGTGTGGCACGACCCGTTTCCGAAGCCGTCCTACCTCTTCGCGCTGGTCGGGGGCAATCTTGCTTGCGTCGAGGATCGCTTCCGCACCATGTCCGGGCGCGAGGTGACGCTTCGCATCTATGTCGAGCAGGGCAAGGAGCGGCGCTGCCTCTACGCCATGGATGCGCTCAAGCGCGCCATGCGCTGGGACGAGACCGCGTTCGGCCGCGAATACGACCTTGACATCTTCATGATCGTCGCCGTGTCGGACTTCAACATGGGCGCGATGGAGAACAAGGGCCTCAACATCTTCAACGATAAATACATATTGGCCTCCTCCGAAACCGCGACCGATACCGATTTCGGACAAATCGAGGCGGTCGTCGCCCACGAGTACTTTCACAACTGGACCGGCAACCGCATTACCTGCCGCGACTGGTTCCAGCTCTGCCTCAAAGAAGGACTTACGGTCTTTCGTGATCAGGAGTTTTCCGCCGATCAGCGCTCGCGCGCGGTCGAGCGCATCGGCGATGTACGCGGCCTGCGCACCCATCAATTCGTCGAGGACGCAGGTCCGCTCGCGCATCCGGTGCGTCCTGCCGTCTACCACGAGATCAACAATTTCTATACGGCGACCGTCTACGAGAAGGGCGCCGAGCTCGTGCGCATGCTGAGGGTGCTGCTCGGGGCGGAGAATTTCCGCAAAGGCATGGACCTCTATTTCAGCCGTCACGACGGCCAGGCGGCAACCGTCGAGCAATTCGTGCAATGCTTCGCCGATGTATCGAGCACGGACCTCACACAGTTCATGCTCTGGTACTCGCAGGCGGGCACCCCCGAGGTCGTCGCGACCGGCAGCTACGATGCTCGGGCGAAGAGCTATCGGCTCGAGCTCGCGCAGAGCATCCCCCCGACGCCTGGTCAGCCGAGTAAGCAGCCGATGGTCGTCCCGCTTGCCGTCAGTCTTGTCGGCCGCGAGGGGCGCGACCTGCCGCTCAAGCTCGACGACGGACGAACGGTGGAGCGCGGCGTGCTCACCTTGACCAAGTCTGTCGAGACGTTTGTGTTCGCGGATGTCGCCGAGCAGCCAGTGGCCTCGCTCAATCGCGGATTTTCGGCGCCCATCAAGCTTTCCGCCAATCTTTCCGCCGACGATCTGCGGTTCCTCGCCGCGCACGATGCCGATCCGTTCAATCGATGGCAGGCGCTGCAGACGCTCGCGACGCGGCTGCTCCTCGACAATACCGCAGCCTCGCGGGCGAGCCGCCCGGCGCGTCACGACCCGGGCTTATTGGACGCACTCGGCGCGACGCTTGCCGACGGCGCGCTCGAACCTGCCTTTGTCGCGCTTGCGCTGACGCTACCCGGCGAGGCGGAGATCGCGCGCGAGATCGGTCACGACGTCGATCCCGATGCCGTGTTCGCGGCCCGCGCCGCACTGCGCGCGGCGGTCGGCGAGTATCTCGCCGGACCGTTGTTCGATCATTATCGGCGGCTCTCCGAAAGCGGGCCGTATCGGCCGGATGCGGCCAGTGCCGGCCGGCGTATGCTACGCAATACGTGTCTCGATCTTCTGGTGGCAACGCAGCAACCCGAGGCCATTTCGCTCGCGGCCCGCCAGTACCAGGCAGCCGACAATATGACCGACCGGATGGCGGCGCTTTCGGCGCTGTCGCTCTGCGATGTGCCCGAGCGCGCGGCCGCGCTCGACGATTTTTACGCTCGCTACGCCGACGATCCGCTCATTGTCGACAAATGGCTCACGCTGCAGGCGACGGTTCCGGAACCGGCCACGCTCGATCGCGTCAGGGCGCTCACCAGCCATCGTGCGTTCTCGTTCGCCAATCCCAATCGCGTGCGCGCGCTGATCCATGCTTTTGCGCTGGCGAACCAGAAGGAATTCAACCGCGCTGACGGTGCCGGCTACGATTTCATCGTGGAGACGGTGCTGGCGCTCGACCCGAAGAATCCGCAGCTTGCAGCGCGTTTAGTGTCGGCCTTGAAGAACTGGCGCATGCTCGAGCCGGTAAGGCGCGAGCGCGCGGAAGCGGCCTTGCGACGCGTGGCAACCGCGCCTTCGCTTTCGCCGGACGTCGGCGACATCGTGCGACGCGCGCTTGCCAAGGACTGACCTGCGGTCTTCAGCCCGCCCGCATCTCCGATTGGTCCGGTCGGGCACGAAACATGAACGCGAATGCGTCTGCGTCTGGAGCGAAAGGTCTATTGAATCAAGGACAAAGCCCGGATTCATCAATCTTGCAAATTCGTTAATTGCCCCCTCGACAAATCGCCATCTTTCGATTCCAATCGAAAGTGATTCGGAGAGATGCGGCACATCCTTCCGATGAAGGTGTTAGGGGACCCGAACGGAGGCGAGGCATGGCGCGCGCCGAAGTCGCGAGCGCGTCCGTTAGTTCTGATTCAATCAAGGGACTAGCTCAGTCGATCGCCAAGCCGGCCTATCGGCGGCTTCTCACGGCCGAGCCGGCCTTGCGACGCGCCGTTCCGGCGCTGATCATCGCATTTCTGCTGACGATTTGCGTCGGGGCGATCGTGCAGGTGCTGGATCATCGTCGGCAAGCGATCAGCGACATCGTCAAGCAGATCGAAGGCAGCGCCGATTTTCTGGCCGAGCGCCTGCAACGGCTGGAACAGCCGAAGGGTGACAAGCCCGACCGCCGGCTGCAGAACGAACTCGAGCGCACGATGCCGTCGTGGGGGCGCGCGCCCGGCCGCCAAGTCCTCGTCGCCAACTCTGAGGGCGTCATCGTTGCCGGCATCCGCCACGAGCTTGTCAGCAACGCCGACGGCACGACTAGCGCGAGCGCGCCGCTCGAGGCCGGGATGGTCGGACGGCGGCTGATCGACGTGCTCGGCCCCACGCAGCCGCTGACCACATTCGGCGCTGCCGCGGGGGTGCTGGAAATTCCGCTCGCCGACGGCAGCCTTGCCTATGGCACGGTGCGCAGCCTTTGGTCGGGCGGCGAGCTTGCAATCGTGCATGGGCGCGCCGATGCGCTGGCACCGTGGGCTTCCGACACAGCGTTGACCGTCACGCTTTCCGCCACCACCGGCTTCGTGGTGCTCATTCTCGGCTTCGCCTTTCACTGGCAGGCAACGCGCGCGCGGGAGGCCGATCAGATCTACGAGACGGTCCGCTCGCGCATCGATACGGCGCTTAACCGCGGTCGTTGCGGACTGTGGGATTGGGATCTCGCCCGCGGCCGCGTGTTCTGGTCGCATTCCATGTTTGCGATCTTAGGCCTCAGGCCACGCGACACACTGTTGAGCTTCGGCGAGGTCAACGCCCTGGTCCATCCGGAAGATATCGATCTCTACGGCCTGGCCGCCCAACTCGCCGACGCCAGCGCAACCTTGGTCGATCACGCTTTCCGGATGCGCCATGCCAACGGCAATTGGGTGTGGCTGCGCGCCCGCTGCGAGCTGGTCCAGCAGTCCGGCGACGGCGGGCCGCATCTGATCGGCATCGCCGTCGACATCACTGAACAGAAGACATTGGTGGAGCGCACTGTCGAGGCGGACTTGCGCTTGCGCGACGCCATCGAGACCATTCCCGAGGCATTCGTGGTCTGGGACGCGCAGAACCGCCTCGTGTTGTGCAACTCGAATTTCCAGGAGCTTCACAACCTGCCGGACGAGGCAATCAAGGCCGGCGCCTCCTACGAGTCGGTGGTAGCGGCTGGGCGCAAGCCGGTCGTGCGCTCCAAAGTCACCAGCGAGGGGCAGAGCCCGGGCGCCCGTACCTTCGAGGCTCAGCTCGACGACGGGCGCTGGCTGCACATCAGCGAGCGGCGCACCAAAGACGGCGGCTATGTCTCGGTCGGCACCGACATCACGAACATCAAGCGGCACGAAGAAAAACTGATGGAAAGCGAGAAGCGCCTGATGGCAACGGTTGCCGACTTGCGCCACTCGCAACAGAAGCTGGAGCGGCAAGCCGAGGAGGTCGCCGATCTCGCCGAGAAATATGCCGAGGAGAAGACCCGCGCGGAGGAAGCGAACCAAGCCAAATCCAAGTTCCTCGCCAATATGAGCCATGAATTGCGGACCCCGCTCAACGCCATCATCGGGTTCTCCGAGATCATGGAGTCCGGCATGTTCGGTCCCTTGGGCTCGGATAAGTATCGCGAATATTGCAGCGATATCCACCAAAGTGGCCAATACCTGCTCGACGTCATCAACGACATCCTCGACATGTCCAAGATCGAGGCCGGGCGCATCAGGCTCGACGCCGAGCCGATCGAGCTGGAGCCCTTCCTCAACGACGCGATGCGGGTGGTATCCGGGCGCGCCAACGACAAGCGCCTCAAGCTCACGGCCCGGATCGGCCGCGGCATCCGCTTGAGCGCGGACCACCGCCTGCTCAAACAGATCATGTTGAATCTGTTGTCCAACGCGGTGAAGTTCACACCGGAAGGCGGCCGCGTCACCATTCGCGCGCGCAAAACGTCGGGCAGCTGGGTCAGCATCTCCATCGCCGATACCGGCATCGGCATTCCGGAGGAGGCGCTCGCGCGGCTGGGGCGGCCGTTCGAGCAAGTCGAGAGTCAGCTGACCAAGAGCCATCAGGGCTCGGGTCTGGGGCTTGCGATCGCGAAGTCGCTCACCGAGTTGCATCACGGCAGCATGCGTATCCACTCGACACCGGGGAGGGGTACGATGGTGCTTTTGCGGTTGCCGACGAATCGGACAGCCGTGCAGAAAGAGGAGTTGGCGGAGGCCGCGGCTTAGTTCGCGCACGTCCGCGCACGTCCGCGCAGAGCCGCGCTCCGTCGCCTCCCCCCTCGTCCTCTCCTCTCGTCATCACGTTCGCCGCAGACGGATCGATGCGCGCGGCTCAAGCTGACGCGCCGAGGATGCGATTGAAGCTTGCACGCACCTTGGCTTGCGTCTCAGCGATGAACGCATCGAGCGTGGCAAAATCCGGTACGTCCGCGGCGCGCGCCAATAGCCCCACGAGTCCCGCCGACGCCGTCTTGGGATCAAAGGGGCCCGGCAGGCACAGGCGCAGAATCTGCGTGACATCATGATAAAGCCGCACCGCTCGGCGCAGCACCTCGGCGTCGCCGGGCTCGAGCAGCCCTAAGCGCCAGGCCTTGTCGAGCACTTGGGTGGTCGAGGTGTCGAGAATATCAGGCGTCTGCGCCGCATGAATGAGCTGCAAATACTGCGCGACGAACTCGATATCGATCAGCCCTCCGGCGGCGTATTTGAGGTCCCAGCGGTCGCTGTCCCCTTTTTCCGCTGCGATCGCCTTGCGCATTTCCACGACGTCGCCGGCGACCACATCCGCATCGCGCGCCCGGCGTAGTACGGAGTGGATGACCTCTTCGACCCGCGCCGCAAATTCCGGGGGGGCCGAGACGACCCGCGCGCGGGTGAGCGCCAAATGCTCCCAAGTCCAAGCTTCGTTCTCCTGATAAGCCGCAAAGCCGTCGATCTGCGTCGCAACCGGGCCGGAGCGGCCCGAGGGCCGCAGCCGCATATCGACTTGGTAGAGCAAGCCATGATTGGTCTGTGCGGTGAGCGCGCTGATCAGCCGTTGAGTCAGCCGCGAGAAATATTGGGCGCCATAGAACCGGCGTGGCCCGTCCGATTCCGGGCGTTCCGAATCGAAATCATAGACGACGATGAGATCGAGATCCGAGCTCGCCGTCATCTCGCGTCCGCCGAGCTTGCCCAGCGCCAAGATCGCCGTCTGCTGGCCGGCAATGCAGCCGTGCAGGCGCGTGAATTGGTCCTCGATCGCGCGGTGAAGCGAGCGGATGAGCGTATCGGCCAGGCGGGCGTAGGCTTCCCCTGCCTGCTCCGCCGACAAGGTCCCTGACAGAATGCGCGTGCCAATTAGGAACATCTGCTCCTGCGCGAAAATCCGGATGCGGTCCAAGAAGTCCTCGTAGGATTCGGCTTGGCGCAGCGAGCGCGCCAGCGCGGCCGCGAGCTCGCTGTTTTGGGGAAGCGCGCCGAAGAAGCTCGGGTCGATCACCGAGTCCATGACTTCCGGAAACTGCGCCAGACTGTCGGCAAGCCGCGGCGCGGTGCCGAGCACCAGTGCGATCAGCGCGATCAGATCGGTATTCTGGCGCAGCAGCGAAAACAGTCGTCCGCTGCCGTGCAGCCCAGCCAAGAAGCGATCGAAGGCAATAACCGCTGCGTCCGGATCCGCCGACCGGGCAAAATGTTCGAGCAGTATCGGCACGATTTCCGCGAGTTGCCCGCGCGCAAACACGCTCTTGAGCGAGCCGTAGGCTTCCGTATTCCAGCGCCGCACCAGCGCGGAAACCTCGAGCGGGCGACGAAAGCTCATAGCAGCGAGGCGATCGAGCGTTTCGCGATCGTCGGCCTCGGATGGAAAGAGCAATCTCCGGCGACCGGCCTCGATGACCGGCGCATTCTCGAACAGCGTCGCATAATGGCGCTGCACGTTGCGCAGATGAACGAGCAAGGTCTGCGAAAAAGCATCCCGGTCGGAGAATCCGGCAAACCGGGCAAACCGCTCAAGCCCATCCCGATCGGCCGGCAGGGTGTGGGTCTGCTCGTCGGCCACCATCTGCAATCGATTTTCGATCACGCGCAGAAAACGGTAAGCAATGCCGAGCTCATCGCGCACCTGCTGGTCGATCCAGCCGCCGCCGGTCAGCGCGTCGAGTGTTTCTAGCGTCGCTTTGGTACGCAGCTGAGGATGCCGACCGCCAGCGATGAGTTGCTGGGTCTGCACGAAGAATTCGATTTCGCGGATACCGCCGCGGCCGAGCTTGATGTTGTGCCCCGCGACCGCAATTTCATCGTGGCCGCGATAGGCGTGGATCTGCCGCTTCATCGCGTGCACGTCGGCAACCGCGGCGAAGTCGAGATACTTGCGCCAGATGAAGGGCGAAAGCGCCGCGAGCAGCGCCTCTCCGGCGGCGAGATCGCCGGCGCATGGCCGCGCTTTGATCAGCGCGGCGCGCTCCCAGTTCTGTCCACGGCTCTCGTAATAATCGAGCGCCGCCGCGGTGGAGATGGCGATCTGGGTCGAGGCCGGATCGGGACGCAGCCGCAGATCGATGCGGAACACGTACCCGTCGGACGTCCGTTCCTGCAGGAGCTTGATCAGAGCGCGTGTGATTCGGACGTAAAAAGCTGCGGGTTCTGTTCCTGAGACGAGCGCCGCATAGTCGTACAGGACGATCAGATCCATATCGCTCGAATAATTGAGCTCGCCCGCCCCCATCTTGCCCATGGCAAGCACGATGTAGCCTGAGCCTTGAGCAGGACGGGAGGGCTCGACCAGCTTCAGCCTGCCGCGGCGTTGCGCCTCCACGACCAGGTAATCGACCGCGGCGCTGACGGCTGCATCGGCAACCAAGGTCTGCCGTTCGATCACCCGCGTGATCGGCCACACGCCCCCGATGTCTGCGAGCGCAATCAACAGCGCCGCTTCCGCCTTCATGCGCCGAAGCACGCGCATCACCTCGGCCTCATCGCGCGTCGCCGCAATCGCGCACTTTGCGTCGGCGATGATATCGGTGAAGCGGCGTTCGGGTTCGGCCTCGAGCAGCGCAAGCAAGCGCTGCGGCGCGGCGCGCACGAGATCCCACAGATAATCCGAACCGCCCGCCAGACCCGTCAGCAGCGCGTCGAGGCTTGGGTTCGCCCCGCACAGCCGTCTCAGTGCCTTGCCAGCGGGCGCATTAGCGATCTCGGCGAGCCAGTCTGTGACGCGTAAGCGCGCCGCATCCGTTCCATGCAGGGATGGCGCCGCCGTGAGCCGCCGCACCAGCGAATCGTCGCGTAACTCGTCCAGCGGCGTCATGTCCGTGTCGTCCGATTTGCCCACTACACTTTTTCCCGGCATTTGTTCCCGGCATTCCCGTCCAACAGAACGGAGGCATCAAGGCGTGAATGGCGCCGCAACTCCAACCCCCGTGGGGGTTGGCAAGTTCAACCCGGCACGTTCAAGGTAACAAGCGATGCGGCGATCGCTAACGCCTTACGCTGCCAGCGGAGCCGATCCCGCGCGCGGGAGCGAGATGACGGTCCTGAGCCCGGGATGGTTGTCCTCGAGCTTGAGATCACCGCCATGCAAGCGGGCCACCGCCGAGGCGAGGCTCAGCCCCAGGCCCGAACCCGGCTGTGAGCGGCTCTGTTCGAGTCGCACGAAGCGTTCGACCGCACGGCCGCGGTCGGCCGCGGGAATGCCGCCGCCGCTGTCAGCGACGGCAAGCAGGATACGATCACCCTCTCCCCTTGCGGTCACCACGATCTCGGCCTCGGCGCCGTTCATTCCGGCGCCATATTTGATCGCGTTGTCCACCAGATTGGCAAGCGCCTGGCTGATCAGCTCCCGGTTGCCGTGAACCGGAGCAGCCGCGGGCGCTTCGACCTTGAGATGGATACCCTTGTCGTCGGCGAGCGGCTCGTAGAGCTCGCCCACCCCCCGCGCGATCTCGGCCGCATCGATGTCGGTCATGCCGTCGCGCGCCTGCCCCGATTCCGCACGGGCAATCATCAGCAGGGCATTGAAGGTGCGGATGAGGGCCTCCGACTCCTCGATCGTGCTCTCGAGCGCCGCACGGTACTGGGATTCGTCCTCGGCGAGACGCAACGCCTCTTCACAGCGGTTGCGCAACCTGGTCAGCGGCGTCTTGAGATCGTGAGCGATGTTGTCGGACACCTCCTTGAGGCCGTGCATGAGCGCCTCGATGCGCTCAAGCATCGCATTGAGGTTCGTCGCGAGCCGGTCGAGCTCGTCGCCCGTGCCCGCGATCGGCAGCCGGCCGGCGAGATCGCCGTCCATGATCTTGCGCGTCGTCTCCGTCATCGCGTCCACGCGCTTGAGGACCCGTCGCGTCACAAAGAATCCGCCGGCGACACCGAGGACGATGACGATCGCCAATGACCAGCGGCCGGCAGCGAGCACGATGTCATACAAGCGTTCCCGCTCTTCGAGATCGCGCCCGACCAGGAGACGAAATCCGGCCGGCAATTGAAAGACGCGGACCAAGGCGTGATGCTCCACGCCGTCGGGATCATCCAAACGCCGGTAGGCGGTTTCCGTCCAGCCGGGCGTTTCCAGAATGCCGGTCGCCAGCGATCCGACATTGCCCGCCAGTCCCTCCCCCGCGCGCGTGGTCACGAGATAGAGGCTCGAGCCCGGTCGCCGCGATCGCGCATCGACCACGAAAACGAGCCGGCGGATACCGCCCTGGCGGTATTGCTCGGCCAAGCCGGTGATCTCGGCATCGACCGTTTGCGTGATTTGCTCGGTGATCAGCCGGCGCGTGTTCCAGGCGAAATAGGCGAGCAGGAAAACGGCAAACAGCGCGAATACCGTGAGGTAGACCAGCGTCAGCTTGAACGCCGTCGTGCGCAAGAGCTTGCCAAGCGCCGTCATCCGTCACCCCCGCCGTCACCCCCGCGCGACGCAGGGAATGACGGCGTCATTTGCTGTCGCGGATCATGTACCCCGCACCGCGAACCGTATGCAGTAAAGCCTGAGAAAAACCTTTATCAATCTTCGAGCGCAGCCGCGAGATGTGCACGTCGATGACGTTGGTTTGGGGATCGAAATGGTAATCCCACACGTTCTCGAGCAGCATCGTGCGGGTCACGACTTGACCGGCATGCTTCATGAGATATTCGAGCAGGCGAAACTCGCGCGGCTGCAGCACGATCTCGTCGCCGGCGCGCGTTACCTGATGCGACAGCCGGTCGAGCTCGAGATCGCCGACGCGGTACACGGTTTCCTCGCGGCTGCCGCGCCGACGCGCCAGCGCCTCGGTGCGAGCCAGCAACTCCGAGAAAGAATAGGGCTTCGGTAGATAGTCGTCGCCGCCTGCCCGCAATCCCTTGACCCGGTCATCGACCTGGCCCAGGGCCGAAAGAATGAGCGCGGGGGTCTCGATGCCTTTACTGCGCAGGGTGCCGATGATCGCCAGGCCATCGAGCTTGGGCAACATGCGATCGACAATGAGCACGTCATACTGGCCGTCGAGCGCATGGGCGAGCCCCTCCTCGCCGTCGACCGCCAAGTCGGCAACGTGCCCGACCTCGCGAAATGCCTTGACCAGGTAATCGGCGGCATCGCGGTCGTCTTCGATGATGAGGAGACGCATGACGAACCCACCGTCTCTCGGATAAGCGACGTCCTTTGCCGAAGGAACGTACTGAACTGCATTGATCATAGCGGCACTGTTTCAAACTATCCTAGCGTCGAAACCGGGAACAGACCCGGTCTCCAAGGTGCGAGGGGCGGCGGTTACCCGCCACCCCTCAACCAACTCCGTGCCGGCGGGGGCGACGGATGCCGGCACGAAGTCAGAAGGGATGGGGACGGACGTTTGGCCCGTCCCCCTGGTTCGAACCGCCGGCGGGGGCGACGGATGCCGGCGGTGCGCCCCATTCTCGGTCAGGCCTTGCTGAGCGGCACTGCGACGAACTTCGTCCCGTCGCCCGACTTCACCCGCATGAGAACCGTGCGCTTGCCCTCCTTCTGCGCGTCTCTGAGGGCGCTGCGCACGTCGGACGGATTGGCAACCTTCTTGCCGCCGACCTCGAGGATGACGTCGCCGGTCTTGACGCCCTGGTCGGAGGCAATCCCGTTGGGATCGACGTCGGTGACCACCACGCCTTCCGAACCGCTACCGGCAACTTGTCCGGCCGGTACGACCGTGAGGCCGAGCCGCGGCACGTCGGTGCCCTCCGGGGCGGAAGAATCCGGCATCGCCGCCCGCGCCTCTTGCTGATTGGGCAGCTCGCCGAGCGCAATCGAGAAGGTCTTCTCCTCGCCCTTGCGCCAGACCGTTAGTTTCGCGGTCGAGCCCGGGGCCATGCTGCCGATCTGCTTGGCGAGATCTCTGGCGTCCTTCACAGCGTTGCCATTGACGGCGGTGACGACATCACCGGCCATTATGCCGGCCTTGACAGCCGGACCGTTCGCCTGCGGCTCGGAGACGAGCGCGCCCTGCGGCGCCTTAAGACCGAGATTGTCGGCGATCTCGGCGGTGACGGGCTGGATCTGCACGCCGATCCAGCCGCGGGTGACCTTGCCGTTATCCTTGAGCTGGGCGACGACCGATTTCACAGTCGGAGCAGGGATCGCAAAGGCGATACCTACCGAACCGCCCGAGGGGGAGAAGATCGCGGTGTTGACACCGATCACGTTGCCATCGACGTCGAAGGTCGGGCCACCGGAATTGCCCTTATTGACCGGCGCGTCGATCTGAATGAAATCATCATACGGGCCGGCGCCGATATCGCGGCCACGGGCCGAGACGATGCCGGCCGTGACCGTGCCGCCGAGGCCGAATGGATTGCCGACCGCGAGCACCCAGTCACCGACGCGTGGAGACTTCTCGGCGAGCTGGACATAGGGGAAGTCGCTGCGGCCCTCGACCTTGATCAACGCGATGTCGGTGCGCGCATCGGTACCGATCACCTTGGCCGTGTAGGTCTTGCCGTCTTCGGCCGTTACCTCGACGGTGTCGGCCTTGTCGACCACGTGGTTGTTGGTCACTGCATAACCATCGGCGGTGATGAAGAAGCCGGAGCCCTGGCCGGTCACCAGCCGCTCACGCGGCGCGCGCCGCTCCTCGGGAGTATTTCCTTCCGGCAAGCCGAAGCGACGGAAGAAACGCTCCATCTGCGAGTTGGGCGGGAACGGCAAATCGCCCTCGAAGCCCATCATCTTGGGACCGCCTGTCATCTTGACGCGCACCGAGATGACGGCGGGCTTCACCTTCTCCACGATGTCCGCGAATCCCATCGGGCGCTGAACGCCTTGAGCGTAGGCGATTTCTGTCAGCGCGCGGTTGGTCGGCTGCGGGAGAAGTCCCGCACCGCCGAGCAGCACGGTCGCGCTGAGGCCGGCCACGCCGGCGAGCAGAACGAGACGACGCGCGGAGAGGATGCGCGATTTCGGAGCGGGAACGCTCGCAGTCATAAGGGTCACTCCATCTTTGGTGCGACGGGCGCCGAGCGGCACCCTCGTTGCAGCAACAAGATGGGAGGCGCTTCCTTACCGGGCGCTGTCGGGGAAATTAAAATTTGGTAAGGTCGAGCAAGCTGAAAAATAGCAGGCTATCAGTGACTTACGAACGAAACGGCAAGACTTTATCGCTCCCCGCTGCGCAAAATTTCCGACAGCCGGGCCGCTTCCGCCGCCGTGAGTCTCTCCTGCTCAGCGCGTGCGCGATCGAAATTGGCTCGGTAGCGGCGCGCGAGCACGATTATACCGCAGGCCCCGATGAGGAGCATCGCCGCCGGGCCAAGCCACAAGAGCGCGGTATGCCATGAAAACCGTGGCCTCAACAGCACGAACTCGCCGTAGCGGGCAACCAGAAAATCGATCACCTGCCGGTCGCTTTCCCCCGCCTGCAGGTGTTCACGCACGAGTATGCGCAAGTCGCGCGCAAGCGGCGCCTCCGAATCGTCGATCGACTGGTTCTGACACACCATGCAGCGCAACTCTTTCGACAGCGCCCGGGCTCGCGCTTCCAGTGCAGGATCGGTAAGCACTTCGTTCGGCTCGACCGCAATCGCGGACGGCATAGCCACGAACGTGAGCAGCGTCATGACCAGACAGAGCGACTTCATCTGCATCTACTCCGCCGGCAAGAGCGCGGTCTTGCTCCTCGCCGGCTTCGGCGCGCCCACCCGCAGTCGCCGGTCCGAGAGCGACAGCGCACCGCCGACCACCATCACCACCGCGCCGAGCCAGATGAGCAGCACCAAGGGCTTGTAGTAGAGCCGCACCGCCAGCGAACCGTCCGGGTTCTGGTCTCCGAGCGACAGGTAAAGCTGGGAAACGCCTCGCGTCATCAGCGCAGTTTGGCTTGTGGCGGTGCTGCGCGAAGGAAAGCTGCGCTTGGCGGGCTCCATCACGCCGATGACGTCGCCGTGGCGGCGCACGGTGAAATGGCCGGCGAGGTCGCGGTAGTTCGGGCCCTGGCGCGTCGTCACGCCGTCGAATTGAAGCTCATAGCGGCGGACCGAGATGGTTTGGCCGGGCTTGAGCTCCGCGATGCGCTCCAGGCTCCACTGCGTCTCGCCGATGACGCCGAGCAGCGTGATGCCGAGCCCGAAATGCGCAAAGGCGGCGCCCCAGGCCGAGCGCGGCAGCCCCTTCGCGCGTGCGAACGCGGTAGCGAACGGCACCTTGAGCAGGCCGGTGCGTTCCACGATGTCGGTCAACGCACCTGCCATGACGTAGAAGGCAAGGCCGATGGCAAACGGCACCAGGATCGGTCCCCCGCCTTCCATGGCGAAGACCACCGCCACGGTGATCACGGCAATGCCGGCGGCGCCGACGAGACGCTGGGCCGCACCAAGCAGGTCGCCGCGCTTCCACGCCAGCAGCGGACCAAACGGCACGGCGATGAGGAGCGGAACGAACAGCGGGGCGAAGGTGGCGTTGAAGAACGGCGCGCCAACCGAAATTTTTTCCCCCGTGAGCGCCTCCAGCGCGAGTGGATAGAGTGTACCGATGAAGACGGTCGCACAGGCGCTCACCAGGAAAAGGTTATTGAGCACCAGCGCGCCTTCGCGCGAAATCGGCGCGAACAGGCCGCCCTGTTTGAGCAAGGGCGCGCGCAGCGCGAACAGCGTGAGGCTTCCGCCAATGAACAGCACCAGGATCGCCAGGATAAAGACGCCGCGCGTCGGATCGGTGGCAAAGGCGTGCACTGACGTGAGCACGCCCGAGCGCACGAGGAAGGTGCCGATCAGCGACAGCGAGAAGGCCAAGATCGCGAGCAGGATGGTCCACACTTTGAGCGCATCGCGTTTCTCCATTACGAGCGCGGAGTGAAGAAGCGCGGTGGTGGCAAGCCAGGGCATAAACGAGGCATTCTCCACCGGATCCCAGAACCACCAACCGCCCCAGCCGAGCGTGTAGTAGGCCCAATAGGAGCCCATGGCGATGCCGAGCGTCAGGAACATCCAGGCGAGTAGCGTCCACGGCCGTACCCAGCGCGCCCAGGCGGCGTCGATGCGACCGTCGATCAGCGCGGCGATGGCGAAAGAGAACGAGATCGAGAGACCGACATAGCCGAGATAGAGCAGCGGCGGATGGATGGCGAGGCCCGGATCCTGCAAGATGGGATTGAGGTCGCGGCCCTCCAATGGCGCGTTGGCAATGCGTAGGAACGGATTCGACGTGATCAGAATGAAGAGAATGAATGCGACCGCGATCAAGGACTGCACTGCGAGCGCGTTGGCCTTCAACCGGGCCGGCAGATTAGCGCCGAACAGCGCGACCAGCGCACCGAACGCGCTGAGAATGAGCACCCATAACAGCATCGAGCCTTCGTGGTTGCCCCACAGACCGCTGAGCTTGTAAACGAGCGGCTTGGCCGAATGGGAGTTCTCGAAGACGTTGATGACGGAAAAATCCGACCGCACGTAGCAGGTCATCAGCGCGGCAAAAGCCATCGCCACGAAACAGAATTGTCCCACCGCGGTCGGACCCGCGACGGCCATCAGCACGGGATCGTCCTTGCGCGCTCCAATCATCGGGACGCTCGCCTGGACGAGCGCGAGCGCCAGCGCGAGCACGAGGGCGTAGTGGCCGAATTCGGCGATCATCATCTGCCCCTTCGATCATCCCGCGCGCGAACGCGTGGAATGCATCATTGTGTCCTGCCCCCCGGGGTGGCGCCGAGCTTCTTTTCGTAATCGTCTTTCCAATGACCCTGCTTTTTCAATGCGTCGGCAACGTCCTTCGGCATATAAGTCTCGTCGTGCTTGGCGAGTACGCTGTCGGCGCGAAAGGTGCCGGCCGAATCGAGAGCGCCTTCGGCGACCACGCCTTGCCCTTCGCGGAACAGGTCAGGCAACAAGCCCTGGTAGGCGACCGGGACGGTACGCTTCCCATCGGTCACCTCGAAGCGGACCGCAAGTCCCTCGCCGCGAGAAACACTGCCCTCCTTCACCAGGCCGCCGATGCGCATGCGCGTTCCCGGTTTCACCTGCTTCTCGACAACCTCGGTCGGCGAATTGAAGAACACGATGGAGTCCTTGAGCGCGCTGAGCACGAGCGCCACTGCGAGCGCGAGCACGCCGAGCGCGGCGCCGATAAGCGAGAAGCGTCGTTGCCTGCGCGTCATTGTGCGGTCCTCGGACCCTTAGCCTTCAAGACCAAGTCCTCTGAGAAGGTCATCAAGCCGTCGCAGCTTGATCGCATCGCCGGCGAGTGCACGCCGCGCATCGATGACGGCGGCACGCGCCTTCTCCGGTTGGCCGAGCACGAGGTAAGAGCGAACGAGCCGCAGCCACCCCTCGACGTCGGCGCCATCGCGATGCAGCCGCTCGGAGAGCCGTTCGACCATGCCTTCGATCATCGCCCTGCGTTGCTCGGGGCCAAGCTGGGAGGACGCCGTAACCTGCTCGTCGCTCGGGTCGCTACGCGAACCACCCGCTGCGCCGGCGCTCGCGCCAGCGGGAGCGACGCGAGCGAGCGCGCCTCGCAGCACATCGATCCAAGGCGCATCGGGTGGCGCGGCCTCGAGCAGCGCGCGCCAAGTCGCGGCGGCCTGGCTGTAGTCACCGTCCTGCTCGGCAGCAAGCCCGAGGAAGTACTTCGCCTCGACGCGGTTCGCATCGAGCGCGATCGCCCGTTCAAATGCAGCCTTCGCCTCCGCGGTCACTACTCCGTTGGCGCCGAACACCAGCGCCTCGCCCAGCGCCGCTTCGCGCTCGGCAGTGGCGCCATTGAGCCGCAGTGCATTGCGCCGCGCCTTGACCGCATCATCGAAACGTCCCAGTCGCAGATAGACCGGGGCGATGACTTCCCAGCCGCGCCCGTCTTCAGGATGGCGCGAAAGATGGTCCTCTACCTGCGCGATCAACGTATCGACCGACGCATCGCTGCGCGAAGCGGCGAGGCGCGGCGCAAGTGGCTGATCCGGCAGTGACGGAGAGCCGAGCGCGAGATAAAACGCTGCTGCACCGAGCGGCAGCACGACAAGCGCCACAACAGCGACCGCCCGCCGCCGCCACGTCGCAGACGATACACTGCTCGGCGGGACCGTTTGCGCATCAGCCGCGGCGATGAGTCGACGCGATACTTCGACTCGCGCGCCGGCGGCCTCACTCTCGCCGATCAAACCGGCTGCACGGTCGCGTTCGACCTCCGCGAGCTGGTCGCGATAGACCGCGACCTCGCTGCCGGATCGCAATTCGTTTCCCCGGCGCGCCAGCGGCCAGAGCACGGCCCAAACGGCCGCGGCCGTCATCAATGTGAGCCCGAACCACAGGGTCATAACCAATCCACCGGTCGAATTTAACAATGCCGAGGCGGTGCGGCGAAAGCGAGTGCCGCTGATCTGGGCCCGTCCATGGCGGTTACATCACGGCGAGCGGTCCCCCTGCAACGGCCAAAGACCATCACGACCGCGACATGGCGAAGCGGGAACTTGTAAATTTGCCGTAACCGGCAACGGCGTGGGCAATGATCAGACGAAAGCCGTTGCCAGCACGGCCGCCAAGGCTGGACCCAAACGCAGATCGATCGCTTGTGGTGTGCGCATGTAGCGCGAGTCGATCTCGCGCTACTGGCGGGATTTCCTTCGTCCCTAAGTGGGCCTGCGATCAGCCCACCGCCGTCCAGGTGCCGTCCGGATTGCGGCAAGCGTTACCGCGCGCGACCTCCGGCCGGCCGTCGATATAGATCGTGTGAGTATACGGTCGGCACTGCAGTCCGTTGGACTGGTAGCCGGGACCGGGAACCACCGATCCATAACGGCCCGAATCGGGATTCTTCCACGCCACCGCCACTCCCGATTTGCCGGCTTCGAGCGCTTGCATTTGCGCCGCATACGCGCGCCGCTTGTCATCGTCGTCCATCCCGGCGCCGATCCGATTGCCGATGAGGCCGCCGATCGCCGCGCCGGCGAGACCAGCCGCGATGCGCTCGCCGGTTCCACCGCCGAACTGCGAGCCGATCAGGCCGCCGGCGACCGCGCCGACGAGCGTGCCCGTGTTTTCCCTCGGTCCTTGGCCGGTCTCGGGAGTGCCGGCGCACGACGCCATCGACAGCGCGGCGAGCGCGGCAGCAATCAGGCGAACGAAAGACATGTCTCAAGCCCCCACGTGGTCTGTCAGTGATCTGAACAGGCCGGCGGGCCCCCTCGGCCATGCCGACCCTTCAAGCTAATGGCCAAAATTGGGGCAAAAATAAAACTATTCCGTAAATTCAGTGGCCTGCGGTGGCAAACCGCCCCTCGCGTGAGGTTTGGGCCGCAACGGTTATTTCCCGTGCTGGCAAACCGCGGCGAGCCCGCCACCGTTGCGCCGGGGGTTTTTCAATGGGCCCGCATTAGGGCATGGATGGCGAAGGCGATCCTAGCTAACCAATCGGAGCGTCAGCATGGGGAATTTAGACCCTGCCACAGCGCGTTGGGCGGTAGCTCTCGAAGGCGACCCCTTCGATATCGAGGATGCGCGCGTGTTGTTTGCGCAGCATGACGAGGTCCAAATTGGCGTCATTGAAGTTGCCTCCGATCGAAATCCGACCGTACTGCTCGCCAAAGAGTTTCAGGCACTCAATAACAGTTCTGAGGTGCTCGAAGCATCGGAAAGGATATTTGATTTTCTCAACGGCATAATGTTCGTGCGCGACCGCGCTAGAAAGCCACTACGGCCGGGGGCCGTCCATGAACGGCAAGAAGACGGTCGATGGAGCGCGGGCACCATCTTCGCGAATGCGTCGCTCTCCGAGGGTCGCGACCGCTTTTTCGCTCACGCAGTAGTTTTGCAGGCACCGGGGTCGCCGCCACCCCCTCCACCCCCTCTGCCGCCTCACGTGATCTGGATGACAGAGGCAACACAGGATGACACGCTAGCCGAGGTATTGACGTTTCTCCGCGCAGAGCCTGACTGGTTCGACCTGTACAAGGCGTTTGAACTCATGCGAGCTGACATTAAGGGACGACTTCCAAACGACAGATACGCACAAATGGGATGGCCAGACAAAGCAAAGAGGGATGAATTTACCGAAAGTACTCACGTCCATCGGCATTCTAGTGCGAGGTGGGCACGCTACGATCTCAGCACTGCGCCGATGAAAATCGATCAAGCTAGGGAGTTCGTACAATCATTAGCGCGCATCTGGTTAGATTGGCGATACCCCCCCGCTACGTGAAACACTTAGGAGAACTGAGGAGCTCGCTATGGGATTTGGAGGCTAAATGGCTAAATCACTCGGCACGGTTGGTTTTGTTGCAGCGGCCCTATTTTCGGGATGCTGTTCAGCTCAGACAATTGTTGGTCCGTCAGGAAAGCCCCTTCAGCCCGCTCACCAGTCGTCTGTGAAGAACTCGGTTTCAGGGCAATTTTGAGCTGGGCGGTCTTTTCAAACGTCGCGACGTGCTCGGCGCCTGAAGCGATCCGCACGGCCTGCGGTTTTGAGACATGATATTTTCCTAATGTCGGGACGGTCATGATGTGTGGATTGTCACTGGGAAGTGCGATTTCGTCGTCAGCTGGCCGGCAAGACGTTTCACCGTTCGTGCAAGCTGTCTTGCTGGTAGCGCAGCAGCGGCGACAGGAGATAGCTCAGGATCGTGCGCGCTCCGGTCTTGATTTCCACCGTCACCGCCATGCCGGGTGATAGATTGACCATCCGGTCGTCGATCCGCATTTTGCTGCGGTCGAGCGAAATGCGTGCGCTGTAGTTGAGCTCCTGACCCTTCGGCTCGCTGGTTTCGTTCTGCGTTCCCAGCGCGCGGTCGCTGGAGCGGTCTTGTTGTCGCTCGCGGATGATGGCGTCCTGCGAGACGCTGAGCACCCGGCCGTGCAGGAGGCCGTAGCGGGTGAAATTGAAGGTGTCGATCTTGATCTCGGCTTCTTGTCCGGGTTGGACAAAGCCAATGTCGCGGTTCGACACCATGGCCTCGATTTCCAGCCGGCTGTCGCTGGGCACGACCACCAGCAGGGACTGCGCAGGCGTGACAACGCCGCCGACCGTATGGATCGCGAGCTGCTGACCACGCCGTCCACCGGAGCGGTCAGCAGTTGAAGCCTGGTCTTCTGCTCGGCCTTGATCAGGTCCTGAGCGAGGCCGTTGGCCTTCTGCTCGGACTTGGCGAGCTCGTCGGAGACTGTGCGTCGATATTCGGCCTCTGCTTGGCGGCGGGTCTCGCGGATCGCGGCCACGGCCGCTTCCGCCTCCTGTAGATGGCTCTTTTGTACGCCGAGTTCGGCTTGTTGCTCGAGCAGCAGCTGGAGGATCTCGAAATAGGTCAGCTTCGAGCCCAGCTCCTTGTCCATCAGCGTCTTGCGGATGTCGACGCGCTGCTGCACGACGGGAATCGTCGTCTCCAGCTTGCGCGCTTGCCCCAATCCACATAAGGAGGATGGCGAGATCGAGATCTGGCAAATGTTCGAGCTGGAGGACTTTGGCGCGAGCGAAGCGGTCGAGCATCACCGCCGCTTGGCCGAACAGATCGCAAAGAAGTAGCCCGCGCTGCAGTTACGGCTTGCCCGGATAGGCGCACAATTGCTTCTTCGACG
>WNGF01004522.1_pt1 | contig 24691 bp, 18 predicted proteins | sample 5400641 | NCBI WGS metagenome assembly WNGF01 (sample SAMN13153371, study PRJNA577476) | soil metagenome | isolation source: 80 cm soil or saprolite under grassland replicate 2 | place: USA:California | collected 2016-06-15 | reverse complement strand
GGGACCAAGGCCAAGCTCTGGGCCTCGCTGCGCAATCTCTTCAATACCATCGTTTTTAAGTCGATGGAAGCTTTGTACCGACGCATGGCTTCCAACTATCGTCTTCAAATTGAATGACTTTCGTACTGAGAATTGCTGTTTCGGCCCCGACCAGATACAACAAGTGTTTGGTTAAGCAAGCCTTGCGCCATTTACTCGGAACCCCCGTCAGGCCAAATTGAGAGCGCGATGAAAGACTTCTTTATCAGTTACAACAGGGCCGACCGCGACTGGGCGGTTTGGATTGACCAGCAGTTGAGGGACGCCGGTTACACCACCACCATTCAAGCGGCGGATATGCCGCCCGGGTCGGCTTTCGTTCACGAAATGGACAAGGCGGTTGAGGAAAATGAAGGATTGATCGCCGTGCTCTCGCCGGACTATTTGAAATCTCCTTACTGCAAATCTGAATGGCAGGCTTTTTACCAAAAAGACCCGAACGGAGAAAAAAGAGTGCTGATTCCCGTTCGCGTGCGCGAATGTCAGCCAAAGGGGTTGTTGGCTCAGAGAGTTTACATTGACCTGGTCGGCAAAGATGGCGCGGAGGCCGGGCGGATTCTGCTCGACGGCGTCAAAGCCGCGCGCGAAAAACCGGAATTGCCAGCCCGCTACCCCGTTGACTATTTGCTCAGTGGATACCTCGATCAGTTGCGCCGAAAAGTCAGCACGGTGCGCATCTTCGGCGATGGCAATCCGCACGAACTCGATCAGGTCTTCGTCGAACTCACGCTCAATGAAGAATATGACCTTCGCCCGAATCAGGCGGACTTTTTAGGGTTGATGGACGCTGAGTTGCGGCGAATGCGTTCGGTCTTTGGCGATGCGGATCAGTACAGCGACCGTGAGGGAGCGGACGACTTCGCCGACCGCGGCTTCGCCAAAATCAAGCGCATTATCAAACCTGACGAACTACTGCGCCGCTACAGGCACGCCGTCGTAACCGGCGCGCCGGGCTGCGGCAAGACGACGCTGCTACGTTACCTGGCGTGGCAGACGATCAAAGAGTTCGGAGTTCCACCTTCAGACGATTCGATTCAATCACAAAACAAACCGCTTGAAGGCGGGACTCCGAACTATCGCCTTCCCATTTTTCTCGAACTCAAACAACTTACCCCCGTAGACTTTCAGCCTGCGCAAGGTCAGCTAGAACACTTGCTCTTCAATAAAGCCATCGGTACCGCGATTAAACCCAGCGAAGCAGAATACGGCGCGCTCAAAGATCGCTTCCTTGCGATGCTGCGCGAAGGCCGGGTCGCCATCTTCCTAGACGGCCTCGACGAAGTCAGCGGCGCGAGTTTCTTCCAAGATTTGCAAAGAGCTATCACGGACTTTCTCCACTCGGTCTACGGCGCCAACATCTTAATCATTTCGACCCGTCACTTCGCGCTGCGGCAATTCGGCGACGCCAAGATGATGGAAATCCAGCCGCTCAATCCGCGCCAGATCGAACAGTTCATCGAGCATTACTATCGCGACGTGCCCGAACGCCAGCAATTCCAACGCGAGTTACAACGTCGCCCCGAACTGCGCGAACTGGCGCGCGTCCCGGCGCTGCTCGGCTTCATCTTGCAGTTGTGGCGCAGGCGCGGCAGCGTCACCGATGACAAGTTGGAGCTGTACGAACAGATTACGCTCGAACTGGCGCGGCATCTCGACACCGATAAAGAAGGCGTCAATCCCGATCGTAAATGGCTGGTGGAAGACAATGATGGCTCATTGAAATTGGACTTGCTGCGCCAACTGGCTTTTAACCGGTTGTTCAAAGGGTTCATCCGCCCACCTTACGACATTGGAGGCGCCGACAATGACGTCAATCGCCTTATCTTCACCAGCGAACAACTTCGCGACGAGGCCGCCGCGTTCGCCCGCACGCTCACGGAACGCGAGGGGATCACCATCAACTCGCGAAACCTCGCCGAAGATGTAAAAGTCACCGCGTTGCTGCGCCAGGTCGGCGCTGACCATTATGCCTTCGCGCATCTCACCTTGCAGGAATACCTGGCGGCTCGGCAGTTGGCCGAACGCCACGACGCCGCCACGTGCGAAGGCATCTTGTGCCGCATCTACTTCAATCCGACGCTGGCGGAGATGGAAGTGTTGCCGATGACGCTCGGCCTAACGGGTCAGCCAGATAGCCTTTACGCAACATTGGCGCAACTACCAGAGTCGCTTTCACTTACAGGACTCAGGTTAAGAGCGCGGGCACTTGGCTATACATCCGTATCCCAACAAGCACTCAAGGAGTTGCTTGATAGGCTTGATAGATTTATCTCTTCGGAGGTCCTTGAGGAACGTGGCTACCACGATGCGGTGCTCAAAGCATACGCGAATGCAAGCGGAGAAGCTTTGGATGCAATCTTACAGCATATTGCTAAGAGCTTAAACTCAGATAGAGAATACAATGAAAGGGAAAATGCAGTCGAAGCTCTGGCCTTATTTCATCATGAAAGCGCAGCGACTCTGTTACACAAAGCAATTAGTGATAACCATAGTATTGTGCGTATTCGCGCGGCTGCAGCCGTGAATTGGTTCGATCCAGATCTAACTATAACCACTTTGAAAGAAGAGTTGAATAACTCTGATGAAGAAGTGCGCGAAAAAGTCGTTTATACGGCTTGGCAATTAGTCGGGGAAAATGCGAGAGAAGCACTAATTAAGGCACTGCATGATGAATCGAAGACAGTCAGGGAAGATGCGATAGAAGCGTTGGGAGATATTGGTGGAGAACATGATGCTAGCTTGCTTATCGAGTTTTTAAACAGTGATCTAGAGAGCTCTGCCGAGAAAGCCGCTAAGTCGTTAGGAGGTATTGGCGGGGATACCGCGCTGACAGGGCTGCTCAACGGCCTAGAGCGGCCAAATTGCCAGGCAAGAAGGGAAATTATCCAAGCGCTCGGAGACATTGGAGACGCCCGTGCTGTTCCTTCACTGCTGAAGATTATTGAAGGTGCTCGATCGAATGACCGGAAAGAAGCCGTTAAGGCGCTAGGGAAAATAAAAAGCGCCCCGCAAATTGAAACACTGAAAAATTTGTACAGTCAGGTAAGGAGAAAATGGATAGAGCAACTTGACGAAATTGACCGCATTCCCAGCTTTTTTGAAGAAGATTACGAATCCCTGCTTATCACAATTGCCGAGAGCTTATGGAATTTGGGAGACTCAATAGGGATTGAATCATTATTGGATATCATAGAAAGAGGCTTTGAATACAGTTCGCTGGATGCGGTAAGGGTCCTGGCAGCAATCGGGGGCGACGTCGCCAACGAAGCGCTACTAACAACCTGGGACAAAGCTATATCTAAATATGCTTCATATAAGCAGGAAAGGCGCGCTAAAAATAGACGTGCGCGGAATAAGTCTGTATTAAAGCCCATACCGAATTCGCCACTTGAAACATCATCTACTGTTCAGGACAACGTCATACACATTGTGACCGTATTAGATCCACTGCCGGATTTGCTTGTTCGTCTTGCTGACGCCCTCACAATGCTTGGACACCATCATATTGTTCCGACGATAGTCGAGTGGCTGGATGACCCTGAATTTGTCGGAAACTCAATGGACAATGGCAAGCTCGCACATATCGTTAATGCGCTATGGCAGTGCAATGGAAAGCAAGCCGCTGAAGGGTTGGTTAAAGTCTTTCACTGTGGCCATACACACTCAAAATTTATGGCCCTCACCGGTCTAGGAAATCTTCAAAATGCATACGCTATTCCAGGGCTTCTACGAGGATTCCTGGTATATCAGAGACATTTTCAAAAGCAAGCTGTCTATCGGATGGTCTCACTGGAGAATGACAAGATCCTCGACGGAATAACACTCGCACTTTCAGATTTACATAATTTTGTCCGCCAAAAGGCAATAGAGTTCATTGCATATTACTCCAATGATCCAGGTTTGACTGAACAACTTCGTTTGTTCGCTGTGAACGATGCTTCCGAGAAAGCCAGGAAGGCGGCATCTCAATCACTGCAAAAGTTTGAACGCAAGCTGCAATTCTTCGACATTCCCATAACAATAATTAATGCCTATTCGCAGCCCAACCAGCCACCATCTTTGACTTTGCAGGAACAGATAGAGTTGGAAACGCGAATCGCAGCCAAATACCAGGAACTTTTGCATGGCAGTGATGCCCGCCAAAGAGAGAAATCGTTGGAAGAATTGATGGCGGCAGTCTTTGCAAGCATCCCCGGTTTCATTGTGAGCGAAAGCAATTATCACACGGCTACAGAAGAAATTGATTTAGTGCTACGGAATGCGAGCGCCGATCCTTTCTGGCAATCGTTAGGCAGCCTGATCCTAGTTGAGGCCAAAAACTGGAAAGCGCAACGCGTGGGCAAGAACGAGTACGTGCAGTTTTACCGTAAGATGGAAAATCGCGGCGGCCATTGCACGCTCGGCTTCTTGATATGCACCGAACGCTTCGCCGAAACATTTGAGAAAGAAATGTTGCGCGACAGCAAATTCCCTTTGCGCGTCGTGCCAATTGATGGCGAGGATTTGCAGCGGCTGGTCGAGTCCCAAGATCGTAGCGAGATCTTACGCGGTTTTGTTGAACGGGCCTTGCTGACGTAAGTTTAAGACTGAATGAGTATGAAGGATGTTGACGCGGTCTTTCCCCCCACGACCCAGTTAGACAGCAGAGAAGATCACTTCGAGCGCCGGCAGATCGCCGCGCAGGTCATCTAGGCGAAAGACCGCATCGCTGATTTCATCGAGCAGCGCCTCGCCCTGATTAGTTCCAATCAGGACGCCGTAGGCGCGCATACCGCGTTCCGCTCTTCTCCTCGACCATTCCGCCCGCGCTTCGGGAGAAACGTCACTGATGCCGTCGCTGACGCAGATCACATCGGCCTTCTCGAACTGCGAGCCGTCAACCAACTCCAGGGCCTTCTCCATCCACGGCTCGAAGACCGTCCCGCCGTTGAAGAAGAAGCTGGCGCAGGCGATCACCTCGGCGGGCGTGGCCTCGCCTTTCGGAAACAGGTCGAGCCGCAAATCGTCCGGGCCGGAGAAATGGATCACGGCCAGGTCGCGCTTCTGCAGCCGCGCGATCGAAAGCAACGCCAGCGTCACCGCCTTGCTCCACACTTCACCCGTCATCCCTCCGTAGTCGGTTGTCATTGATCCCGATTCGTCGATGGCGATGATGATCGGCCCCTGGCCTTCAGGCTCGTGGCCGATCAGGTCGTACTGCATCAGGCCGCGTTCAGCGAATCTGAGGTAGAAGAGGTCTTCGAGGTCGGGATCGGCCAATAGCGCGACCTCACTCGGCAGCAGACGCTCGATCTCACAGCCTGTGGTGATCGAAGTAATCTCGTCGGGGGGATGCTTGACGTGAGTCTTCTGCTGCTGGAGCGCGATGCGCGTGAAGCGCCCGCAGACGGTGGCGATCTGTCGCAGCTTCGGCGACTTGCCAACCTGCCGGGCGATGACGAGTTTTTCTTTTGTCGAGAGCGAGTTTCGCCCGCCCGCGCCGTTCTCCGTCCCGAAGCCGGTGTCGTAACCGCCGCCGAAGGCCTTGATCGCGTCGTTGGCCTGCCCGACTTCGGCCATCGCTTCCGCCAGACCCTGCCGGACGGCCCGGCGCACCTTCTGCCCGCGCTCTTCGCTCGATTCTTCCAATTTGCGGTTCAAACGCTCCGCCCTCTTCTCTTTCTTTGCGGCGTCGGCCCTCGCTTGCGCGGCTTCTTTCTTCAACCGTTCGGATCGTTCCTTATCCGGCGTGAGCGCCGCCAGCTCATCGAGCGCTTCCGCATGTGCGAACAATCGCTCGACTTCGCCAGCAAGTTCGTGCAATTGGTTGAGATACCGGATCGTCTCCTTGTCGAGCGCGGCGACGGCCGAGGCCGCGCATCCGATCGTCGCCATTGCGCTGGAGAGCGGATCGCCCACAGTGCCGCTCTCGCGCATCTCGCGCCATTCGGTGGTGAAGAAGATTTGTTCAATGATCTCCCGGTTGATCTCGTGGGCCGGAGAGAGCGGCGCAACCGGCGCGATACGCGGCGCGCGTTTGTGGAAACTCCAGAACAGGTCGCGTAGAAGCGCAGGGCCGGTGTAGATTGCGCCAGCCGTTTCTTCCATCGTCCGGGCCAGCCGCGCATAGTCGTCCGCCGCCTGCTCGAAAGTCTCCACGTCGAACCCGTCGTGCGCGATTGCCTGGCAACCGTCGGTAATCGCGCCGGCGACGATCTCCGGTTCTTCTATTATTTCGGCGACGAGTTCTGGCTCCTGGATTTGTTCGCTGATTGCGTCCATTTGTTCATCCGGTTGAATGGTTAAAGAACGAGCGAGGCGATCTCCTGCTTCATCTTCGCGACGGCCTCGATCACTTTGTCGATGCGGTTCGCGTTCCGCCCCTGCTCGACGACCTGTTCGCGCAGTTCCTGCAGCCGCGCGCCGATCTGCTTGAGCTTCGTGTTGGCCTCGATCGCCGCCTGCATCTTCTGCTCCTCGCTCTGCGCGGCTTGTTGCGCGTCCATGCATTCACGATGCACCGACGCCGCTTGGTCTTCGTAATCAACGGCTTTGGAGTTGAGCGGATTGCCGATGCGGGCGAGCGCCTTGCCGATCTCGGCCTGCTGTTCGGGTGATTGCCACAGGACGTGTTTGAGAAAGACCAGGTCGTCCTCTGTCACGGCGTCGCGCCCTTCCGCGAGCGCGTGAGCCTGCAAGACGCCGAGCGACTGTCCCCATCGCCGGTCGCTGATGATGATCCCCTTGCCCGCGAGGTCCCTGCGCAATTGCTCGATCAGGTCGATCGCCGCATTCGGAACGGCGACCTGCGCAGCGCTCTCCTGTAAAGCAGTAAGCTCCGACTGCAAGAGCGTCAGCGGCTGGCCGCCATTCGGTTTGTGACCGTTATGCCTAGCGGCGGCGGCTCGGATGAATCTGGCGAACCCGGTGTCTGTGACGTAGCCGACACGGAAGCGCAGCAGGAACCGATCCCAGAGGGCTTCGAGTTCGTTGCCCTGCGGCATCTCGTTGCTCGCGCCGAAGAGCGAGATTAGCGGGACCTGCATCTCCTGGTCGCCATTGTGGAAGACTCGTTCATTGGCGATCTTCAACAGCGCATTCAGGATCGCGCTGCTCGCCTTGAAGATTTCGTCGAGGAAGACGAGTTCGGCCTCGACCAGCTTACCCGTCGTGATGCGCCTGTATTCGTCGCGCTTGAGCCCGCTGACCGACACCGGCCCGAACAACTCTTCCGGCGTGGTGAAGCGTGTCATCAGGTACGCGAAGCTCCGCAGCCCTGCGCCGTTCTGCGGGCTTATGCGCTCGGCAAGACTCGTGACCAAAGCCGACTTCGCCGTGCCCGGCGGTCCGAGAACTACCAGGTGTTGCCGCGCGAGCAATGCGACCAGAGAGGCGCGAATGACCTCGTCGCGTTCGATCAGCGACGCCGCCAATTCGCGTTCGAGGGCCTGCAGTTTATCGAGAGACGGTTTGATGGATGTGAGATTGAGTGCCGTAGACATAGCAATCATCCTTTCATCGATTGCCTACAGCTTTGATCTTCCCTCAATTTTCGGCAAAGCGCAGGATAAGTGAGGGCGGCGCCTCCGACTTTCGCTTGACCGTAATCTGGAATCGGTGCCAACACTTTAAATGTAATGTCGTCATTGGCAGGAGATTGGTCGCGGAGTTTAACTATGAAGCCGCTTCAGGCGCTTCCGGCCTGTCTATTTCGGGGTCATCTGCAGAATTCTCTTGAGACTGTGGAGAGAGGATCGAGTCAGGCCTGATGACAAACATATCTCTTAATTCATCTGTTGGTAGAATAGAGCCTCTCGTCATGTAGTCATTTAAATTATCGACTATGTACATCCACAGGTCTTGAATTGCCGCGTGAGAGTAATGAAGTAGAATCGCAGCGGCAAAGGAATATTCTTGATAACTGAAGCCGTCAGAGAAATTAAGAGGATGCGTCTCGCCGCCTAATAAGAAGTGCGCTACTTGATTTCGGTGCTTTGTTAATTTGCCAAATAAGTCGTTTGTCGTCTTGATCCCCTTAAGAAACTCCTCTGAAGCCCCCATACTCTGCAACATTTCTAAATCAATTCTAGGGTCACGAGGCAGCGGCGTTTGAACTGAGAATTGCTCCGCAGTCTCTTTTATCCACTTTCGCAGCGCATTTACACCATCGTAGAGGCGATAGGCGCAAAAGAATCGGTAGTAAGGGCTTGACGTAGTAACAGCCTCTCTAATAAGAGCTTCATAGGATCTGAAAACTGGGTAGTGGCCGAACCCACCTCCGTATTGAAAGTTAATTTGATTGGAATAGGGAAGTATGCACTGATATGCTAGCGCTGCATCATCCCCCTTCAGCAATAAATCAAGTCTTATAACAACAAGAGGCATCCAGGCTATGCGCATCATTATGTCTAGGAATTCGTTTACATAAGTTCTCGCAGGGGCGAATGCATTCGCTGGATATGCGGTTTCCACTTCGACATCAATATGTGAGAGATCTCCTGTTTCCGAGCGATACATATCGAAGAGTACTGCGTTGTTACCGCCGTAGTGTAAATGCCAAGTGAGTCGGCTACCAGTCACTTTGAGAAGAGGGGTGCTTGTTTGCGAAATGACCTCTTGTAGCGTGAGGCCAAGCGGAATATGCTCTGAGACGATGGCGCGAACTATAAATCTTTGAGATGTCCGCATTCTCTCGATTTCGGCCAGCCGCTCGATCTGAGCGGCTGGGACAACCAGGGCTAAACAGCCCGGAATAGGTTTCTGTGGGCGCACTATAAAATATGGACTGGTTTCGGGTTTTTCTTCCATCCTAAGCGCGTACTCCTTTCAATCGTATATTATCATAGCGCTATGCGGCTGACGGTTGTTAGACGACCCCGGTTGGATCAAGCGCGAAAGCCTCGCCCACACATCGCTATGCTTCCGCGCCGGTTGATCAGGCGTTGTGCTACGGCACAACCAGAACAGGACTACAGCGATGAGTAATTCGCCTGAGATAATCATCCGATCGGCTGGGCCTGCTGACGCGCCGTAGCTTGCGCGGCTTCGCTACGAATTTCGAGCTGGCCAGGGTCCGGGCACGGAAGCCGAAGCCGATTTCCTGGCGCGCTGCGGCGACTGGATGTCCTCGCGCCTCGCGCCCGGAAGCCCATGGCGTTGCTGGGTGGTCGAAGACGCTGGAAGATTGGTAGGCGTTATTTGGCTACAGCTCATCGAGAAGGTACCGAATCCAGGCGCGGAAGCTGAAAAACACGGGTACATCAGTAACCTATATGTCGAACCGTCTCGGCGAGGCGCTGGAATCGGGGCAATACTCATAGATACTTGTGTGCGCTTCTGTAAGAAGGAAGCTGTGGACGCCGCGGTCCTGTGGCCGACGCCTCGCAGTCGTCGCCTTTACGAACGGAATGGTTTCGCCGTGCGCGAAGATTTGTTTGAACGACGCCTGGGACAGGTGCACTCCCAATGAAAGGTATGATGTGAAAAAGGATGAACATGGCCGAAGATGAGAAGCATGAGTTCCCACATTGGGAAGATTTGTATCAGCAACAGGAGATCGAATCCCTGCCCTGGTTCAACCCTGAACTGGACGAAGACCTGGAAAATGCGTTGGCCGAACTCGGGTTGAGAAGCGGGAGCGCTCTGGACCTCGGTACCGGACCTGGCACTCAGGCGATACACCTAGCCCGGCGAGGATTCGCTGTGACGGCGACAGATATTTCGGAGGCAGCTATCCGCCTGACCAGCGAGAAGGCGCAAAAGGAGGGGCTCGAAATCACCTGGGAGCAGGATGACATACTCAACACCCGGCTCGGCCGACAGTTCGATCTTATTTTCGACCGCGGTCTATTTCATGTCCTCGCGCCGGGACAGAGGGGAGATTATGTCAGGACAGTCAGCGGTCTTTTGAAAGCGGATGGCTACCTCTTCTTGAAATGCTTCAGCCGTTTACAGCCGGGAGAGCAAGGCCCGTACCGATTCACGCCCGAACAGATTCGGGAGATTTTCAGCAGCCAGTTGAGCGTTCTTTCAATAAAAGAGACCGTCTATCAGGGTACGCTGGATCCGCTTCCGCACGCGCTGTTCTGCATAATGCGGAAGCGAAAGATAGAATCGATTGAGGCATTGCGCCGTATGACTGAACTGTCCGAGGAGATGGGATTGTATGACGAATGATCCCGCCAATGGAAGATCGTGCGCCAACAAGGAACCATTGTAGAAGACGATAGAATTAATGATGCGCCTGAATCTGCCTGTTATCACAGACGCCGCCGATTACGAGAGTCATTTCAACCATGACATCTGGCGACAGGCCGCCGCAAGTATCTGTGCCAGACATAATCTTTCTTACGCGAGCTTGCGGCGTTCGCAGCAGGGCGAAAACATCATCTTTTTTGTCGACCGGAGATTCGTCATCAAAATCTTCGCTCCGTTTCGTCAATGCTATTTACGCGAAAAAGCGGCGCTTGAATTTGCGAATGGTAAACTCAGAATCGAAACACCGGCGACTTTACATGCGGGAGAGATCGAAGGCTGGTCATATCTCGTTATGACGCGGCTCGCCGGCTTTACGGCGCGAGAAGTATGGCCTGAAGTCGGTGAGCGCGACCGTATCGAGATTGTTTCGCGTCTCGGCGCCGCTCTGAAGAACTTGCACGATCATGCGCCTCCGCTCTCAGATCCAGCCCTGAATCGCGACTGGAGCGGATTCATCGAGCGCCAGGCTCAAAACTGCGTTGAGCGACAGCGCGACTGTTACGCAAATCCTGAGTGGTTGGAGAGCCTGCCCGCCTATATCGCCGCGAGACTCCCGTTACTACCGGTAGAGAGCAAGCCTGCGCTGCTTCACAGCGATGTTCATTTGGGTAATCTGTTACTCGCGCAAGAAAACGGACGCTGGAAGATTTCAGGCATCTTCGATTTCGGCGACTCGTTTTGCGGGTTTCACGAATATGAATTCGTCGCGCCCGGCGTCCTTATGACGCAAGGAAGCCGTCGCCTGCAAAGGGCGTTTCTGCTGGCTTACGGTTATAAAGAATCGGAACTCGATTTGAGTTTGCGCGCGCGCTTAATGCTGCTAACCGTTCTATACGAATGCAGCGATCTGCGTAAGTACGCGACGCGTCTTAGGCCTGAAGCTGTCAATTTCACGCTTGACGAATTGGAAGCTGCGATCTGGACATTTGCAGCGGAATAATCTCTAGCGCGCCTCGCTCCAGATCTCAACGAACCGCTCAACGGACCATCCCACAAGGTCGGAGACCTGTCCATCGCCTATCTCGACAATGCGCTCAATGTCGTCCGCTCGGCGCGCGATGTCCACACTGAAGAACGGGCTAGCAATCGCCCCCGCGCAGAATGCCACTGGCTCCGGGACGGCTGCGCCGGGCTCGGCGACATACGGCGTCCGATTCAGGACGAAGTACCGCCGCTCGGAGCCAGCTATAAGGTCCTCGACGCGCCTGATGCAAAGACCCCCTTCGATGAAACCTCGATACTTCTCCATCTCCGAGACCACCGTCTCGATCTGCTCCGGGTCTTCGAAGATGGAGCCGACTGAGGTCTTCAGCGATTTGACGTGGTCTTTGACGAAGAACCGCTCCCACCCGAGTCGCTGCAACTCTCTTACCAAATCGGCGTCAGTGTCGAGGAAGACCGTCTCGGGCGTATAGTCTTTGAGAACGGCATACCAGTTCGGAAGGTAGTGCGTCGCTGCATACTGATCGGGCGAGGTAAAGCAAGAGCCGCCAGCCCGTTCGACCGACGCGGCGAGGTTGGCGTATTCACCGTGAGTGAGCATCCAGCCGCGATAAACCACACGCGCCTCGGGATCGAGCGGCGGACGGATGCAGGCCGGACCCAAAATTAGCGCTTCAGTGTCGATCAAATGTACGTTGCGTCCGGCGGCCATCACCGCCTGCGCTTCCTCGCGGAACATCTCATCAGGCATCCGAGGCTCAAGAACACTTTTTGGGTATAGAAGAGAATTCATTGCTCAAAAGTGAAAAATCAGAAGGAAGGAGGCGTTGCGGCGGATGACCGATTCATCCGAAGAGATGGCATTGTATAAGGTTAGATAAAGACCGCCGGAGAGATGCCGAAGAATTCGCCCAGTTTCTTCGCCTGCGCCTTGCTGATCGCCCGCTTGCCGTTGTAAACCTCAGAGGCGATACCCCGCGAGCCGAAGATCGGCAGCAGATCGGCCTGCTTGACGCCGCGGTTCTCCATCAACGTGCGCAGCACGCGATAGCCGGGCGCTTCGGGAATCGGATAAGCCTTCTCCTCGAAGCGTTCGATCAACTGAACGAGCAGTTCCAGCAAGGTGGTCTCTTCCGGCGTCAGGTTGTCTTCGCCCTTCGACATCAGCCGGTCAACGACGGCGAGGGCGCGCTCGTTTTCGGCCTCTGTTTCAATCGGACGCGGCAGGACGTCGAGCAGCAGTTCGCCATAGATTCGCGAATTGAACTTCTTGCGCTTAGTAGCAGTCATTTTTCCACCCCTCCCTGTCATATTCCGAATGCGTCAACACAGACCTGACGTAAACGATCTTCGATCGGTAATTGATTTTGGTGATCAGGCGATATTTGTTCCCCCCGATGTTAAATACTGTGCAAGAGCCGACCGGATCGGCGTGCGGAAAATCCGCCCTGGTTTCGGCCAGATTTTTCCAATCGGCGTGGTCAGTAATCTTCCACCAATCCTCCAGAGGCTGGCGCGCATCAGGATGATTTTCCCAAAATTCCCGCAAGGGTCTTTTGCTGATGATATGCAACCTGGACGCCTCCTTAGTTCCTGATGCTCTCAAATTGAGAATATCGTGTCAAGCCCCGATATGCGCCGACGCTTACTCGCGGCCGTGAGACCGATTTTGCCCTGGCATTTTCCCGTGACCGGCCACGATCAATTTTCACGGCCATCCGAAAGATGTCGTAGCGAGTCCGCCGTCCGTATGGTTTCCGCGAGAAAGAAATTGTCGAGCGTCTTGGGCCATCTTCGCTCGAATTCGTCCGAGTCTGAAAACGGTTGGGCGTTCTTGAAGTTTCTCTCCGCTATCGCTTTCCAATACGCGATTATCTCATTGACGAGGGCAGTGAGATCGGATGGTTTGCATGACCATTTGGCGTCGTTCATCGGGGTTTTCTCCTTAAGACATGACGCTGCCGCCCGCTCCACTTTCGCGTTTCATCCCGGCCATCTATTCCTTCATCAGGACCAATCGAAGGTCATCTGCCGGGGCGGCCCTTTTGCCACGGCGCCTTGGGAGGCCGCGCCGCGCTTTGCCGCAGTCGAAGTTTCAGAGTGATCCTTTTCAGGTCGAGTGAAGAGGCCGTTCTTCGATCCGACAGCCGCTTCGGCTTTTATGCGAGACTGATCGGTCTTGTCTTCCTTATCCGCCGGTTGAAGATCAGTCGCAATTGTAGTCACACACTCAGATTCGACCGCAGGGGATTCCGAGACGATTGGCGCCTGGGCGCTGAGAGTGACTGCATTCTCCTCGCCAGTTTCCACAATCTGCCCCGCGAGGCTGGAGATTTGATGAACGCTGACGCCGGAATCGACTGGGCGAAACGCGTCCTCATCGAGGTTCGACAATTCGGGCGAGGCTTCGATCTCCACGCCGGTTTTCGTAAGTTCTTGATCGAGCGCATCGAGCCGAAGTCTGAGTTCCTCGTATCTGGCGGCATGCTCGAAACCCTTGTCTAACTCGGCGGCTATTCTCCGCTGCCTGTGCTCAAGTTCCGCTTGCTCGGCGAGCGACTTCTCCAGCTCCCCCTCAAGCCCGCGCAACTGCGCGTCCATCGATTGAATGGCGCCGACGTCGCTCTCTCCGAGGTTGACGTTGTAGCCCAGTTCGTTCTCACCGGCGCGCAGAAAGAGATCCGTGTCGGAAAAGAGCGCGTTGAGAGCGTCGAGTTGTCTGCCATATGCGCGGGCGACGATCTCGAATCCGCGATAGCAGCCGATGACTCTGGCGCCTGCGCCACGGGACCGTGATTCTCGATCAACGGCGAAGTAAAGCTGCTGCAGATGCGCGCCGGCCCGCCCGCGGTCGGTGAAAGTGACGGCCTCTTCCGATGAGGCGGCCTTTCTCAACTCGATTGTGAAACCGTCTCGCTCATTCTGATCTCTAGTCGCAATGGCTTTCTGATGGCTGGCGATTTCGCCCGCTACTGACTCCAGGCGCGCCGGCGCCGATTCCATCTGCCAGCGCAGGCGTTGCCGGCTTGCGCTCCACGCGCTGTAGAGCCGTTCGAGCTTCACCAGTTCGACTTCTAGCGCGACCTTTTCGAGAATCTGCGGGTTGCCGCTGGCGATGGCTTTGATCTGCGCGGCGGTCATCACCAATTGATCCACGTCCTCGGCGGTGCGGGCGGTCACTTCACCGGCCATGATCTGGCTGATGAAACGCGCCTTGGTTTCGATCAGCCCCCACATAAAGGCGTCGAATGACGATTCGGCGACATATGTGCAGATGTAGACTTCGGGAAAGATGTTCCCCTGTCTCAAAATTCTGCCCTCGCGTTGGGAAATATCCGATCCACGAAATGTCGGCGTGAGATGATGCAACGCGATCAAGCGTTCCTGAAAATTCGAGCCGAGGCCCATTTTTTCCGTCGAGCCGATCAGCACACGAATCTTCCCAGAGTTCACCTCGGCAAAGATTTTCGCCTTCTGCGCGGATGTAGGGTAATCGTGAATAAAGGCAATCTCTTCCGCCGGGATGCCGCGGGCGATGAGCGCGCGTTTGATCTCGCCGTAGACGCTTTGACGCGCGAAGGCGTCTTCCACGGTCTCGACAACGCGCTCGACGGCTTCTGCCGAGTCGAATTGATCATTCATGAGTCAGGAGAGTTTTGCGGGTACGCCCAGGTCAGAAAAAATCACCTGGGCGGCGCGCAGATGTTGCGATTGTTTGTAGATCTCGACGACCTTGTCGGCCACGGCTTCGACTTTGGAATATGCGGGACGCGGCACATCCGGCATCACCAGGTGAATATCGAGCGCGGCTTTTCTGCCTTCGGTCGCGATACGAAGCATGTTGTCCACTTCGGGCGGAACGCGCCGGCTCTTGATCGCTTCCACGCGAGCCGCCAGGCTTTTGACGAACTGTTTGAGTTCCGGACTGGCCGGGATCGTGATGACCTGCGGCGCGCCGCCAACGATCTTCGGGCGCGGCAAATCGAGCTGGTCGGCGTTCTTCACATCCAATACCTGCCTCCAGAGCGCGGCGAGTTCAGGCAGGTTCGTGAACTTACAAAAGCGCGTGTTGAGCCGAAATCCGGAACAATCAGGCTTCATCTCCAACCCCTGGCTGGTCTCGGCGAAGAGCTGCGTCCAGGCGTCGAAGTGCGCGATGCCCATCTCCTCGAGCAGGTCGAGCTGCAGGAACTTCATCATCACGTAGACCTCGGCTGTGGATTCCATAAGTGAATGCGACTGTACAAAAGTCGCTGCGACTACACAGAAGAGAATGCGACTGAGGCTACGCTGTTCGAGTGCAGAGAGGAAGTTACTGTCAATCCAGTCGCATTGACTTCTGTAAAAATGTCACCTGGTCGCATTCACTTCTGTGAATAGTCGCATTCACTTCTGTGCAAAAAGGCAAAAATCAGCCACCACAGTCGCATCGTCTTTTGGAAGTCACATCGGCCAGCGTGTTGCTCACTGGCGTCGCCGTCGCGAATACTACGCGCCCGCCGTTGTCGAGCAGCGATCTGACCTTGATGAACGCGTCGAAGGCCCGCTGCGAATCGGCGGTCGGGAGTCCTGCTACGTTCCTCATCTTGGTCGGGCAGTAAAGGTTCTTCAGCAGGTGAGCTTCATCAATGAAGAGCGAATCCGCGCCCAACTCCTCCCAGGTGATCGTGTGTTTGGAGTCGCGCAGGATGGCGCTTTCGCAGTCTTTCAGTTTGACTTCGAGCTTCTTGATGGCGCGCTCGATCTCCTTGATGGTCTTTCGACGCTCGCCCCGCTCTTCCTTTGGAATCGCTTCAAGGTATTCACGGAGCGTATCGATCTCGCGTTGGATGTATCGCCCGATGGTTTCGGGCGACACCGGCAGCAGTTTGAACGAACTGTGAGGCGTAACGATGAGGTCCCAGTCTCCGGTCGAGATGCGCGACATCAGTTCACCGCGTTGCGACGCGCTCAATTCCTCTTTCGTGGGCGCAAGAAGATTAATGCTCGGATAGAGCTTCCGCGCCTCGGCCTCCCACTGCACGACCAGATGATTCGGGACGACGACCATCGACTTGTGGCAGAGGCTCAATCGTTTCAGTTCCATCGCCGCCGCGACCATCAGAAAGGTCTTTCCGGCGCCGACGGCGTGACCGAGGAGCGTCGCTTTGTTTTGTAACACGCGTTGAACTCCGTCGAGCTGATGTGGTCGCAGCGTAATGCTCGAATTCATGCCGGGCAGTTGCAGATAACCGCCGTCATAGCGCCGCTCGCGCATGCAGTTGTAGCGTTCGTTGTAGGTGGCGCAGAGTTCGCGCGCTCTCGGCTCGCTATTCCATAACCACGAAACGAACTTGAGCTTGATCTCTGCCAGTTTCGCCTGCGCGGCGACCGTCTCGGTATCGTTGAGGACGCGCCGCTTCCCCGCAGGCTCGTCAATCTCGTCATAGATCGCGGGCTGCCGGAGGTTGAGCGCGTCTTCGACAAGGTCGATCGCATCTATTCGAGCCGTGCCCCAGGTCTGCGTGGCTTCTATCGAGTTGCGCGCCCAGAATTTGGCGCCTTCGATCTTCCAGACGCCCAGGTGTTCGACGTATTCAACCCTTCCATCGAACTGTGGGACGATTTCACGAATGAAGTCCCGAACGACCTCCGCCGGAATCCAACCCGCCCCTAGCCGCGCGGCGATCTCTTCAGGGCCGAGCGGAGTTGGCTGAACGGCTTCGAGCGCCTCGACGTTCTCTTGAAAGCGTGGATCGAGCGCCGCCGCGGCCTGCGCCTCTTTGAGCTTCGCGACTACGTTGCCGGAAAGGTACTCATCGGCTGGCGCCCAACCGCCGTGGGTCGTCTCGTAGATCAACCCTCGCAGCGCCTCGGCGACTTCGCTCTTCGTTCGCCCGGTCAGCGCGGCGATGCGGTCGAGATCTACACGGCCGCATTCGTTCAGACAGAAGAACAACGCGTCATTGGGCGAGGAGATGTGAGAAAAGTCTCTGTGCGGGCGAATAGTCCGCGAATGGAAGATCGCCGCGCGCTTCCACGCCCCCTTGACGGTCGGCTCTTCCAACGCTTTCAGGAACGGAACGATTGGAGAGCGGCGGTCGAGGTCCTTCAGGTTCTGCTTTGCGTTGATCGGACCATACTGCGCTGTGAACCGAGAATAGAGGTCGTTCAGTTCGCGCTGCGGACAAGTGAGTTTTTCATCTCCGGCGTCGAGAAGTTGAAGTCTGATGACCTGTTTGGCCGCTGAGTAGATGTCGAGTAGAAGCGAGGCTCGATGGCGTGAGATCCCGGAGAGGCGGCCGAGATTCACGGCGCTTGCCTTATCTTTCTCCAGCGCATCTTCCATCAACGATGGCGCCAACATCGACGGTTGACTCGGCGCCGCCGTTATCGCCTGATAGGGCAACTGCGAAATCAACGAATCCCTCAAAACGCTGGCGAGATGGCGCCCATCCGACTTCAGCGTAAACTCGCAATCGCTGTACATCCCGCGCGAACATCCCGGAACGCCCAGCATCAGATCAGGCCGTTCAATGTAGAATCGGTTGACCGGAACCCGGTAATCCAACTCGTTCGGAAAGACGTCCGTCTCGAGCCAGCCGGTCTTTTCATCAACGGCGCTAGATTTAACCTTCTTTCGCAGGATCAACACGTCGGTCACGACCTCGGTCCCGGCGTTCTTGCGAAAGGCGCTTTCAGGCAAGCGCGCCGCGGCGAGCAAATCCGCGCGTTCGGCGATATGGCGGCGCACGCGTGAATCCACTTTATCGAGCGTATAGCGTGAGGTGATGAACGCGATGATTCCGCCCGGCTTCACCAGCATCAGGCTGCGTGCAAAGTAGTAGTCGTGAATGGCGGCCTTGAGATAGCGCTTCCGGGGATCGTGAACGGCGTATGACCCAAACGGCGTATTACTCAGGACAAGATCGAAGTAATCGTTCGGCATCGTGGACTCTTCGAAGCCCTGATTGAAAACCTTCGCGTTCGGATAGAGGTATTGCAGGATGCGCGCAGTGATCGAATCGAGTTCGACGGCCACGGGCTCGGCTTTGGCAACGATCTCCGGCGGCATCACGCCGAAGAAATGGCCGATGCCCGCGGCGGGTTCTAGCACGCGAAGAGAGTCGAGAGCGCCGATCCCCAGATAATTGAGCGCTTCATAAATCGCGCCAATAATCGGAAGCGCGGTGTAGTGAGCGTTGAGCGCGCTCGATGCGATCTTCCCGCGCTCTTCAATCGTTAGGATTCTGTCAAGCTCCGGATGGATAGGCGCCTGCGGATAAGCGCCATAAGGAAAAAGCCGGTTGAGAACTTCGCCGTCACCCCAGCCGGAGTAACGCGCGAACGTACGCTGTTCATCCGGCGCCAGATCGCCATGAGCGCGGCCTTCCGCTTCCAATGATTTGAGCAACTTGATCGCGGTTATGTTGTGGTTGAAACGTGAGGCCAGGCCGCCGAGATCGGCGAGATCGCCAGTGGTCGCGAAACGAAAGTCAGCATAAGCGGTCATCGGAAATCGTCTCCTGATGCAGGTTAGCGAGTGGCGACCGACGAATAAAACCGTCGCCGCTCAACAACGCTGCGAACCGCTTATGTTTTTTGTGTCTTGGCGGAGGATGCGCCGATTTTGGCCCGCGCCGCCACGCCGTCACCGCGATATGTCGGAAGCACAGGCCGAGGCGATACGCTGATTGGCGTCTGACCGGAATAGTCGAATGCCGAGTCGAATGTTCAGGCGCCGCGCTGACGGCAGAGTGCGTTCCCGTACCGACCCGTCCGGCAATCCAAGGCTAAGATGGCAGGTTGATTGTATGCGTCTTACACTGCTCGGCGTCGGGGCGATGAACTCGCCCCGCTACGCTCCCGCCGGATTACTTGTAGAACATCGCCGGCGTAGGGTGATGCTCGACGGCGGGCCGGGTGCGGCGCCGGAAGGCGAGATTGACGCCTGGCTCGTGACGGATGAGCGCGGTGAATTGATGCGAGAGATTCGCCGACTCGCTCGCGCCATGGGACTTGAACCGGCGGTGAAGACCTATTCTTCCGGCGGCTTGACGATCACGCGGCGCCGCGTCGTCCATACGTCGCATGACGCTTTCGGATATTTGATCGAGGCCGGAGGCGGAAGGATCGTTTGGGCGCCGGAGTTTTTCGAGTTCCCACGATGGGCGGCGGGGGCTGACCTGATGTTCGCCGAAGCAGCCGGTTGGGACCGTCCGATCCATTTCAGAGGCGGAGTTGGAGGTCATGCCTCCGCGCTCGACGTCGCGCGAGAGGCGCGGCGACGATGCGTGCGAAGGCTGATCCTGGCCCACATCGGGCGGCCGACGATCAGAGCTATTGACGCGGGGCTTCGCCCTCCGTTTGGAGAGTTCGGAGAAGAGGGGAAGGTCTACATCTTGCGCCGAACAACACGGAACGCTAAGGCGTAGCGAAGACTCGCCGCCGTCGTTTTCTGCGACGATAGGAATGAGTATATGAATGTCGCTGACAAGACCGTGTTGATCACGGGTTCGACTGACGGCGTTGGCAAACTCGTGGCCTTGAGGCTCGCGGTTGCGGGCGCACGAGTTTTGCTGCACGGACGCGATAAGAAGAAGGGCGAGGATGTCCTTCGCGCGATCCGTGATGAGACGGGCAATGACCGGCTCGAATATTACCGAGCCGATTTCTCCTCGCTTGATGAGGTACGACGGCTGGCCGAGGCGGTCGAGGCGAAACACGACCGGCTGGAGATTTTGATCAACAATGCCGGCATAGGGTCCACCACTCGCGGCAAGATGGAACGCGAAACGAGCCGCGAAGGCCATGAACTGCGCTTCGCCGTAAATTATCTCGCGCCCTTTCTGCTCACCCATCTGCTCCTGCCGCTGATCAGCAAGAACGCGCCCGCCCGGATCGTCAACGTGGCCTCGGCCGGGCAACAACGGATCGATTTCTCCGACGTGATGCTCACGCGCGGCTACGACGGTTTTCGCGCCTACTGTCAAAGCAAGCTCGCGCTGGTGATGTTCACCTTCGACCTCGCCGAATCGCTCAAAGGGTCGGGCGTCACGGCCAATTGTCTGTACCCGGCGACTCTCATGAACACCAAGATGGTCATCGAGAGCGGCGTCAAACCGCTGAGCAGCGTTGAGGAGGGAGCTAACGCCATCCTCCATGTCGCCACTTCGCCAGGCCTCGAATGGCAGACGGGTATCTATTTCGATGGCAAACAACCCGATCGAGCCAACGCCCAGGCCTATGACGCCGCCGCGCGCCGGCGTCTGCGGGCGCTCAGTTTGAGCCTCACGAACCTCTCGCCGGGGGAGTGATGCAATGATGGGTTCGCGCAGCCCGAGCTCACGCCTTACATAAGGAGACGCGAAGAGGATAGCGGTCGTCCCACTCAGCTTGTAATTTTCGAGTATCTTCGGTAATGTCTGCCGACCGTCTGTTTGCAGCTTCCACTTCATCTGGTAAACAGACGCCCCAAGCTAACAATCACTGACGATTCCAGACGCGTCACGTGCAGGGTATACGGTTCAAGTGGTTTCGCGGGCATGAGTAGTTCGAGAACGTTGGAGGTTATGCCATGCGAACGCTACCGATCAGCTCTGCGCAGCACGTAGTGCGCGCTTCGATTCTTCCATCGCGGATGGTCACCGTGTACGGCGGCCAGGCCTCGATATTGTGCGTACACATCGCGGCGCTGATGGCGTGCGAATGCAAGCCGTCTCTCTTCCTCTGCAGCGATAATCGATTCGACCCCTACGCCGTCGCCAGGCTCGCCAGGTCGCAACAGAAAAACCCGGAAGAGGCTTTAGGACGCATCCTGGTGACCAGGGCGTTTACCGCCTACCAACTCGATGAACTGATTCATCGCCTCGATCTCCCAAAAACCGTTGAGGACGCCTACGGCGTTGTCGTCGTCTCCGGCGTCTGCACAGCCTTCCTCGACGAGGACATTACGCATACTGATGCGGCTCGATTGTTTTACCGCTCGCTGTGGCGTCTGCGTGATCTATCGCGAGGAGGGCTGGCGTTGCTGCTCGCGCAAAGCGAGACGCCGAAGAATCCTCCTCGCGCCCACTTTCTGACTGATCTCTTCCGCGCCTCGAGCGAGGTGATCCGTCTGGAAGGCGGGCCCGCTTTTACGCCCGAACATCGCAGCGGTCATTCACTGATCGCGGAGTAAAACGCGTCGTTCGTCAAAGCCCCGACCAATGACAGCGACTCTTTAATATCTGTGCCCCGTCGCCCCGAGTTGTCTTCGCAGCTCGAGATCGGGAGGTGATTATGGGAAGAACGGTCCTGCCATTCAGTATGGTCTTGGCCGAACAGCAAAAACGTTTGGGGCAGTTCAGGCGCTCGCTGCGCAAACAGGATCAGGAGCTTTTTGACGAACTGTTCGAACGCGCGCGCCTGCACGTGCAGGCCGCCGTGCAAGCGGCCAACCCCGAACCGATGGAGTCAATATTCATCTCAGTGCTGATCGAAATGCTCAGAGAAGAGAAACGCCTGCGAGCGCGTGTGGACGGATTGGAAAGGGAGTTGCGAGATGCGAAGAAGTAAACCGCAAACTCCTTTTCCCATACGCAATCAGCTTCTCGGAGGATCGGCCGAAGCCAGCCATCGGATCGAGGGCTGGCTCTTCGATATCGACGAGCTCGGCCCGTGGGTGACTCTCTGGGTTTATGACGATGACGGCAGGCTCCACCGGTTGACCGATGAATTCTATCCGCCGGTCTACGCCCACGGCGACCGGGCGAAACTGAAACAACTCGCGGCGGATATGAGCAAACGCGACTTGATCACCAGAGTGCGCTGGGTTCAAAAGCGCGAGTTCTGGAGCGGCGATGAGATCGAGGTGATTCAGCTCAACATCTCCGATTCATCACACCTGCCAAAGCTGCGCGAAATCGCGGCGAAACTGGATCGTGACGTCACCTTCTACAACATCGATATTCCGACGCCGCAACATTACCTCTACCTGACGAAACTCTTTCCGCTCTGCCGCGTCAAGGCTCTAGTTGACGAACACGGCAATGTTATCGAAATCAATGTCACAAACTCGGCGTGGGAGATCAGGCGCCCGCCGCCGCCGCTGCGCGTGCTGCGAATGCGCGGCGAGCGGATGCGCCCGCTGACCGCAACGAGCCGAATCATCATCGCGACGGAGAGCGATGAGACAGTTCTCCATCCCGCCGGCGGCGCGAAGGCGATCAACGCGTTCAACGAGACCATCGAACGATACGATCCCGACCTGATCCTGAGTGAGCGCGGCGATTCCGTGCTATTTCCCGCATTGCTGCAGGTCGCCAGGCACGAAAGTTTGCAATTGCTGCTCGATCGTGATCGAGTCATCACCGAGCGCAAGATCGAGACCGAAGGCCGGACCTATATCAGCTACGGCAATGTCATCTACAAACCCCCGAGCTATCCCCTCTTCGGTCGCTGGCACATCGATCGTGAGAGTTCATTCGCGCATCACGAAACCGGGCTGGAGGGATTGCTGGAGATGTCAATGCTCTCGCGGTTGCCTGTGCAAAGAGCGGCCCGCAGGTCGCCGGGAACCGCTATGACGTCGCTGCAGATGGATCGCGCCATTAACGACGGCGTCCTGATCCCCTGGCGCAAGAACGAGCCTGAGAAGGCGAAGACCGCATTGCAACTGCTGACCGTGGACAAAGGCGGGTTGACGTTTCAACCGAGGATCGGCGAGTACGAAAACGTGGCCGAGATAGACTTCGCCTCAATGTACCCAACCTTGATGATAACGCGCAACATCTCGCCCGAAACCGTGCTGTGTTCGTGCTGCCGGAACAACGCCGTTCCCGAGGCCGGATACAACATATGCGAGAAGCGCCGCGGCCTGATCCCGCTCACGCTCGAACCGCTCGTCGAACGGCGCAAGGTTTACAAGCGGTTGATGAAGGACGCGGATGAACGAACACGGGCGATTTATGGCGCGCGGCGCGCGGCGATCAAATGGATGCTGGTCACGGCCTTTGGGTACATGGGCTATAAAAACTCGCGCATGGGACGTATCGAAGCTCACGAGACCGTGACGGCTTGGGGGCGAGAAACACTTCTGCGAGCGAAAGAGATCGCCGAAAATGCCGGCTTCGAGCTGCTGCACGCCCTGACCGACAGCCTTTGGATCAAGAAGGAAGGCATGACTGAAGAAGAATTGCTGAGGCTCTGCGAAACGATCACCTGCGAGACCGGAATCGAGATGAGCATCGAGGGCATCTACCACTGGCTGGTCTTTGCGCCATCGAAGGTCAAATCCACGCGACCTGTGGCGGCGAGATTTTATGGAGTGTTCGCTGACGGCGGCATGAAGATTCGCGGCCTGGCTTGCCGGCGACATGATACGCCGCAATTCGTCAAAGAAGCGCAGGAAGAGATGCTCGACGTGTTGTCGAAGGCTCAAAACATCGAAGAGCTGAGGCGCCGCCGGCGAGAGGCGCGTCGAATCTACGAAGCGCGCCTGGCCGAGATCGAAAGCGGGCAGGTTGATCCGAGGTTGCTGATCATCGAGCAGGTCTTGAGCCGCGAGGTCGAAGAATACGACGTCGAGACGCGCGCCGCGCTTGCCGCCCGGCAATTGATCGACGACAGCGTCAATATACATCCCGGCGAAAAGATCGGATATGTGATCACGAATGCGCGGGCGAAGAACAAAGCCGACCGGGTCAGCACATCTAACCGCAATGGCTTGGTTCAATATGACCGGCAGGAGTATGCCGCTCAGCTCAAGGTCGCCGCCAAAGAGGTCGGCGTCATCGACGATGATGATTTGTCCGATGAGCGAGGCGGCGCCGGCGCTAATCGCCTGCCGCTGTTTCCAGATTGACCTCCATTTCAGACAGGCGCGCCATCGCGATCTGCCTAAACCGTGGGTTGAGGCGATTGAGCCATCGCTGGACGCTGATGGATGTGATCGGGAGGTTACGTATCGCGGCGTCGTCGATACCTTTGACCCGGGCGTCCCACGAGGCTATGCGAGTCGTCGCGAGCGTCCTTTCACGCCGCATCCGCCTGGCGACGAGCGAGGCCAGATGAAAGCAGACCGTCTCATTTGAATAATGGTCTTGATCGAACGCGATCCACACAAGTCTGCCGCGTGTGAGTTCGACGAGCGCGCCGTGATTGGCCGTCACGCACGGCGTCGCGACGATATACAACTCAGGACGGAGGGTGGAGAGAACATCTGCTTTGAGCACGCCCTCGACGATCACAATCCAGGCGTCGCGCGGGAGATCGGCGAGACGGAACTTGAAATGGAGCGGGCTGCCCGAGCCGGTTCCGTGCGGCAGATCGGAAGAGGAGAGCCAGAGGTATCGCAGCCCCTTCTTCGCCGTGAATGGCAGTCGCATCTGGCAGGCTTGAATGCGCCCCGAGCCGTCGCGCACGGGAATGAGCAGCCTCGGCAGGAGATAGTCTTTCGGCTTCCAGAGATGGGCGCCTCGGCCGTCCTCCCAAAATCCGGGAACGCCGCGCAGAG
>WNGF01002681.1_pt1 | contig 24696 bp, 25 predicted proteins | sample 5400641 | NCBI WGS metagenome assembly WNGF01 (sample SAMN13153371, study PRJNA577476) | soil metagenome | isolation source: 80 cm soil or saprolite under grassland replicate 2 | place: USA:California | collected 2016-06-15 | reverse complement strand
CCCCGACGGTGCCGCCGATCTCTGAGATCACGAAGTCCACGGCCTGGGACTCGGCGAGGATGAGGATCCGCTGCTTGATCTCGTCGGTGATGTGGGGGATCACCTGAACAGTCGCGCCGAGGTAGTCGCCGCGGCGCTCGCGCCGGATGACCGAGTTGTAGACGGCGCCTGCGGTGACGTTGGAGGCCCGTGAGGTGTTCTCGTCCGTGAACCGCTCGTAGTGGCCGAGGTCCAGATCGGCCTCCGCCCCGTCCTCGGTGACGAAGACCTCGCCGTGCTGGAACGGGCTCATCGTTCCCGGGTCGACGTTGATGTAGGGGTCGAACTTCTGAAGCTGGACCCGGAATCCCCTGCTGACGAGCAATCGCCCGATCGACGCCGCCGCGATCCCCTTGCCGAGTGAGGAGACGACGCCCCCGGTGACGAAGATGAACCGGGTCTCGCCGGGCTTCATCCCCATGTCTCTCGCTCGTGGCGCCTAGTCAACTCTGCCCAGCGAGTCTAGAGCCCGAAGCAGCGGAACGCCCTCGACGGACTTCGAGATCGAGCGAAACTCGCCGTAGAGGTTGAGCGCCACCACCGCCCCCAGGGCCACCAGCCGCCCGGTGTCGCCCAGCGTGACGAGCAGCGAGATGCCGGCGAGCGCTCCAACGAGATTCGACCCGGTGTCCCCGAGCATCGCCCGCTCGCGGAGGGTGAACACGGCTCCGACGAGGACCGGCCCGATGAAGAGCCCGAGGAGGTCGAGGGGCTGGGCCGTCCACGCCCCGATGCACAGCCCGACTAACAAAGCAGCGAAGGCCTTCTCCACCCGGCCGGGTCGCAGGTCGAGGAGGTTGAACAGATTGGTGGTCAGCAGGAGCAGCGCCAGGTCCGCCACGTAGGCCAGGTCGTGGCGGCCCAACCCAGAGGTCGCGTATGCGGCCAGCGCGAGGGCGCCGAGCGCCTTGATCGCACCGGTGGAGAACCGCCCGGCGCCGAGCGCCCGCGCATGGCCGCGCCAACCGCGCGGCACCGCCGCCTGCTCGCCGCGACCGAGTGCGTCGTCCATGAGGCCAAGAAGCGCGACGCCGAGCACGTAGACCGCCCACCGGCGAAGATCGGGGTCCAGCAGGTCGAGATCGGCGCGATCGTCCAGCACCGCAAGCGGCGCCAGGGCCACCAGCGAGCAGGCGACCAGCACGGCGCCCGCGGGGAATGCGACCCTCCGCCCGCGGTAGTTCCGGCGAGCGAGGCCGGTTTCCCTCATGTCGCGCAACCAGGGCCCGGCGACCGTAGCCGCAACCGCCAGCGAGAGCGCCAGCCCGGCGAGCCTCACGGCACGCCGGCGATGCCGCCGGGCGGCCGTACCCGCTGCCGCAGGGCGGGCAGCAGGCGATCGGCCGTGGGCTTGACCCCGAAGTTCCCTTCCGCGCCTCGCAACGCGTACGCGAGGGCCACCCGGCCCGACGACAGGTCGATGCTGTCGACGGTGGCGGCGAGGCCAGCCGAGCCGTAGAACCCGATGGACGAGCTGTCCGCATCCGAGCGCTCGACGCCGACGACGGGCGTGCGACCGGCGCGCCTCAGCCCGTCGAGGAGGCCGGACTCCACGCGGTCGGTGGCCGCCGATTGGGTCGTATTGAGGCTCGCGGGCCGGGATCGAACGACGATCACGCCGTCGATTCCGCCGGGATGCCCGCTGATCGAGGTCAGCATCGAGTCGCGCAGGCGAGCGAACGGGGGGCCGCCGATCACGAGCGCGCGCCCCATGCGCGCCGCCATCCGTGAGAGCGCATCGGGGTCGCGGATCAGCCTGCGAGCTCGAACGTTGCCGGCATCCGCCAGGGCACGAAGGTCAGGCGGCTCCCTCGCGACGGCCACCTCCCCCAGCCCTGCCCCGGTCGGGCTCTCGGGACCGACGACCGATTCGATGTCCCCCTTCATGTCCTCCGGCAGGTTGCCCAGGGCAATCACCGCGATCCGGTCGCTCCGGAGCAGACCCCCCACGAGCGCGGGATAGATCTGCTCCGAGAAGTCGCGCTCCTGGTTCAGCTGTCCCTGGAGGGTGTCGGCGCGGCTGCGGGCCGCCGAGAGATCGCTCTTCAGGCTCTGCTCCAGCTCCTGCCTCGCGCTCGAGACCACGTTGCGGCCGAGGCCCACCCCGATCAGGATCCCGATCGCCAGGGCCAGGAAGACCGCCGCGAGCGAGGCGGCATGGTAGCGCCCCGAGTACCCCATTACCTAGGCGACGAGGAGATGGGCTCGCGGGCGCACTAAATCCCCAGCATGACCTTGATCTTCAGCCAGATCAGGTCCAGAAGGTCGCTGAGGTTGGGCGTCTTGGCCACGACGATCGCCAGCAGGACGACGGCCGCCGCGAAGAAGAGGCCGAGCTGCCTTCCGGTCAGGCCCGGGTTGTAGAGGCGGCTCACGCCCTTGGCATCCACGAGCAGCTCTCCCAGCCGCAGCCTCGTGAGGAAGGTGGACGACATGCCGGCGCGGCTTCGGTCCAGGAACTCGACCAGGTTGAAGTGAGCTCCGACGCTGACGATGAGCCCGGCGCCCTTCTCGTAGGCGAGGAGCATGGCGGCATCCTGGCTCACCCCGACCGCGCGCTGGATCTGATGCTCGAGGCCGAGGCGCTCGAGCCGCTCGCGCCCGGGCGCGGCGCCGTCGGGGTAGGCGTGGACGATCAGCTCGGCGCCTGACCGCAGCGCCGCGTCGCTTGCCGAGTCCATGTCGCCCAGCACGACGTCGGGCTTCCAGCCTTCCTCGAGGAGCGCATCGGCGCCGCCGTCCACCCCGATCAGCACCGGCCGCACGTCGCGAATGTAGGCGCGAAGGGCGCGCAGGTCCTTGCGGTGGGTCGTTCCGCGCACCACGATCAGCACGTGCCGATCGCGAAACCGCGTCCTGGTGCGGGGCATCTCCGTCGCTCCGGCGAGCAGCTCGCCCTCCTCCCGCAGCCGCGACATCGTGTTCTCGGCGAAGGCGGCGAGCGCCTCGTCGATTCTCCGGCGCTGCTCATCGAGCTCCTGGACCAGCTCCTGCTCCCCGAGCGTGCGCCCGGCTGCGAGAACGGTCCCGTTGCGGCGCACCTCACCGCCGACCACGGCGATCGCATCGCCGTCCCGGAGGTCGTCGAACAGAGCGGCGCCGGGGGCGTCGATCAGGCGTACCCCTTCCCGGACCAGCAGCAGCGGGCCGGCGTTCGGGTAGCGGCCGGTGGACGACGGAGCGACGTTGACCACCGCGCGAACCCCCGTCGAAACGAGGTCCTCGGCCGCGATCCGGTCCAGATCGGCGTGGTCGATGATCGCGATGTCCCCCGGGCCCAGGCGCTTGGTGAGCTCCTTCGTCCTGCGCCCAAGCCTGGCGCTGCCGTGAACGAAGCCCTCCGAGCCGGGGGTTGGCGGACGGCTACCCCTGAACAGGCCGCGAGCGCGCGTTCTGGCGGGCATCGCCATCGGAACGCGTCGATTATCCGCCAAAGCCGGCGCCCGAGTGATTGCCGCGGCTACGCCGCGTCGCGTAGGGCCTCGATCTCGCGCTCGGAGGCCAGCCGCCGAAGCGCTCGCTCCTCGAGCTCCTCGACCTGCCTGCCCGGAATGCCGAGCCGGCGCCCTGCATCGCGGATGGATGTCGCCTCGTCGCCGTTGATCCCGTATCGCAGGCGCACGACCTGCTGCTCCGGCTCGGGGAGGCGCGCCACCGCGCGGCGCAGGGTCTCCTCCTCAAGCGCCAGGCTGACCTCCTCGTCGGGGCCGATGTCCTGGCTCGGCAGAAGCTCGCCGAGCTCGGTTGACTCCTCTTCGCCCACCGGTCGTTCCAGGCTGGTCACGGTGCGGGCGGCGTCGCGCACCCGCGCGAGCTCCTCGGGATCGAGCTCGGCCGCGGCGGCGATCTCCTCGTCGGTGGGCTCGCGACCGATGGTCGCGGCCAGCTCCCGCTCGATCCTCGCGATCCGGCGCTCGCGCTGGGCCAGCTCGGTGGGGATCCGGATCGTGCGGGCCTTCTGCTCGAGGGCGCGCTGGATCGCCTGCCGGATCCAGAACGTGGCGTAGGTCGAGAACTTGTAGCCGCGCCGCCAGTCGAACTTCTCGCTCGCCCGTATCAGGCCGAGGATCCCTTCCTGGATCAGGTCGAGCAGCGGCAGCCCCTGCCCCTGGTAGCGCTTGGCGTTGGAGACCACGAGCCTGAGGTTCGAGTTGATCAGCCGTTCCTTCGCCTCCAGCTCGCCTCGCTCGACGGCCTGGGCGAGCTCGACCTCCTCCTCCTTCGTGAGCAGCGGGTGGCGCCGGGCCTCGTTCAGGAAGAGCTGGAGGGCGTCGGTGGTGGCCGTCGCCAGCTCGTCGTTTCGGTAGCGCGTGGCCTCCACGCCGTCACGCCCGCAGTCGTCGCGAAGGTCGACGCCCCGAGCCTCGAGCTGCTCGTGCAGGAACTGAGCGTCGGCGTCGTCCAGGTCCAGCTCCTCGACCGCGGACTCCAGCTCCGAGAGCTCGATGCAGCCCTCTCGCCGGCCCTTCTCCACGAGGGCCCGGAGTGGCGGCTGGTCCAGCTGCAGCTGTGCGCCGCCGGCGGTCACTCCACTGTCATAGCAACTCCTAAGCGGCAGCGGCGAGAAGCTCGCGCGCGTGGCGCCTCGCGGCCTCGTCACCGCGCCCGCCGCCGAGCATGCGCACGATCTCGGCGACGAGCTCCTCGCCGTCGACCCGCTGGACGGTCGCGCGCGACTCGCCTCGCTTGGCGCTCTTCTCGATCCTGAAGTGCCCCTCCGCGAGGGATGCGATCTGGGGCAGGTGGGTGATGCAGATCACCTGACGGTCGGCGCCCAGGCGGCGCAGCCTCTCCCCCACCGCGTGCGCGGTGTTGCCGCCGATCCCGGCGTCGATCTCGTCGAACACCAGCGTCGTCCGCGCCGCGGCCTCCCCCAGGCCGATCAACGCGAGCATGATCCGGGACAGCTCGCCGCCGGAGGCCGTGTCCCGAAGCGACGAGAGCGGAATGCCGGGATTGGTGGCGATCCGCAGCTCCACCGTCTCGGAGCCGTTGTGACCGAACCCTTCGGGATGGGGATCGAGCAGGACCTCGAGCGCCGCCCCCTCCATCGCCAGCTCGGCGAGCTCGGCTCCCACCTGCCGCTCGAGCTTGCGCGCAGTGCGCGCCCTCGCCTCGCTCAGCTCCCCGGCGAGCCCGGCGCGCGACGAGGCCGCCGCATTCAGCCGCCGCTCGAGCTCCTCGGCCAGCTCCTCCGAGCCCTCGAGCCGCGCGATCTCCTCTCGGCAGGTCACCGCGTGGGCGAGGACGGCCTCGATCGAGCCGCCGTGCTTGCGCTTCAAGCGATCGACGGCGTCCAGCCGCTCCTCGACCTCCTCGAGGCGACCGGGCTCGGCGTCGATTCCCTCGAGATAGGAGCGAAGGGCGCTGACCGCCTCGTCGAGCTCGATTGCCACCGAGCGAACCTGCACGCCAAGCGGGTCGAGGCCCGTGTCGATTCCATCGACCGCCGCCAGCTGGGCCTCAGCCGCCCCGAGGAGCTCCCGGGCGCCGCCAGCGTCGTCACCGCTGCCGGCGAGGGCCGCCAGCGCTCCCGCCGCCGCCCCGCGCAATCGCTCAGCATGCCGAAGCCGCTCGCGCTCGTCCTCCATCTCGCACTCCTCCTCGGGATCCGGCGCGGCAGCCTCGATCTCTGCGAGCTCGAAGCGCAGCAGATCCAGGTCGCGCTCCCGGGCTCCCTCGCGTTCGCGTACCTCCTCCAGCTGCCGCGCGAGCGCGACGACCTCGGCGTGAGCTTCGCGATAGCGAGCCCGTCGCTTCAGGTGAGCTCCGCCAGCCGCGCCGTCGAGGATCTCGAGCTGCGCTCCGGACAGCACGAGCCTGCGGTGCTCGTGCTGTCCATAGAAGGCGAGCAGCCGCGAGCCGAGGGAGTGCAGATCCGCCGCGCTCGCGCTGCGACCCTGGACGAAGGCGCTGGTTCGACCCGACGACGAGATTCGGCGCCCGAGCACGATCTCGTCGGCGTTCTCGGGAAGTCGCTCACGAAGCTCGGCCAGCTCCGGATCGGCGAACAGGTCGCGCGGCAGCGCGAAGACCCCTTCCACGTAGGCCTCGGCCGCGCCCGGGCGGACGATCTGCGGGCGCGCCTTGCCGCCCATGAGCAGGTCGAAGGAGTGGGCGAAGATGGTCTTGCCGGCCCCGGTCTCGCCGGTGATCGCGTTCAGCCCGCCGGCGAAGCGCAGCTCGGCCTGCTCGATCAGCAGCAGGTTCTCGATCCGAAGCTCGTGGAGCATCGCTGCTGTTACTAGCAGCGACTCGGGACGGATTCGTCCCTATGCGGCGACGGGTTCGGGCGCGGCCTCGCCGTGCTCCGCCACGAAGTCCCGGCCCCGCACGAGGACGAAGCCCAGCACGGCCCCGGCGAAGGCGATCATCGCGCCCACGAGCAGGATCTCGTTGAAGCCGCTGATGAACGCCTGGTCGGCGGCGGTGGCGAGCTGCGCGCGGCTGCCGGGAGGCGCCGCCTGAATCGAAGCCTGAATAGCTCCGGACGACACGGCGTCGGCGAACCCGGGTGGCGCCTGCGGCGCCAACTCGGAGAGCTTGGAGGAGATCTGCGACTGGAAGATCGCCCCCAGCGCCGCGACCCCGGTGGCGATGCCGACCTGGCGGAAGGTGTTGTTGATCCCCGACGCCATGCCGGCCTTGGCTGGCTCCACGACGCCGATCGCCGTCGATGCGATGCCGGGATTAACCATCCCGATCCCCGCGCCCGCCACCAGGAAGCCCGCGAGCAGCGTCGTCCAGCTGTCGCCCAGCACCACGCCGTGCATGAGCAGGAGCGCGGCTCCAACGAATGCAAGCCCCACCCCCAGGAGAGCGCGCACCGGCACCCGGGAGGAGAGCTGGCCGGCAACCGGCGCGACGAAGAACGAGAGCACCGTGAGCGGCAGGAAGCGCACGCCCGTGGCGAGCGGCGAGTAGCCGAGCACGTCCTGCATGTAGAGCGTGATGTAGAGGAACAGCGCGAACATCCCGGCCGACAGCGCCGCCGCGACGATCGACACTCCGGCAAAGGCGGGCTTGCGGAACAGCGAGAGGTCGAGCATCGCGTGGTCCTGGCGGTCCTCGACGATCACGAACGCGACCAGCAGGATCGCAGCGGCGACCAGCGAGGCGACGATCTGCGGGCTAGACCAGCCCTCCGGATTGCCCCTGATCAGGCCGAAGATGAGCGCGAAGAGGCCGAGCGAGAAGGTGGCCAACCCAGGCCAGTCGATCGGCTGGGCGTCGGGAGCCTTGAGGTTCGCCAGCTTCGCGTTCGTAAGCGCGATCGCTCCGATCCCGATCGGCACGTTGACGAAGAAGATCCATTCCCAGCCGAGCCCCTGGGTCAGCGCGCCGCCAATCAGCGGCCCCACCGCGACCGCCCCGCCGATCGTCGCCCCCCACGCCCCGATCGCCGTCCCCCGCTCGCGACCCTGGAACTCCTGCGCGATCAGAGCGAGCGAGGTGGCGAACATCGCCGCGCCGCCCACGCCCTGGAGACCCCGCGCGAGGTTGAGCAGGGTCGCGTCCCCGGAGATCCCGCACAGGAACGAGGCGAAGGTGAAGATCGCGAAGCCGAGGCTGAAGATGCGCCGGCGCCCGATCCGGTCGGCGAACGATCCGGCGGTCAGGAGGAACGCGGCCAGAGTCAGCGAGTACGCATCGACCACCCACTGAAGGCTCGAGAGACTGGCATCCAGGTCCTTCTGGATGTCCGGGAGGGCGACGTTGACGACCGTGATGTCGAGCAGCAACATGAACGTCGCCACGCAGACGGCCAGAAGCGTCCACCACTTGCGCTCCATGGCCCGCGAGATTAGCTAGCCGGCGATGCGGGCCAGGGCCTAGTGGGCGAGGTGGCCGAACTTCTCGCGGATGCGCCGGTAGAAGTTGGCGCCCGGGAGCTGGGCCAGGCTGCCCACCGCGTCCACGAATCCGATCTCGATCTCCTCGCCGCTGGCGAGCTCGCCCACCGGCTCGCCGTCGAGCATCACATCCACCGGCTCGCGCCCCGCCTGGTTTGCGACGTGCAGGACGTCGTCGGGAGCGACGACCAGGGGCCGCGCCGTAAGCGTGTGCGGGGCGATGAAGCTGACGACGTAACCCTTCACCCCCCAGGCCAGGATCGGGCCCTGGTTGGCCAGGTTGTAGCCGGTGGACCCGGCGGGCGTCGCGGCGACCAGCCCATCGCAGCGCACGTGCCCAACCTCCCGTCCGCCAAGACGATAGGAGAGCTCGGCAACGCCGCCGTGCGGACGGCGGATGAAGGAGACGTCGTTGAGCGCCACGGGACTCTCCGTCTCGATCCTCGGGCGCAGGCCAGGCAGGGAGATCACCTCGAAGTCGCCCGCGAACGCTCGCGCGAGTCCGTCCTGGAGGTCCTCGCGCTCAACCGCCGCAAGGAAGCCCACGGTGCCGAAGTTGACGGCGAAGACGGGCACGCCGGTGCCGGCGTAGATGCGAAGCGCCTTCAGGATCGTCCCGTCGCCGCCGAGCACGAGACACAGGTCCGGGTGCTCCGGGGCCTCGGCCGCCAGCTCGACCCCGCCGAGCCCATCGCCGTGCTTCTCCGTCTCCTCGCCGGTCATCACGAGGGTGCACGATGCGGCCCCGGCGGCCGCCGCCGCCTCGCGAAGCGCCTCCCGCGTCTCCTCGGGATGCGTGTGGGTGAAGACGACGGCCGTGCGGATCGCGGTGGGGGTCTTGACGGCTTCGGCGCTCAGGGCTCGACCTCCCGAACGGCCGCCTCCGGGGCGTCTAGTCCCATGCCGGCCCGGGCGCACCGGATGAAGGTCTCGCGATTGCCCTTTGGGCCGGGAAGACCCGAAGAGGCGAATCCCTTGACGGCCAGCCCGAACTCGCTCGCCGCCTCCACGACGGCAAGCAGGGCCTCCCGGCGCTCGGCGGCCGACCGCACCACTCCGCCACGAACGCGGCCGCGCCCCAGCTCGAATTGCGGCTTGACGAGCGCCAGGATCTCGCCGTCCGGCGCGACGCACGCGGCCACTGCCGGGAGGACCTTCGCGAGCGAGATGAAGGAGACGTCGATCGTCGCGAGCTCGGCCCGGAACGGCAGGTCGGCGGCACGAAGGTGGCGCGCGTTGGTGCGCTCGAGGACCGTCACGCGGGGGTCGTTGCGAAGCTCCCAGGCGAGCTGGCCGTAGCCGACGTCCACGGCCACCACCTGCGCCGCCCCGTTCCGCAGCAGGCAGTCGGTGAACCCGCCGGTGGAGGCGCCGACGTCAAGGCAGAGACGGCCCGCGACGTCGATGCCGAGAGCCCCCAGCGCATGCTCGAGCTTCAGCCCGCCCCGCGAGACGTAGCGTGGCGCCTCCTCGACCAAGAGCTCCGCGTCGCCAGGCACGAGCTGGCCGGGCTTTGTGGCCACCTGGCCGTCGTGTCCGATCCGCACGTTGCCGGCCCGCACGGATGCCGCCGCGCTCGTGCGTGACCCGGCGAGCCCGCGCTCGGCGAGCAGGGCGTCGATCCGGCGCCGCTCCATGTCGCCAACGGTACATGCCTCCAGATTCGTTGGCGGGATTTCAGTTGTGTGCGCGGGGTCACAGACAAATCGCACGTACGTTCGTAGGCTGGACCAAGTCATGAGTGGCACGCGAAGCACAATCCCGTTTTCGATTCACGCCGCGATCGAGACGATCTCTGCGCCGGCCCTGATGGCCGCCCCGTTCGTGCTCGGCTTCGGTGAAGCCGCGGCGGTCGTGGCGTTCGCGATCGGCGCCATGCTCCTCGGCCTGGCGCTTCAGGCGGCCGGCCCAAGGCGCACCGTTCCCCTCTCGGCGCACGCTGGCTTCGACTACGGGCTCGCCCTCGTCGCGGCCATCGCCGGCGTTGGGGTCGGGATTGGCACTGGCGATTGGGACGCAGGAATCTTTCTGGTCGGCTTTGGCGCCTTCCAGGTGGCGTTGACCGCATCGACGCGGTTCAGCGTCCCCGCGGGCGCCTAAGGGGTCGGCCTTCCTCCCATAGACACATATATCTCTCCTCCCTGTACCCCTGAGACGCCCCGCTTCGGCGGGGCGTCTCTTTTTATTCGCTCTTCTGGCTGCGCCCGTAGGCCGCCCATGCGTCAGAGGGAAGGGAGGCTGTAGTTGTTGAAGTACCAGAGCGCGCTCGTGTACCAAAGGACGGCGACGAGAGCAACCAAGGTGCCACCGGCCAGCGGCAACGCCCAGCCGGGCAACCGCCGGGAGCGGACGATGACCAGCTTGGCGGCTATCGCCCCGTAGAGGAAGCAGCCGGCCAGCGAGTGAACGGCGACTCGCGCGTCGATGTTCGTCTTCACGCCGTAAGCGAAGGCGCAGTGATAGGCGACCGGCAGTGTGACCACCAGGGCCACGATCCCAACGGCGCGATGCACGTTGCCTGTCGACGTGCCAGCGGTGCCGATGCCGGGCAGCTTGCCGTACATCCACAGTGCCAAGCCGAGCTGCGAGGCGGCGAGTGTCAGCAGGCCCGTGGCGAGCCAGGACTTGAGCGGCAGGGTGCCGGTGGCCGTCCGTCCGAATAGGGCAGTCCCCGAGTAATCGGGAACGTGCTGGGTGCCGAGGACGTACAGAGCCGCCGCGATGGCCAGGGCAGGCCCGAGCGGTAGCCAGGGCCTGCCGAACGATTCGAGCCTTGTGGTTGTCACCTCATAGGGAAGTCAGCTCGGTGTGGGTGAAGCGGCGAACGAAAGCGCCCGGCCCGCGGCCAACCCGGACTACTGCGCGATCCCGTGCTCCAATCCCGAGGAGGACGGATTAGTCATATCGAGCGTCACGTTGCCGGACTTGGCGCTCAGTGAGGTCTGGGTGAACGTCAGGGCGCCGTTGGGATCGGCGCTCAGCTTCACCATTTGCCCGCCGGATGCCGCGCCACTTGGCTGGGTCGAGGAAGCGCCGCCCGAGGTGGTCGAGCTACTCGATGAGGAGCCACCGCAGCCGGCGATGGCGAGGGAAGCAGGGCCACCAGAAAGGCGATCGCGATGAAGCGTGGCTGGGCCATTGGTCAGCTCCTATCTGGCAGGCGACAACCGCTTCTGGTGACGCCGCGCAAGTCGACACTCGGTCTGTAGGGGTACGAGCCGAGCTCTGCCCAATTCAGACGGCCGCAGCCTTGGCCGTCAACTCGCAAGATCGAGAAGCCAAGGAATGCACCGGCTGCCTGCACGGTCAATTCGACGTCGGGTTCATGACATCGCGGTTTTCACGGGTCGATTGGGGGTAGAGGAGGGATAACGCGCGCCGGGCGACACTGGCAAGGTGTGGATTGGTTCCCCCGCTTTTTCTACGTCGTCCGGCGCCTTTTCTTTCCTGATCGCGGCCCTTGCGGGTTTGGGCTAGGCTCGCGGCGTGTCCAGGTCGAGCACCGACGCACTGCGGCGGGGGATCGAGCGAGCGCTCCCCGATCGCCCGTTCACGGTTGAGCTCTGGGACGGCTCGCGTGTTCCCTCGACGCGGCACGGACCGACGTTGACTGTGCACTCGCCGCGCGCGATCGGCCATCTGATCCGTGCGCCGGGCGAGCTGGGACTGGGCCGCGCATATGTCTGTGGAGAGATCGACGCGGACGACCTCGACGGGGTGGTCGCGCTCTTGGGACGATGGGAGGCTCCGCGAATGAGCCTGCCGCGACGCCTGCGCTTGGCGGCCGCTGCGCTGCGGGCGGCCGGCCTTCATCGCCTCCCGAAGCCGCCACCCGCCGAGCTGCGCCCGAAAGGTCGCCTTCACACGAAGCGCCGCGATGCGGCGGCGGTGCGCCACCACTACGACGTCTCGAACGAGTTCTTCGCCTTGTTCCTCGACGACACCATGACCTACAGCTGCGCGCTGTGGGAGGAGGGCACGGAGACGCTCGAGGACGCACAGCGCGCCAAGCTCGAGCTGATCTGCCGCAAGCTGGAGCTGGAGCCGGGAATGCGGATGCTCGACATCGGCTGTGGCTGGGGAAGCCTCGCGATCCACGCTGCCCGAGAGCACGGCGCCTCGGTCTGGGGCATCACGCTTTCGGAGCATCAGGCCGAGCTGGCGCGGGAGCGGGCACGGGACGCGGACGTGGCCGACCTGGTTGAGATCCGGGTCATGGACTACCGGGACCTGCGCGAGGAGCGCTTCGACGCGGTCGCCAGCATCGGCATGGTCGAGCACGTCGGCGAGGCGCGGATCGACGAGTACGCCGCGCAGATCGCCCGCGTGCTGGAGCCGGGCGGGCGGGTCCTCAACCACGGGATCACAGCGATACCTCCCCAGAAGGGCGGCGCCCACATCGGCGGGGACTTCTCGAACCGCTACGTGTTTCCGGACGGCGAGCTCCTGAACCTCTCGCGGATGGTGCTCGCCTTCGAGCGCGCGGGATTCGAGGCTTTGGGTGTCGAGAACCTCCACACCGACTACGCGGAGACCCTGCGCCACTGGACGACTCGGCTCGAGGACAACCTCGACGAGGCCGAGCGCCTCGCGGGCACCGAGCGGCTGCGCGTCTGGCGCCTCTACCTGCGGGCGGCGCGGAACTCTTTCGAGACCGCCCGCAACGCCGTCTACCAGCTCCTGTGCAGCCGGCCGCTCACCGAGGGCGCGAGCGCCGTGCCCACGGCGCGGCGCCACGAGCCCGCCCGCCGGCGCGTGCCGCCGGAGCGCGTTCCGGCGTAAGCGCGCTTGGCGAAGCCGGTCCACATCGGCTGTTCGGGCTGGAACTACAAGGATTGGCGCGGACTGATCTATCCGGAGGGTCTGCCGGCGCGCCGCTGGCTCGAGCATTACGCGGAGCTCTTCGGCACGGTCGAGGTCAACAACACCTTCTACCGGCTGCCCTCACCCCAGGCGGTTGCCAAGTGGGTCGAGCAAACGCCACGGGGGTTCGTCTTCGCGGTGAAGGCCAGCCGTTACCTGACGCACGTGAAGCGCCTCCGGGACCTACGCCAGGGGGTGCGCCGCTACTTCGCCGCGATCAAGCCGCTCGCCGACTCGCCGAAGCTCGGGCCGGTGCTGTGGCAGCTACCTGCGAACTTCCGCCGCGACGACGACCGGCTGGGCGACGCCCTCGCGCAACTCCCAAAGGGCCGCCATTGCTTCGAATTTCGCCACGAGAGCTGGTTCGCGCCGGAGGTCTATGACCTCTTGCGTCGCTACCGCGCCGCCCTCGTGATCGGGGACGACCCCGAGCGCCCATTCCAGACGCACGAGATCACCGCCGGCTGGACCTACATCCGCTTTCACCGCGGCAACCGCGGGCGGCGAGGTAAGTACTCGGAGCGCGAGCTGGAGGAGTGGAAGCGCCGGATCGCGGCCTGGCGCTCAGAGGTTGAGGTGTTCGCCTACTTCAACAACGACTGGGAGGGATTCGCGCCGCGCAACGCGCGCTGGCTGGCCGATCGGCTTACATAACGGCATGGGCCGCCCCCGCCTGTTGCTGATTCCCGAGTTCACCGAAGTCACGTGGACGATCAAGCCACGCCTGGAGGAGTGGGCGGAGGTGGCCTCCTACGATCCGCCCGGCGTCGGCGCAGAACCCCTGCCGCACGGCGACCCGCGCTCATTGACTCGCCAGATCGTTGCGGACCGCGGCTTGCAGGAGATCGACGAGCGCGGCTGGGAGCGTTTCTTCATCCTCAGCGACGGGTGGGCTATTCCGGTGGCCGTTCGAATCGCCCAGGCCCGCCACGGTTCGATTCTCGGGATGGCGCTGGGCCACGCATCGCTCTCGTTTCGCAGGGATGGAGAGCGGCCGGCCACGAGCCCGGCGGTTTACGACGCGATGACCCAGTTAGTGCATCAAGACCACGAGGCTTTCATCCGCTACGGCATTGCCCAATCGACCGGCGGGTCGGTTGGCGAGGAGCTCGCGCAGCGCATGCTCGATCGATTCCCAAAGGAGCTCATGTTGATCGGCTGGGAGCGGGTTACCGCCGATGACGAGCCTTTCGGGGACGCGCTGCGTGAGCTCGACCTGCCCATGCTGCTCGCCAAACACGACGGCTGCCTGATGAGCACGCCGGAGGGGTTCGAGGACGCCGCCAAGGCGTTGCCGAGCGCCCGCTCCATCTCCGTGCCGAAGGCCCCCTCGCAGAGCGAGGACTTTGCCGCCGCAGTGCGCGAGTTCTGCGAAGAGGTCAGCCGGAAACAGGAGCAGGCGCCCGCAGGGCACTGACCGCAGCGGGACGCTGACCGCAGCGGGACGCTGACCGCAGCGGGACGCTGACCGCGGCGCGACGCGCCAGGGGGCGAGATCGTGTCCCGTGAACCCTTTGGTCCCCTATGGGGGACCGACAGCGCCATGCCTCGACCCGAAGCGTCTTCGAGCTCGCCGCGAGACAGCACGGGCTCGTAACGCGAACGCAACTCCTTTCGCTAGATCTGAGCAAGAAGGCAATCGCGCACAGGATTGCGAAGGGTCGGCTGCATCCAGTGTTCCGGGATGTGTATGCGGTCGGAAGGCCGGGCCTGACCCGATACGGGCGGTGGATGGCTGCCGTACTGAGTTGCGGACCCAACGCCACACTCAGCCATGGCGATGCCGCGGCACTGTTGGAGATCGCCGTCCCGCGGAGGGGGGAAATCGAGGTTTCCATACCGGCACGGATCCGTCGCAGGCGCCCCGGAATCGTTGTCCACCGCCGTGCGGCGCTCGATGCCGCTGACATCACAGCCCACCGAGGGATTCCGGTGACGACGCCCATCTGCACTTTGATCGACATCGCTCCGCGACTTTCGCCGACGCGACTCGAGGCCGCAATCAACGAGGCCGACAAACGGGATCTCGTGAACCCTGAGCAGCTCAGATCAGCGCTTGACCGCATGTCCCCGCGGCACGGGATGGCGGCATTGCGAAAGGTGCTCGACTGCCAAACGTTCGTGCTCACGGATTCCGATCTCGAACGCCTCTTCCTGCCGATTGCAAGAAGCGCCGGGCTCCCGTTGCCAAGAACCGGGCGGCGACTAAACGGCTTCAAGGTCGACTTCTACTGGCCGGACCTTGGCCTCGTGGTCGAAACCGATGGCCTGCGCTATCACCGAACGCCGGCGCAGCAAGCGAGAGACCGCGTCCGCGACCAAGCGCACGCCGCCGGTGGCCTGACGTGTCTCCGGTTCACGCATGCCCAGATTCGCTACGGGACAGAGCATGTACGAGCGACGCTGGTATCGGTCGTGCGCCGGCTGGGCATTGACACGTGACGCTTGAACCATTGGGGACCCCATAGGGGTCCGAATGGTTCAAGGGTCGCCCAATAGGGGTCAGCCGGGGAGCGGATCCTTTACCCGCAGCGCTTGGAGCACGCGCTTCGCGACGGCCTCGCCCGTAAGTCCGACCTCCTCGCGCAGGAGCGCCGGCTTGCCGTGGGTGACGTAGCGGTCCGGGAGGCCGATGCGCATCACCCGCGCCCGCGACTGCGGCTCGACGAAGGCGTCCTCGAGGTGCTCGAGGACGGCGGCGCCGAAGCCACCGGGCAGGACGTTCTCCTCCACGGTCACGACGAGCTCGTTCTCCCGGCCCAGTCGCTGGACGAGCTCGGTGTCCAGGGGCTTGGCGAAGCGGCCATCCGCGACCGTCACCTGGAGGCCGTGCTCACCGAGGATCCCGGCGGCGCGCAGGGCAACCTGGACGCCGTAGCCGTAGCCGAGGAGAGCCACCCGCTCACCATCTGTGAGGAGCTCGCCCCTGCCGATCGGGATCTCCTGCGGCCGCTCCGGCAGCGACGCTCCCTCGGCGGCGCCACGCGGATAGCGGAAGGCGATCGGGCCGTCGTCGTAGGTGAGCGCGGTGCGGAGCATGTGTACGAGCATCGCCTCGTCGCGCGGCGCCATCAGGACGACGTTCGGGAGCGGCCGGAAGTAGGAGACGTCGAACGCCCCGTGGTGGGTGGGCCCGTCGTCGCCGACGAGGCCGGCCCGGTCCATGGCGAAGACCACGTTCAGCTTCTGGAGACAGACGTCGTGGACGAGCTGGTCGAAGCCCCGCTGGAGAAAGGTCGAGTAGATCGCGGCCACGGGCTTTGCGCCCTGGAGGGCGAGCCCCGCGGCGAACAGCACCGCGTCCTGCTCGGCGATGCCCACGTCGTAGTACTGCTCCGGCACCTCCTTGCAGAGCTTCGAGAGGCCGGTCCCCCCCGCCATCGCCGCGGTGATCCCGATCACGCGGCGATCGCGCTTCGCCTCGGCGACGAGCGCGTCGCCGAACACCGCTGTGTACTGCGGCGGCGAGGGAGGCGGCGGCTTCTCCAGCTTCTCGATCGCCTCGGGCGAGTCCGTCTCCTTCACGGGAGCCGGCTTCGCGTCCGCCGGGCGGCGGTCGACGATCGATTTCGGCTTCGCCGCGTGCCACTTCTCCATCCCCTCCAGGCCGCCCTCCTCGGCCGGTGAGAACCCCTTGCCCTTGACCGTGTGGATGTGGACGACGACCGGCCGCTCCGCATTCAGGGCGTTGCCGATCGCGTGCCGCAGGGCGCCGACGTCGTGCCCGTCGATGACCCCGACGTAGGCCAGGTCGAGCTCCTCGAACAGGAGCCCGGGCGCCGCATAGGCCTTGATTGCGGACTTGAGCTCCGGCCCGAGCCGCTCGATTCGCCCGCCGAGGCCAAGCGGTAGCCGCGTGAGTCGCTCCTCCACGCCCTCTCGAGCGTGGTAGAGCGCGGGGTTCAGCCGGAAGCGCTGGAAGTAGCGCGCCAGGGCGCCGACGTTCGGGGAGATGGACATGCCGTTGTCGTTCAGCACGATCACGATCGGCGTCTGGAGCCCGCCGGCGTTGTGGAGGGCCTCATAGGCGACGCCGCCCGTCAGCGCGCCGTCGCCGATCACGGCGACCACGTTGCCGTCCCTGCCGATCCCCTTGCGCATCGCCTCCTTCAGCCCCACCGCGTAGCCGATCGAGGTGGAAGCGTGGCCGGCGCCCATGATGTCGTGCTCGGACTCGAAGACGGAGCAGAAGGGCGCCAGGCCGCGGTACTGGCGGATCGTCTCGAGGCGATCCCGGCGGCCGGTGAGCACCTTGTGGGGGTAGGCCTGGTGGCCGACGTCCCAGAGGATCTTGTCCCGCGGCGAGTCGAGCAGGCTGTGCAGTGCCACCGCCAGCTCGCAGGTGCCGAGGTTGGCACCGAAGTGGCCGCCGATCTCGCCGATCACGTCGATGATCAGCTCGCGCACCTCCTGGGCGAGCTGCCGGAGCTGGTCGTCCGAAAGGCCCTTCAGGTCTTCGGGGCCGTCGACCTGGTCGAGGAGGCGCTCTTCGCCGCTCGTTCGTTGTTCCTCGGGGCTCATGACTGTCGTGTGTAGATGAAGTCCGTTATCTGTCCAAGGTCGCGGGGGTCGCCGCTCACCGCCGCCAGGGCCTCGTGGGCCTTACCGTGCGACTCGGCGGCGAGCTCGCGCGCTCGCTCGAGGCCGAACAGGCTGACGTAGGTGAGCTTGCCATGTCGCTCGTCGCTGCCATGAGGCTTTCCGAGCTCCTCGTCGCTTCCGGTGACGTCGAGGATGTCGTCGACGATCTGGAAGAGCACGCCGAGCTCATCGGCGAAGCGGCGGTACGGAATTGTCTCAGGTTCATCCAGCCGCCCGAGAACGAGGGCCACGCCCACGCTGGCGGCGATCAGCCGGCCCGTCTTCAGGCCGTGCAGGCGGCGGAGGTCGCGCGCTGCATCGTCCCCGGCCGCCCCGGGCGCGCCAGACGAGGAGGCCGCGGACATCGACGTCGTGACGTCCATGTACTGCCCTCCCACCATGCCGTCCACGCCGATCGCTCCAAGCAGCTCGCCAAGCGCGGCGAGCACCGCGGACGGATCGCCTTGCTGGCGCTCGGCGAACAGCCGGACCGCCTCGGCGAACAGGCCGTCGCCCGCGAGGATCGCCACGTTCTCCCCGTAGACGACGTGCGAAGTCGGCCGCCCCCGGCGAAGCTCGTCGTCGTCCATCGCCGGCAGATCGTCGTGGATCAGGGAGTAGGTGTGGATGAGCTCGATCGCCGCAGCGGCCGGCAGCACCGACTCCGGCTCCAGGTCGAGCGACCGCGCGGTGGCGAGCGCCAGCACCGGCCGGATCCGCTTGCCGCCGGCGAGTAGCGAGTAGCGCATCGCGTCCGCGAGCCCACCGGTGTCCGGAATGCTGGAGAACCGCAACGACTCCAGGTATTCCTCGACGAGCTGGCGGAGGTCCTCCGGATAGGTGCTGGCGGCGGCCTGCTGACCGGCCGCCGCGCCCTCGCTCACGGGCTCTCGGACCTCGTCTCGCGCAGCGCGCTCTCGATCTCGGAGCTTGCCTTGGCTGCGAGATCGGCCGCCTCCCTCGCGAGCCCCTCCGCCTCGTCGTCGCCCAGTTCGGGATCGCTGAGCCGCGCCGCGATCTCGCGCAGTCGCTCGGCGAGCTGGTCGGTCGAGGTCATCGGTGCAAAACGGTACAGGCCTGCCGCGCGGGTTTCCCCGGCGCCCTACCGAACCCGCTAGGCACGCTCGGCGCGCGCGGCCGCGCCGAGGATCCCGTTCACGAAGCCGGGTGCCTCCGCGCCGCAGTAGCGCTTCGCGAGCGACACCGCCTCGTCGATCGCCACCTCCGCCGGAATGTCGTCGCGGTGGCGGAGCTCATAGAGGGCCACGCGCAGGATGCTCTTCTCGAGCGCGGCGATCCGATCGAGGTCCCAGCCGCGGGCCAGGCGCGCGATCTCCTCGTCGAGCTCGGTGCGGTGCTTCTCCACCCCGGCCACCAGATCCTGCGTGAAGGGCTTCGCGTCGGCGACCTCCTCGGCGGGCTGGTGACCCGTGACCTCCCCCTGGTAGAGGGCGAAGACCGCGGCGCGGCGTTGATCGGAGCGGCGCATCGGTCCCGGCCGGACCCGTTAGGCGCGGGAGACGTACTCGCCAGTGCGGGTGTCCACCCGCACGCGGTCGCCCTCGTTGACGAACAGCGGCACCTCCACGCGCACCCCGGATTCGAGCGTGGCGGGCTTCGTCCCGCCCCCGGACGCCGTGTCCCCCTTGACGCCGGGCGCCGTTTCCGTCACCGCCATGTCGACGGCGCTCGGCACCTGGACGCCCGCCGGGCGCTCGTCGACGAACAGCACCTCGACCTCTGAGTTCGGCAGCACCCATCGCATCGCGTCTCCGGCGACGCTCCGAGGAAGCTCGAGCTGCTCGTAGTCGCGGGAGTCCATGAACACCGCGCTCTCGCCCGCCTCGTAGAGGTACTGCATGCGCCGCGACTCGGTGCGCACCGGGCGAAACTTCTCCCCGGCGCGGAAGGTCTTGTCCTGGACCGAGCCGTCGTCCAGCCTGCGGAGCTTCGTGCGCACGAACGCGCCGCCCTTGCCGGGCTTTACGTGCTGGAAGTCGACGATCCGGTAGATCGCCCCGTCCACCTCGATGTGCGACCCGTTCCGGAATTGGTTGGTGCTGATCACGGCGTCGGAGGGTAGCGGGGCGACGCAAGCGACCTGCGAGCATTCCCGGCGCCATGGCGACGGACACGCGCGCGCAGGCTTCCCGGCTGAGCGCGGTGCTGCGCGAGGGCGAGCGGGTGATGCCGCTCGAGCTGTTCTTCGACCTCGTCTTCGTCCTGGCGCTCACGCAGTGCACTTCGCTGATGTCCCACGACCCGACCTGGTCGGGGCTGGTGCAGGGCGTGCTGGTGCTCGGGGTGCTGTGGTGGTCGTGGACCGGCTACGCGTGGCTGACGAGCGTCGTCGATCCGGAGGAGGGTGCGGTGCGCATCGCCATGTTCGCGGCGATGGCCGCGTTTCTGATCGTCGCGATCTGCGTGCCGGAGGCATTCGACAGCCTGGCCCTGGAGTTCGCGCTTGCGTACGGCGCGGTGCGGGCCGCCCATATCGCCCTCTTCGTGCTCGCGAGCCGGGAGGACCCGGCGCTTCGCTCCTCGGTGACCGGCCTGGGGATCAGCACCGCGATCGGGGTCGGGCTGCTCGCCGGTGCCTCGGCGCTGGACGGGCTCGCGCAGGGGGCGCTGTGGGGGGCGGCCCTCCTGCTCGACATGGGTGGTCCCTTCTTCTTCGGAGCGGAAGGCTGGAAGCTCGTGCCCGGCCACTTCGCGGAGCGACACGCACTGATCGTGATCATCGCCCTCGGGGAATCGATCGTCGCGATCGGCGCCGGCGCGGCGGCACAGCTGAGCGTGGGGATCGTCGCCGCCGCGGTGCTGGGGATCGCGCTGGCCGCGGCGCTTTGGTGGATCTACTTCGACGTGGTGGCGCTCGTCTCCCGGGGCCGGCTGGTGCGCGCCGAGGAGGGACGGAAGCGCAACGAGCTGGCACGCGACTCCTACTCCTATCTCCACTTCCCGATGGTCGCGGGCATCGTCCTCGTGGCGCTGGGCCTGAAGAAGACCCTCGCCGATGTCGACGATTCGCTCGAAACCGTGACGGCGTTCGCCCTGCTCGGCGGGATCGCCTCCTACCTCTTGGGCCACGTCGCGTTTCGCCTGCGCAACGTCCACACGTTGAACCGACAGCGGCTCGCGCTGGCGCTGGTGATGTTCGCCCTGCTCCCGCTGGCGGTCGAGATCCCGGCGCTCGCGATCCTCGCCATCGTGAACGCCCTGCTGTGGCTGATGATCACCTACGAGACGATCAGCTACGGCGAGGCGCGCGAGCGCGTGCGCCACGGGGCCGGGTAGCCCGCCGCAGCTACTGCCGCAAGCGGTCCGCCTCTCGGCGGATCTCGTCCTCGCTGATCGGCTTGCGGCCGTAGACGTCGTAGGCGTTCGCCGCGACGCCGATCCCCCAGCCCAGGATCGGGAAGATCGGCCAGAAGAACCCGCTGCTCGTCACCGCCCAGATGACCACGAGAAGCGCATTCACGGCCACGTACATGAAGACGTGCCCCCGGAAGTCGCGCTTCTTCTTCAGGCGCTGAATCGCCTGCTCGCGCAGCTCCTGCTCGGTCTGAACGCCGGCCTCCACTGGCGGTGTTCTATCAGGGGTGCGGGCCGCCGCGGGCGCCACGGCTCAGGCGTGCGGCGCGCCCCGGCTGCCATGGGCGCCGGCGAGGCGCCAGTACTCCACGGCGTCCTCGCCGGGCAGCCAGCCGGGCAGCGCGAGCGCGAGGCGCTCGGCGATCGCGACCGCGTACTTCTCGTAGCTCGAGCAGAGCTTGGCGAGCTTCTCGCGCGCCGCGCCGTCCTCCACCAGGTCGAGCCCACCGTCCTCCAGGCGGGAGATGAGCTCTTCGAGGTCCGCGTCGGAGAGGCGCTCGGGCGGGTCGCTCGGCACCCTCGCCTGGAACGAGCGCGCGAGGTCGGCGAGCGCGTGGCGGCCGACGGCGAAGGTCATCTCCGCCCCCACGGATCGCCGCGGCGCATAGGCGATCGAGAAGGCGCAGGTATCGACCACCGTCGTCAGCGCCGCGAGCCAGTTCTGGTTCACGTGCTGGGAGCGAAACCAGCCGATGATCGGATAGGAGAGCTGCGTCTCCATCAGCTCCGCCGCCCACGTCTCCCACTCGCGCAGGTAGCCGTCGAGCTCGTCCCAGCCGCCGCGGGTGCCGGAGCGCTCGAGCAATGCTCCGGCGGTGGGCGGGGAGCCGGCGCGCGGGTCGAGCTGCGAGATGGCGGTCTCCCGACGCGAGAAAGCCTGGAAGAGCGCCGGCAGGTACCCGATCGAGATGAACAGCACCGCGAAGCCCGACGCAGCCTCGGTGATCTGGAGCACCCTGGCGAACCCGCCCGCCGGCCCGACCGTCGTCGAAGCGGTGAAGAACGATCCGGCGCTGAAGTAGAGGTCGGTGCCGAAATCCGTTGTGCTCGCGCCGCCTAGGTGCGAGCGCTCGGCCCAGTGAAGGCCGGCGAATCCCACGATCACGCCTGCACTCAGGAAGGCGAGCACGAATAGCAGCCCCAGGGGGCCGAAGAACCCCAGCATCGTGTCGGCGCCCACGCGCGACATGCGCGACGCCACCGCCCGCCACGGCCGCCACACCACCGAGAAGAGCTGACGGGCGATCCGCGGATCGCGCTTCATCCGCCGGGGCAGGAGAAAGGTGACGAAGAACTCGGCGAGCATCAGCGCGACCAGCGCCACGCTCAGAATCCCGACGAGGACTCGCATCCCGCCAGCCTGCCAGATGGCACCGACCTAGACTGGCTTGGCCATGTCGCTTCCCGATCGACACGAGCTCGATCCCCGCAGGATCGGAGGCGCGGCGGGCGAGCTGATCGTCGCCGTGGCCGTCGCGACGGGACTGGTGGCGGCGCTCGACGACGTTGCGCCAGTCGCCGGCCTCGGCGTCCTCTACCTGCTGGCGGTCCTGTTCGTGGCCGTGCGTCGTGGCCAGGTCGCTGCGCTCGCCACGGCGGTGCTCAGCTTCATGACGTTCAACTTCTTCTTCTTCGACCCGCGTTACCGGTTCACCGTCAGCGAGTCCGAGAACGTGGTTGCGCTCGGCGTGTTCCTGATCGCCGCGCTCGTGGTTGGACGCTTGGCGGCGCTCGCGCGTCAGCGGGCCACCGAGGCCGAGCGGCGGGCCCTCCTGGCGACCGCGCGCGAACGAGAGGCCAAGATCCTCGCCAACGCCGCCTCGTCCCTGCTCACCGGCGGAGACCTCGAGACCGAATTGACGGCGCTCGGCGCCGGATCGGGCGAAGACGACAACCCTGGACTCCGCGTCGCGCTGACCTCGGCCCCCACTCACGAGTCGGCGGAGATCGCCGTTCGGCTCCCGGCGAGCCGTCCGGGATGGCTCTATGGCAGGCCCGACGCGGGCTGGGACCGGCAGAGCCTCGAACGCCTCGCCGATTCGCTCGGGAGGCTGATCGACGTGGCGCGTGAGCGCGAGCGCATGGCCGGTCACGCCGCGGAAGCCGAGGCCGCGCGCCGTGCCGACGTCGCCAAGACGGCGCTCCTCCACGCGATCTCCCACGACCTGCGATCGCCGCTCACGGCGATCACCGCAGCCGCCAGCGGCTTGAGCCACGAGTCGCTCCCGGTCGAGGATCGCAACGCCCTCCTCGAAGCAATCGATGCCGAGTCCCAGCGCCTTGCTCGCATGGTGGACGATCTCCTCGACCTCTCGAGAATCGAGGCCGGCGCGGTCAACCCGCGCACCGACTGGTGCGACCTCGGCGACGTGCTGGCCAGGGCCTGGGGCCAGGTGGCCGCCCGCCATGGCGAGCCCGCCATCTCCCTCGACCTCCCCGCGGATCTGCCGCTCGTCCGCGCCGACGCTGCGCAGCTCGAGCGCGTGTTCTCGAATCTGCTCGACAACGCGGTCAAGTTCTCGCCCGACAGCACGTCGGTTCGCATCACCGGCGGATCGGGCTCCGGCAAGGTCACCGTCCGCGTGACCAACCGGGGCGAAGGAATCCCGCGCTCACGGCGCCGGGAGATCTTCGCGCCCTTCGTCCGAGTCCAAACGGGGGGGCAGGGGTCGGGGCTCGGACTCGCGATCTGCAAGGGCCTGGTTGAGGCGAACGGCGGCGAGATCCGGCTCGAGGGTGCAGCGGGCCAGGCGACGACCTTCGCCGTCTCGTTTCCACTCGTCGCCCAGGCGGTCGAAACCACGTGAGCCCCGAGGCGCCCCGGATCCTGGTCGTCGACGACGAGCCGCAAATCGTCAGGGCGCTGAAGGTCATCCTTCGGAACGCCGGCTATTCCACCGGACAGGCGGAGTCGAAGCAGGAGGCCCTGAACGCACTGTCGGTCCATCCCCCCGACGCGATGGTCCTCGATCTGGTGCTGCCCGACGGAAGCGGCGTGGACGTCTGCGCAGACGTGCGGCGCTGGAGCAACCTGCCGATCATCGTCCTGTCGGCGGTCGGCGACGAGCGCGAGAAGGTCCGCGCCCTCGACGCGGGTGCCGACGACTACATAACCAAGCCGTTCGGCACTGACGAGCTGCTCGCGCGGTTGCGCGCGGTGCTGCGGCGAACTACCAACGGCGGCGAGCCCCGCGTCACGATCGGGGATCTGACCGTCGACCTCGCGTCCCATGCCGTGACCAGCGACGGCGCGGATGTCCACCTCACTCCGATTGAGTTCGGGATCCTTCGGATCCTGACCCTCCACCGCGGCAAGCTCGTCACGCACCGCAAGCTCCTCCACGAGGTCTGGGGCCCGGGCTACGAGACGGAGACCCACTACCTGCGCGTGCACGTGGCCCACATCCGCTCGAAGATCGAGCCCCAACCCTCCCGCCCGCGCTACGTGATCACCGAGCCCGGAATCGGCTACCGGCTGCGGGACCCGGCCTAAGGGGACCGTGATCCAGGTCACGCCTCGGCTTCTGCCTCGCGCTCGACCGCCTCGATGCCGCCCGGACGACCGGCGCGCACCCAGCGCCAGTAGAGAAGCGACGCGACGAGCACGGTGCCGCCGAGCGCGAGGAGCGGATATCCGCGGGCCAGGTTGACGACGAGCGTGAACGCAACGCCAGCGGCGCCGACCAGGTTCGTCGCGGTCAGCAGGCGGGCGCCCCTGCGATAGGAGAAGCGGGCCATCGCCAGCAAGCCGGCGAGAAAGCTGACGAAGACCGCAACCGCATAGACCAGCACCAGCTCCTGCTCCTGGCCGCTGGCAGCGAGGACAATTGCCGCGGAGATCGCCGCATAGACGCCGACGGCGAGCATCGGGGTGTGGTGCTCGTTCGTGCGGCCTAGCGGGCTGGGCAGGAGCCCCTCCTCCCCACGCGGGCCGGTGCGCGCCAGCGCCTTCAGGAGGCCGGGACCCGCCTGGAACGAGGAGGCC
>WNGF01002679.1_pt1 | contig 24701 bp, 22 predicted proteins | sample 5400641 | NCBI WGS metagenome assembly WNGF01 (sample SAMN13153371, study PRJNA577476) | soil metagenome | isolation source: 80 cm soil or saprolite under grassland replicate 2 | place: USA:California | collected 2016-06-15 | reverse complement strand
GCAATCAGGATGACGCCCTCGTTCGATTCGAAGCCATCCATCTCCACCAGCAACTGATTGAGGGTCTGCTCGCGCTCGTCGTGGCCGCCGCCCAGTCCGGCGCCACGATGGCGCCCGACGGCGTCGATTTCGTCGATGAAGATGATGCACGGCGCATTCTTCTTGCCCTGCTCGAAGAGGTCGCGCACGCGGCTTGCGCCGACGCCCACGAACATCTCGACAAAGTCCGAGCCGGAGATGGAGAAGAACGGAACGTTGGCCTCGCCTGCCACGGCGCGCGCCAGCAGGGTCTTGCCGGTGCCCGGAGGCCCAACCAGCAGCACGCCCTTGGGGATGCGTCCGCCGAGCTTCTGGAACTTCTGCGCCTCGCGCAGGAACTCGATGATTTCGTGCAGCTCCTCTTTGGCCTCATCCACCCCGGCGACGTCCTTGAACGTCACCTTCTTCTGCTGCAGCGAGAGCAGGCGGGCGCGGCTCTTGCCGAACGACAGCGCCTTGTTCCCGCCGGACTGCATCTGGCGAATCATAAAGAACCACAGGCCGAGGATGATGACCAGCGGCAGGATCTGAAACGCCCAGCTCCAATTGCTGCCGCTTGCGTCCTTTACGGTGATATTGACGCCCTTTTCGCGCAGGCTCTTGTACATGTCGGTGTAGTTGGGCGGCACCGTTGTGTGGAAGCCCGGCTTCTGGTCCTTGTAACTGCCGTGGACCTCCGGCCCATAGACTGTGACGTCCTTGATTCTGCCCTGATCCACATCCGCCATGAACTGCGAGAAGTTCACCTCGCGTTCTTTATTTCCCGTGTTATTGTTCTGGACGACCGACCAGAGCAACACCCCGGCCAGAAGTATCACGAGCCAGAACACGACCTGCTTGACCGTCGAATTCACCAAAAGCTCCTCTTTTTGTGCGGAAAAAAGATCGCCCCCGAGGACGACATAGACTTGGGCGCTAACTGCTCAACTTAGTTAGATGCCCGTCTGCCTGGCTCGACCCAGTAATTTCCCTCACCCTCAAATTTTACCTGTTTTCTAAGATCCCGGTTTGCGAATCGGCCCGAAAGGAGTCGGCTGTCCCATGCATGGAACGCTGATCTCCTTGAGGCCAAACGATGTGCTGCTAATCGGCGTGCTGCGCGCGGGCATCGGGAACCGCGAAGATGTACGGCACATTGCTCAGGAGCGCGGATGAGCCGACGCTCAGCCCGAAGCCTGCCAGCCGCTCAGGACCGACGCGAAAGCCGTAGTAGGCAACGTCGACCTCGGTGCGGCGCTCCGAATGCCGGTCGAGCAGCGTGCACACAGACACGGAGGCAGCACCACGGGCATGAAAGTGGCGCATCAGGAAATCGGTCGTCAAGCCGCTGGCGAGAATGGCCTCGCAGAGCAGAATGTGTTCGCCGGCTACCTCAATCTCAGGCGAATAAAAAATCTGGGTCATCTGCGTATCGCGGTCGTAAACCACGTCTGTGTAGGGCCTTACAAACTGGCAGCGGACTTCGCTACGAATGGCGCGCACCAGGTCGGCGATGAAGATGAAGCCGCGCTCCAGCACGCCGACGCAGTGCACCACGCGGCCTTCGTAGTCCTTCGAGATCTGTTGCCCAAGCTCAGCAATCCGCTGGCGCAACTCAGCCTCGCTGATTACAACCTGGTGCTGGACATCCATGCGGGTTCTCTCCCGGGTTGTCGCCGCGAATGCGTCGCGTGCCGCAGCCAGTCCGCTTTGTGCGGTTGCTGAACCGCCGGCGAAACCATGGCCGATGAGCCAGAATTAAAAGATTCCAACGATGCTAACACACTGGTTGCCCGAGGTTAAGGTGCCAGAAGTCGTAGTCTTGGGGGGAGTTGATTGCGGCGAACAATCTCGGCCGTAAATCCCCGCGGAAGCTGCAGCGATCCGGCGCATCCGGCCAAGGCAAATTCGCGCAGGTTCTCCAGTTGCAGGAAGTCGAGCGCCAGCCCATGCGGCTGGCAGAGCCGGCGCAAGATGCGCCGCTGCAACCCCAGCGGTTGCGCCTGGAGAAATGGCACGTCAATGCCGACCTCTGAGACGTCGGCGCCGGAGTGCGGCAATCGAGCCAGGGCAGCCGAGACGAGGTCTTCGAGCAGGGCGTTCTCGGCGGCAGTGACATCGGCGGTCTCGCAAAGGGCCTGGCGCAGCTGCGGATTGTAGTCGCGCTCGAGTGCGGGCAGCAGTTCGGCGCGCACCCGGTTGCGCAGAAACTTCGGATCGCGATTGGACGGGTCGAGGCGAAATGGCTGGCCGAGCGAGATCAAGTAGCGTTCGACCTGACGGCGGCTGATGGACAACATCGGACGGATAAGCCGCGGCGCGCTTTGCGTGCCCACAGGGACCGGAGACTGTGCCAGCGCAGAGAGATCGCAGGAGCGCAGGATCCCGGAGAGGCCGCTGTTGCCGCTGCCGCGCAGCAGGCGCAACAGGACGGTTTCAGCCTGATCGTCGCGGTTGTGCCCCGTGGCCACGCAGTCCAGGCGATGGTCGACGGCAGCGTGCAGAAAGAAGCCGTAGCGCGCGCGGCGCCCGGCGGCCTCCAGCGATGCGCCGCCCTCGGCACCGACGTCGGCCGAGCCCAGCACAGCTTCGAGCGAAAGTTTTTCGGCCAGCGCGGCGACAAAGTCCTGGTCGGCGTCCGACTCGGCGCCTCGCAGACGATGGTTCAGGTGGAGGACGACGAGGACCACACCGAGGCTCGGTGCCAGCTCGGCGAAGGCACGCAGCAGCGCAACCGAGTCCGGCCCGCCGCTGACGGCCACGCCAACGCGCTCGCCCGCCTGCACCAGCCGGTGGCGGCGGATGGATTGCTCAAGTTGTTTCAGCATCTTGAGATGATACAACGCGGGTGCCCCGTCCTAACCCTCTTTTGGTTAGGGCGGGGTAGTTGATGTTGCGCCGGTGCCCGCATGGGCCACCTACTCCAGCTTCGTGCTGTGCGTCTCGATGAGCCGCCGCAGGCGGGCGGCAAAGTCGGCGGTCTTTACGCTGCCCTCGGCCTTCTCCTGCCCGCGCGCGCGCACGTTGACCTCGCCCGCCTCGGCCTCCCTGTCGCCAACGACGAGGATGAATGGCACCTTCTGCAGGGCGTGCTCGCGGATCTTGGCATTCATCTTTTCGTTGCGCCCGTCCACGTGGACTCTGCCGCCGGCGGCCTTGAGCTCCTCGCCAACTTTGTTTGCGTATTCAAGATGGCGCTCGGCGATCGGCACGATCACGGCCTGCGTGGGCGAGAGCCATACCGGGAATGCTCCTGCGTAGTGCTCGATGAGCACGCCGAAGAAGCGCTCGGTCGAGCCGAAGAGCGCGCGGTGCACCATCAGCGGCTGATGGCGTTGTCCGTCCTCGCCGACATATTCGAGCTCGAAGCGCTGCGGCAGGTTGAAGTCGAACTGCACGGTCGAAAGCTGCCAGAGGCGGCCGATGGCGTCGACCAGCTTGACGTCGATCTTCGGCCCGTAAAATGCCGCCTCGCCTGGGATGAACTTGTATGCGACGCCCTTGCGCTCGAGCACCTTCTTGAGCGAGTTCTGCGCCAGCTCCCACTGCTCGGGCGAGCCGACATAGTGCTCGCGATCCTTGGGGTCCCAGGCGGAGAGCTCGACCTTAAACTCCTCAAAGCCGAATGTAGTGAGCACGCTCATGGCGAAGTCGATGCAGCCCTCGACCTCGTCCTCGATCTGCTGCGGCGTGCAGAAGATGTGCGCGTCGTCTTGGGTAAAACCGCGCACGCGCATCAGCCCGTGCATCACGCCGCTGCGCTCGTAGCGGTAGACGGTGCCCAGCTCGCCCAAACGTACGGGCAGGTCGCGGTAGCTGCGGAGCTGGTCCTTGTAGATCAGGATGTGGAAGGGGCAGTTCATGGGCTTGAGGCGATATTCGGCGTCGTCAAGCTCCATGGTGTCGAACATGTTCTCCGCGTAAAAGCCCTCGTGCCCGGAGGTCTGCCACAGCGCGCGCCGCGCCACGTGCGGCGTGAAGACCAGCGAGTAACCGCGCTTGAGATACTCGGCGCGCATCCAGTCCTCCATCAGCGTGCGCATCAGCCCGCCCTTTGGGTGCCAGAAGATGAGACCGGGGCCGGCGAGCTCCTGGATCGAGTAAAGGTCGAGCTGCTTGGCCAGCGTGCGATGGTCGCGCCGCTTGGCCTCCTCCAGGTGCTTCAGGTACTCGTCCATCTCTTTTTTCGAGTAAAACGAGACCCCGTGAATTCGCTGGAGCTGCGGGTTGCCCTCCTTGCCCAGCCAGAATGCGCCCGCAACGTTGAGCAGCTTGAAGGCCTTGATCTTGCCGGTCGAAGGGATATGCGGGCCACGGCAGAAATCGACGAACTTGCCGGTCTTATAGAGCGAAACCTTCTCGCCGGGCTGCACGAAATGCTCGATGAAGTGGCATTTCATGAAGTCGCCTTCGGATTCGTAGCGCCGCAGGCCCTCGTCGCGCTCGATGAATTCGCGCGCGAAGGGCTCGTTGCGCTCGGCAATCTCGCGCATCTTGGCTTCGATTTTTTCCAGGTCTTCGGTGGTGAACGGCGTGGGACGCAGAAAGTCGTAGAAGAAGCCGCTCTCGGTGGCCGGGCCGTGGCCGAGCTTGGTCTCCGGTAACAGCTCCAGCACGGCGGCGGCGAGCAGATGCGCCGACGAATGATGGAAGACCTCCCGCGCCTCGGGATCTTTTTCCGTGAGCAGCCGCAGGCGCGAATCCTGCTCGATGGGCCGCGTGAGATCGATAGTGGTGAACTCGTCTGACGAGCCCTCTCCGCCCGCGGCCTCTCCCGCAGCGTTCTTGGAAGCGCCGCCGTTGGCAGAGAGCGGTGCGATCTTGGCCGCCAGCGCGGCGTCGGCCAGCCGCGGCGAGATGGACTTGGCAATCTCGAGCGCCGTGGTGCCCTGGGGAACTTGCTTGATACTGCCGTCGGGGAGCTGAACTTTGATTTCGGACATAGGAGAGGTCTCCGCTCGCGCATACGAGGCGCAATGCAGAATTGTTTTGAGATTTCAGTCTAAAGGGTGGTGTGGGAGTGAGGCAAACTTATTGCACTGCCGAGGGTGGCCCACATCTCGCACGGAAGGGCAGCAGTGCGGCACCGATGCAGGCGAGAGTCCGATCCAGTGCGCAATTGCCGCAAAGAAAACGCCCGGCCTTTGCGGGCCGGGCGTTCGAGTTTGTTGCCACCAGCAGCCTAGTGCTTGCCGGCGGGGTGGAACTGTTCCTCTTCGGTCGAGCCGGTAAGCGCGGTGGTGCTGCTCTGGCCGCCGGCGATCACCTGGCTGACTTCGTCGAAGTAGCCGGTGCCGACAAACGACTGGTGCTTCACCGCGCGATAGCCGTCCTTCTCCGCCGCAAATTCCTTCTCCTGCAGCGCGGAGTAGGCCGTCATGGCGGTCTGCTTGTAGTTGCGCGCCAGATCGAACATGGTGAAGTTGAGGGCGTGGAAGCCGGCCAGGGTGATGAACTGGAACTTGTAGTTCATCGCCGCCAGCTCCTTCTGGAACTTGGCGATGGTGGCATCGTCGAGCTTCTTCTTCCAGTTGAACGACGGCGAGCAGTTGTAGGCCAGCAGCTTGCCGGGGAACTTCGCATGGATCGCGTCGGCGAACTTCTTCGCCTCGGCCAGGTTCGGCTCGCTGGTCTCGCACCAGATCATGTCGGCATAAGGCGCATAGGCCAGGCCGCGCGAGATGGCCGTCTCGACGCCGGGCTTGATGCGGAAGAAGCCTTCTGCAGTGCGCGGCTCGCCGGTGAAGTAGGGCTCATCGTAGGGATCGATGTCGCTGGTGATGAGGTTGGCGCCGTTGGCGTCGGTGCGCGCGATGAGAATTGTCGGCGTGTTGCTGACGTCGGCTGCCAGACGCGATGCGATCAGCTTCTGCACGGCCTCCTGCGTCGGCACGAGCACCTTGCCGCCCATGTGGCCGCACTTCTTGGCCGAGCTGAGCTGGTCCTCGTAGTGCACGGCAGCGGCGCCCGCGTCGATCATCCCCTTCATCAGCTCAAAGGCGTTCAGCGTGCCGCCAAAACCGGCTTCGGCATCGGCCACCAGAGGAACCAGCCAGTGCTTCGGCGTGCGCCCCTCCTGGTGCCAGATCTGGTCGGCGCGCAGCAGCGCGTTGTTGATGCGGCGGCAGAGCTGGGGCACCGAGTCGGCGGGATAGAGGCTCTGGTCGGGATAGACCTGGCCGGCGGTATTGGCGTCGCCGGCGACCTGCCAGCCGCTGACATAAATAGCCTCGAGTCCGGCTTCGACCATCTCGATCGCCTGGTTGCCGGTCATGGCGCCCAGCGCCGGAACATGCGTGCGGGATTGCATCAGGTCCCAGAGACGTTCCGCGCCGAGGCGGGCAAGCGTATGCTCGACCTGAACGGTGCCGCGCAGCCGCTCTACGTCGGCCGGGGTATAAGGCCGTTCAATTCCCTTCCAGCGTGCATCGGTCTTCCAGGTCCGGGTGATATCGAAGCTGTTGTTGTTGGCAGTCACTGTTTGTTTCCTTTTCGTTAATTTGAGGTGATGCGTTAGCTTGCCTTTCGCGACAGCCCGTTGGCCACCGCGGATTTTCCTGTGCCGGATGAGGCTGCCGCCGGGCCGCGGCCCGTGCTACGCCTCCACCGATTACCCCACCAAGCCAACCGCGGGCTTGCCGGGGACCCCGCCGAAGCGGATCAGATCGGATTAAACTCGCCGCTCTCCACCAGGTCCTCGCTCCACCGGCGCGCCAGCCGGAAGGTCTCGGGAGTGCCTAGGTCCTTGCCGGGATTCGCCAGCAGCTTGGCCAGCTCCTCGTCGAAGAGCTGGGTGATGAACTCCTGCGTATGCGGCACCGCCTTGCCGTTTTCGTCCACGATCGCCGCTACCCGCCAGTGCTCCATGCGCTGCGCGATCATCAGACGATAGATGCGGTCGGTGGCGAGGTCCTCCATGTAGCCGTCGAGCAAACTTGCGCCCTTCCCGTTCAGCACGCCGTTGCGATAGCGGATGACCGTGCGGACCGCCGCGCGCGTTCCGCTGACAGTGCGCTGGCCCACGCCGGTCGGCGCCGGACGCAGGTTCGGATAGCGCGGTCCGGAGTGCCGAAAGGTGATCTGGTTGGGCACCGGGAACTGGGCCACGGCGAGCGCGTTCTGGTCGGGATGCCCGGTCCATGCGCCGTCGAAGCCCTGATTGGCCTCGTTTTTCTTGTCCTTCTCCAGCACGGCGAGCGCACGCGCGTTCAGCTCGGCGTCCTCCCGGCTCGGATACAGCGCGGTCATGCCGCCGATGGCCAGCGCGCGATGCTTGTGGCAGAGCTCGGGCAACAGCTCGCGCAGGCTTTGGAAGAACGGCACATCGTGCGGAATGGTGTTGCGGTCCGGCAGCACCCACTCGGGGTTCTTCAAATTGTAGTGGATCAGCGACGCCATGTAATCCCAGCGGCCGAGGTTCAGGCCGACGATGTGCCCGCGCAGATGGAAGAGAAACTCCTCCATCTGGTAGGCGCAGGCGTGGGATTCGATCAGCGCCATGCAGCGGATGGTGCCTCGCGTCCAGCCGCGCTTGTCCTCCAGCGCATCGAACAGCGCCGACCACCAGAGCGCTTCCTCGGCGCTCTCAGATTTCGGGATGTAAAAACAGGGCGGATGCTTGAGGCGGTCGAGCTCGATCTGATGCACCAGCAGCGCGGTATCGAAGAGCGAGGCAGACAGCGGCTGCCTGCCGAAGATGCCGCCCTGGTGCAGATGCAGTCCGCGCACGCGGAGCCAAATGACGGTCTTGCCGGGCTCGATCCCCACGGTGCGGCCGCGCTTCTTGTCCTCATAAGTCAGCGTGCCGTTCAGAGCGTCGAGGATATTGCGCACGCCTGCGCGCTGGTGCACCCATTCGTTGACGTTGGAATCTTCCAGGTCGAGCATCACGCCCGGCGCGCCGGAGTTGAGCATCTTGACGACCAGTTCGGCGTCGTCGGCCGGGCCGGTCATCTGATTGCGCTGGTCCTGGCACCAGGCGGGGAGCTCGATCTTCCAGGGCTGCCGCTGCGCCTCGCCGGCGGCGAGATGCGTGGGAGGATGACCCTGATGGGCGGCTGCCAGTACGGCCTTGCGCTTGGAGAGCAACTCCTGCTGCCAAGGCGAGAAGCGGTCATGCAGCGGCCGGAGAAACTCGAGGAACCCTTGCGGAAGCTCCGCCGCGGCAGCGGTGCCGGCGGGAGGGCTGTTCATCACAAACCGTTGCGTCGTTCGGGTCCCGCTGGGTTGCGGGTCGAGCGAAGCTCCATACGGCGTCGTGGTGGTGGACATGCAGCTCCTTAGCAAGAATCCAACAGCATAGCACTGCACCTGAGCCAATTGCATGGCGCAGGGGGTCTCGCAGGGCAGGCATCGCTGACGAAACCGGCCCTTCATTGGGCACTTCGGCGCTTAATTCAGCGCGTTAGACCAAGCGCACCAGACCACTGGATTGCAGCACTGGTTAAGCGGCTCGGAGGCAATGCAGATTGCCCGAGCACAGAGAGTCACTGGTATTTTGATGGGAATCGCAGCGCGGCGGAACTATTTTCTGCGCCTTGATTCGCAGTTTTCTTCAGCGCAACTCGCGCCGGCGAGACAAAACCACTTTCACCCCGCTCGCCAAGTGCGGCCAGCCGGGGTTGGTTTCGGACCCAAACTGAAGAAAAACGTTAGACTAAGGTGCTGGGGCGACGCAAGCGGAAAATGAGAATGCGCCCCTGGAATGCGGCGAATCCGTGGTTTCCTGCAGCGGGCGGCGAGAGTAGCTGGTTGGAAGGCGCGGCGAGCTTTTTCCATTTTTTGGCACGACGCGCCCCGGCCGTTCCGTGCAGAAAAATCGTATCTGTACCGGAAGCATCTGATTTCCAGAGACTTACAACACACCGGGGGCGAATCCCGCAGGTTGGGATCCCCGCCGCGTCCGGATTGGCGTGCTGGAGGGGAGACGCACCCCAATTTGCCGGGGCAAAAATCTGGCTTCTCCACAGCTTCCCCACAGCTTGCGCGCCGCTTAACCCTTGAATCCCCGGGCTGCCTGCTGCAAGCTCAATGCAAGATGACCACTGCCCGCTCAAACTTTGCCAAAGCCCATCCGGACAAACACGCCGCCGGGAAGCACGGCGACAAGTCCGGCCTGGAGAAAGCCAGCCAGGGGAGGCCCGCCGAAGCCGCCGTGTGCCCGCTGTGCAACGGCACCGGCTGGCGCATGAACTCCGTGGAGCGCAGGGACCGCAAGGTCGAGGAGGCGACGCGCTGCGAGTGCGCGCGCAGGCTGGCAGGCGGACGCCTGCTGGAGGCGGCGCGCATACCACAGCGTTATCAGCACTGCGAGCTCTCCAACTTCGAGCACACGGGCTCGTTCCGCTCGCTGGCCTCGGCCTACATGGCGGCCCAGCGCTTTGTGAACGAGTATCCGCTGGAGAGCGCGGGCCTGCTGCTGACCGGCCCCATCGGCTCCGGCAAGACGCACATCGCGGTCGGCATCCTCAAAGAGCTGATCGCACAGAAGAACTCGGCGTGCCTTTTCTACGACTACCGCGAGCTGCTCAAGGAGATCCAGAACTCCTACAACGCCTCGGTGCAGACCACCGAGATTGAGGTGCTGCGTCCGGTCTTCGCCGCCGAGGTGCTGGTGCTGGACGAGTTGGGCGCGGCCAAGCCCACCGAGTGGGTGTGGGACACGGTTTCACACATCCTGAATACCCGTTACAACGACCAACGGACGACGATCATCACCACCAATTATCAGGACCTGCCGCCGGCAGGCGCCGAGTCCGACAGCCGTGCGACGCGCGCCGTGCGCGAGGAGACCCTCGGCGACCGCATCGGCGAGCGCATGCGCTCGCGCCTGCATGAGATGTGCCGCGTGGTGCGCGTGGAGGGCGAGGACTTCCGCATGAAGTACCGGAGCGCAAGCCTGCGGTAAGTGCAACAAATTTTCAGCCGTGGTGCCCCAGGTTCCGCGGCGCGTACTTTGCGCCGCTAACCTGGGAGAGCGTCGCAGCACATCATGTCAGCGCCGAGCGCGCACCGACTCGAATCCCGCCTCAACCGGCTGCATCGCTGAGTCCAGCAGCACGAACGCCGCCAGCGGCCGGCGGCGGCTCTCCGGATACAGAAATCGCACATCGAGGAAGCGCACCAGGTGCGCGGGCCTGGGCTCCAGCAGGGTACCCGGCACGCCTCCCGTTGGCGTGCTGGGATTGAGTTCCTCGTCTTCGACCAGCGGAAAGCGCGCCCACTCCATGTAGGCGCGGCCGAAGGCGGCGTTTTGCGCCGCCTGCGTCGCTTCGGTGGGCTGCGGCTTATAGTACTTCTCGGCGCGGTCGGAGTCGACCTCCGAATGCAGCGAGTCCACGCGCATCGAGAGATAGGCGTCGGGGGTTTCGGCAACGCCTGCCCACTGGAATGGGTTGAGCATGTACGGGAATGCCGCGGCGCGAATCAGATGCTCGCCGGGAAATTCGGTGGCCTCGATGGCGGCCACGGCGCGACGGTGCTCCACATCGCGCACGCCCCAGATCGCCACAATCGAAAGCAGCGCGGCGACGGCGGCGGCGCGCCCGCGCGGGCCTTTCTGCCGGGCACCGATCTCGCGATCGATCATGGAAAAGAGCCGGGGCAACGTCAGCGCCGCAAGAAGCACGGCAAAGATCAGCGGATCGAAGATGAAGACGATGTCCCAGGCATGCCAGCGCCGCAGAAACGGATACCACGGCCGCAGGCCGTAGTTGTTGGTGAAGTCGAGCAGCAGATGGGAGAGCGCCGCGATGCAGCCGAAAACCCAGAGCAGTCCCCAGCGCCGCGGAGCAGCCGGCGGACGTCCGCGCGCCCTGCGCCGGCGCTGCCAAAGTGTGTCCCCGGCCCACACCACGCCCACCACCACCCCGGCGATCAGAGGGACCGCATAGAAGGTGTGCGTGACACCGCGGTGTTGAATGAATTCATAGGCCGGGCCTTTGACGTAGGCGAGGATATCGATGTCCGCCGCCTCGGCTGCAAGCGTCATGGTCACGGTGGCCAGCGGCGTCCCGCGGTTGAAGCCCGCGCGGGAGAGGACGGCTCCGGTCATGAAATGAGTAATCGGCTCCATTCGCGTTCCGCTCCAACCCGCGCCTACGAGCGCGCCGGCGACCCGAGGCAGTCACTTTGGCAAGCTTCGCCGCAAAATGTCAAAGGCGCTCTGCGCTTTGCAGCAAGGTCGAGACCGGGTGCCACTCGGGCTCAGGCGGAATCAGCAGGGTCAGCGCTTCGGGGACGATGCAGAGCTCGGCCGGCGCGGGGCCCAGCAGTTCGCCATCGGCCTGCACCCGCAGCTCGGAGGCGCGCACCTGCGGTAGATGACACTTCACCGAGCGGGCGCTGACGAAGGAGAAGTCGGCATCCGCCGTGTCGAGGCCTTCGTAGGGGGCAAGTCCGGTGAGGGCCTGCACCGCGTAGCGCACGATGTGCGCACGGCTGGCATTGCGCAGCAGCACCAGGCGCAGCTCCGGTGACAGCAGTGAGCTGCCCGGACGCCAGTAGCGCAGCGGACCGCCAAAGGAGCGCACCCGCATCGCAACCAGCTCCAGCGCGGTCGTCTCGATCACCCTGCCGTCGCTGCAGGTGATCTCCACCGGAAACTCGACGAAGGGATGGCGGAACAGAAGCCGCAGGCCATGCGTGTAGTAGGCGAAGTAGCCGCCGCGCTGCTTGGCGCGCGCGTTGGCGTGATAGATGAGCTCGGCGTGAACGCCCACGCCTGCGGCCACCGTGAAATAACACGAGCGCCCCGCCGACTGGATGCGTCCCAGCGAGATGGTTTGGGGAGTGAAGTTGAGCAGCTGCGCCGCCGCGCGCTCCGGACGCGCTGCCAGCCCAAGGTCGTGGGCGAGCACGTTGCCGGTGCCCAGCGGAATCACGCCCATCATCGCCGGCGTCTCGGCCACGCCCTGCAGCACATCGAACACCGTGCCGTCGCCGCCGCAGGCGAGCACCGCGTCGCAGCCTTCGCGGACCGCGGCGCGCGCCTGCTCGCCGGCCGAGCCCTTCGAGTGGGTCGCTTCGACCTGCACCTCGACTCCGGCGTTGCGAAAGGTATCCGCAATGCGGCCCACCACACCGGTGCGCCGCTCCAGTTGGCCGCCGGAAACTGGGTTGAAGAGTAAGAGTGCTTTACGGAAAGCAGGCATCCGATGAGTTCGTCTGTTGGAGTATATCGCAGCGCGCTTCCACCCCAGCAAGCCAACTACGGCATGCCGGGGCCCCGGCTGGTGCCCATTTCTGCTTACGCGGGGTGTCGTCTTGAGCGAAGCGAAAGACCAATATGCAACTCGACTCATGGGCTTTTCTATCGCCGACGCAGTTTTCCTGTTGCCAACGGCTGGTTGAGAAATACAGGACGGCGGTCGAAAGCCTTCCGAACGGCATCCGATACTTGTGCCGCGGAGGGGCCCTTCACTTCGTTCAGGGTGACACCTCAAATAGTGGCTTTGACGCAGCGCTCAGAAGCCGAAGGCGTGGGCCTGGGAGCCGGCCGGGGACGATGCAAACGGCGCGCCGGATGTACCGGCCGAGTCGCCGTCGCGCTGCGACTCATCGAACATCCGCAGCGCCTCGAGCAGCACCGACTGCGTGCTGTGGGTGATGGTGCGCGGGCACTCGCGGCGCTCGAAGTCGATCTGGAACGCGCCGTCGGTCCAGGCGACCACCTTGTACACCGCCTCTTCGCCGGTTAGTGCTCCCAACGTCGCGTGAACCAGTTGGCCGTCGTGGAACTGCATCTCCGCGCGCTGGCCGTTGCGGGTCAGCACCAGGCTGCAGCTCTTGCGGCCGATGTCCAGGGTCTGCAGCAGGTCCACCACGGACATCTGCGCCAGGGTGCCGCGCACGCTGGTTGACTCCGCGGCCTCGCGCGTAGCCTTGCCAAGCTCAACGCGTTCCAGCACGCGTTTGATGCGGGCGGTGGCCTCTTCCACAAAGAAGGGCTTTTCGATGAACTCTTCCACCAGCGGGCTGCTGCCTGCCAGAGGGCCGGAGATGTCGGAGCGCGACGCCATCATCATTACACTACTGCGCGAAAGGCAGCCGGCGAGCTTTGCCATCAGATCCAGGCCGCTCAACTCGGGCATGCGATAGTCGCAGACCACCAGGTCGGGCGCCTGCGTCTGGGCCTGGCCAATCGCCTCCAGCGGACTGCCGAAGGCCTGGACCGTTACCATGGGTGAGAGCGATTGCTGGAGCAGTTCGCGAATCCAAGGATTGTCGTCCACCACCATCACAATGATTGCCGGATTCATCACTCGCCCTCGCTTCCTGCGGAAAATCTCATGCGGGCCTCAGTTGCTGCCTGCTGCCGACTCAGCGCCTATACTCGCCGCTTTTCAACCCACTTCCGCCAAAGACGGGCGGAAGCGGGGGCCCATTGCTGCCTGCCCTGCTGCGGACTCAGCGCCTATACTCGCCGCTTTTGCCGCCCCGCTTGTGCTCCAGCTGTATGGAACGGATCTCGATGCCCTTGTCTAAAGCCTTACACATGTCGTAGACCGTTAGTGCCGCCACGGAAACTGCCGTGAGCGCTTCCATCTCCACCCCGGTCGCGGCCGTGGTCGAGGCCCGGGAGAGCAGCGAGACCCCATCTTCGCATAGGGTGTAGGAGATATCGACGTAACTCAGGGGCAGCGGATGGCACATTGGTATTAGCTCCCATGTCCTTTTGGCCGCCTGTATCCCTGCGATCCGGGCAACCTCGAAGGGATCACCTTTGGGATTGCGGGCCAGCGCGGCCATGACTTTGGGCCCCATTACGAGCCGCGCGCTGGCCTCAGCCGTGCGCGTCGTCGGAGCTTTTGCGGAGACGTCCACCATGCTCGCCCGCCCGGAGCGGTCGTAATGGGAGAGGCCCCCCGGAGAGGGGCCGGGTTCGGTGGAGACGGCGTGGGACTTCTTGCGCCCTTTCAGTCTCGCCATGCGGATTCGCCTCCTTCGATAAGAGCAGCGGTCATTGTAAGGAATTCCCGATGCATTTCCCATCGCGGGTGGCCCATTCAAGCCCGGGGCCCCCGGCAAGCCCGTAGTTGGCTTGCTGGGGTGGAAGCCCTCTCTTGGCTTGAGTGGGCAGTTGATCTGCTCAGGCCGCAAGATCGCAAAGCAAGCTGAGTGGGCCACCTGAGACTCGCGGTGCCCCACTTCTGCCCGCATTTGGCAGAAGTGGGTCGGCAGGCCGCTCTTCTCCGGAGCCGCCGCATCTGCGAGAATCAAGGGCGTGAGTTATTCGTCCGAAAACAATTTACCTCTTCACGTGGCCGTGGTGGGCGTAGGCTCCTTTGGCCGCAACCATGCTCGGGTCTACAAGGAACTGGCCGGCGAAGGCATAGAGCTGGCGGCCGTGGTGGACGCCGATCTCGCGCGCGCCCAGGCCGTGGCGGCCGAATACGGCGGCCGGGCCTTCGCCTCTCTTGACGAGATGTTCGCCGGTTGCCCCGTGGTCCAGGCGGCCAGCGTCGCCGTGCCCACCGTCGCGCACCTGGAGTGCGCCCGCCGGCTGATGGAGCGCGGCATCGATGTGCTGATCGAAAAGCCGCTGGCGCCGTCCGTGGCCGAGGCCGACGAGCTGATCGCGCTGGCGAAACGGCACGGTCGCATCGCCCAGGCCGGCCACCTGGAGCGCTTCAACCCGGCGGTACGCGCCACATGGCCGCTGCTCACCCGTCCCATGTTCTTCGAGGTCCACCGCCTCAGCGTCTTCACCCCCCGTTCACTGGACGTGGACGTGGTGCTCGACCTGATGATCCACGACCTGGACATTGTGCTGAAGATGGCCAACTCGCCGGTGCGCGAGCTGCGCGCCGTGGGCCTGCCGGTGCTGAGCAGCAAGGTGGATATCGCCAACGTGCGGCTGGAGTTCGAGAGCGGCTGCGTCGCCAACTTCACGGCCAGCCGCATCAGCACCGAGCGGGTGCGCAAGCTGCGCTTCTTCCAGCCCGCGCATTACGTCTCGCTGGACTACTCGCGGCGGGACGTCTTCTCGCTCAAAGTTAAGCCAACCGCTGCCGGAATGCCCGAGATCGCGCCCAGCAAACCGCAAATCACCGACGAAGAGCCTCTGCACGCCGAGCTACGCAGCTTCCTTGAGGCGGTCCGCCGGCGCAGCACGCCCGGTGTTACGCCTGAAGTCACGCTGGAAGACGGCCGCGCCGCCCTCGCCCTGGCCATCGACATTCAACGGCAGATGGACGAGCACAGGCGCCGCGCCGGCCTCGACCAGGTCGCCGCGCATGAGACCCACCGGTAAGCCCAGCCTGCATTCCTTGGATTGGCCAGCTCTGATATCCGTGGGATACCAAGGATTCCGCCGCGATGCGACAATGGATAAGGCCTTGCGAGCGTCCGAGGAGTGCGCCGATCGAATACGACAGTCCCAACCCGGTCCCGCCTCCAGAGCCGCCCGAAGCGCCCGGGACCATACCCGTCCAGTACCCAAAGCGGCGCATGCTCGAGGAGCCAGCGCCTGAGTTTGTGCCGCATATGCTGGCCCAGCTTGAGGATGAGCTGGCGCGCTCGCGCAAACGCGAGGCATTCTGGATCTCGGTCGTCATCCACATCATCGTCGTGCTGCTGATCATCTTTTCGCCCCAGCTTTTGCCGGACTGGGCGAAGCCGCACCTGCTACGCGCCGGCGACCTGGCCCACAGCAAGGAGCCGACCTTCCTTGCCCTTCCCCAGGATCAACAACGGCCTCCCGAAAAGGTGCAGACCGACAAGCTGAGCGACAAGAACCGCAAAGCCATGACCCGCCGTCCCCAGATTGACCGCAAGACGCTCGAAGCCTTGCGAAGGCAGGGAAACCAGCTGCCGCCGTCACCACCGCCACAGCCCTGGGCCGGGCCCGCGCAGTCCATACCGGAGGCCGCCATTCCGCCGCAGCCGCCGCCCATGCAGCAGGCTCCGCCGCCTGTGGAGCAGCCCGCGTCGAAGCCCCAGATGGCACTCACGCCGAAGACGCAGGTCCCAGCGCAGCCCGCCGAAAAGCCCTCGGACAATCCCTTCCGGAGCTCGGGCTCGGCCGGCTCGGTCATCGCCGATGCGACCCGCAGCAGCCATGCGCCGCGCTTCCCCCGCAGTGGAGCTGGCGGCGCCGGCTATGGCATCGGCCCGGTGGAGCGCAACGCCACCTTCGGCCCCGTCGAGGTCCTCAGCGATACCCAGGGCGTCGACTTTGGCCCGTATCTGTCGCGGGTCCTGCAGACTGTCAAGATCAACTGGTACAACCTGGTCCCTGAAGAGGCCCGGCCGCCGCTGCTCAAACACGGCAAAGTCGCCATCCGCTTTTTGATCACCCCGAACGGCAAGGTTGCCGGACTGAACGTGGAGCTGCCCTCTGGCGACATCCCACTCGACCGCGCCGCCTACGGCGGGATCACCGCCTCGGACCCCTTTTCGCCGCTGCCTCGGGAGTTTAACGGCCCCTATCTCGCGCTGCGCATCACCTTCTTCTACAACCCCACGCTCAGCGAGTGGGAGGAGCTGCGCGACCGCCTGCCGTAACGGAGCGCGGCTTCGCGTAAAATTAGCGCGATGCCACTTCTCAACCGCCGGCCGGAGGCGCCCTACATCCGGGGCCTGCTCGTCATCCTCGGGCTGATTCTGCTGGCCGCCGCGCTGCGCTATCTTCCGTTTTTTCTGCGTGACGTCCTCGGAGTGCGATGAGCGCGGAGTGGAACGACGCCGCTGTCCGAGACCAGCACGCCAGGCCGGCGCCCCACCTCAGCACGCCAGCCGAGGGCGCGCTGGGAACTCCGCTGGTGGTGATCGCCGGCCCCACCGGTAGCGGCAAATCGGCGCTTGCCATGCGGCTGGCCGTCGAGTTTGGCGGCGAGATTATCAGTTGCGATTCCGTCGCGGTCTATCGCGAATTCGAGATCGGCACGGCCAAGCCTTCGCGCGAAGAACGCGAGCGAATTCCGCATCACCTGATTGATGTGGTTGCGCCCGACGCCTGGTTTACCGCCGGAGAGTACGCCCGGCGTGCGCGCACCGCCGCCGCCGAGATCACCGCGCGCGGACGGCTGCCCATCGTCTGCGGCGGCACGGGTCTTTATCTGCGCGCCATGCTCGAAGGGCTCGCCGAGGCTCCGGAACGCGACGAGGCCCTGCGCCGGCGGCTGCGCCAACGCCGCCGTCCGACGGCGCTGTGGCGGCTCTTGCGGCGGCTCGACCCCGCCTCAGCCGAGCGCATCCATCCCAACGACGAGCCCAAGCTGATCCGCGCCATCGAGGTCTCGGCCGCCGCCAACCTCCCCATGAGCGAGCTCTTGCAGCAGGGCCGCGATGAGATCCGCGGCTACCGTGTCCTGCGCATCGGGCTCAGCCCCCCGCGAGCGGCCCTGTATGAGCGAATCAATCGGCGGTGCGCCCGGATGTTCGAGCAGGGGTTGGTGGAAGAGACCCGCCGTCTGCTTGACCTCTACGGGCAGGAGGTCTTCGCCATGCGCTCGCTCGGATACCGGCAGGCGGCCGGCTATCTGCGCCGCGAGCTTTCTCTGGAACAGGCCATCGCAGCCGCCCAGCAGGGGCACCGTAACTACGCCAAGCGCCAGCTCACCTGGTTTCGCCGCGACGCCGGGATGCGGTGGATCGAGCACTTTGCCGAAGACGCCATGACAGAAGCCGCCGATGCCGTACGCCAATTCCTTTCGCTGTGTGCACCGGAGTAGAATCCTTCTGCAATGACAAACAGCCCCAAAACCGCTTCTGCGAAGCCCGCGAAGCAGCACGAGTCGACCGAGCCGCAGAGGCTGCGGCGCATCGTCGAGTCGTTCTCCAAGCTCAGCGTGCTGGTGATGGCCGACCTGATCGCCGATGAGTTCATCACGGGCGAGATCGCGCGCGTCTCCCGAGAGGCCCCGGTGCTCATCCTCAAGCATCGCGATCAGCGCCTGATCCCGGGCGGCGGGGCAAACGCCGTGATGAATCTTGCGGCGCTCGGCGTCACGCCGCTGCCGGTGGGACTTGTTGGCGATGACGCGGCCGGCAGCGCGCTGCTGAACATCTTCCGCAAGAACAAAATTTCCGTCAGCGGAATCTCCCGCCTGAAAGGCCACGTCACCACCACCAAGACCCGCGTGCTGGCCTACTCGTCGCACTCCTCGCGCCAGCAGGTGGTGCGCATCGACCGCGAGTGCACGCCTCTGGGCGAGACGCATCCGGCGCTGGTGGAGCTGGTGGCCTCGGCGCGCGAGTACGCGCCCGCCGCCGACGCCGTGTTGCTCAGTGACTACGGCTACGGGGCCATCTCGCCGCGGCTGTTCAACTTCGTGCGCGCCAAGGGAGCGCTGGGCGACACCCCGGTCACGCTCGACAGCCGCTACCGCATGCTGGAGTACGTGGGCGTGAACGCTGCCACCCCGAATGAGTCGGAGGTGGAGGAGGCGCTGCGCTGCAAGATCGGCGACAGCCGCGAGGTGCTGATGCAGGCCGGCTCCGCCCTGCTGCGCCAGATGAAGCTCGACTCGCTGGTGATCACCCGCGGCGGGGATGGAATGGTGGCCTTCGAGAAAAGGGGCGAGCCGGTGGAGATTCCCATCTTCGGCAACAACCAGGTGGTGGATGTCACCGGCGCCGGCGACACGGTCATCGCAACGTTCACGGCGGCGCTCGCGGCCGGGGCCGACACGGCGAGCGCAGCCCGGCTGGCCAACTACGCCGCGGGAATCGTGGTGATGAAGCGCGGAACGGCCACGGCCAGCCGCGATGAGCTGCTGGCGGTGCTGGAATCATAGGAATCCCGAGGGTGCCCCATTCAAGCCTTTTATTGGCGAGGGTGGCCCATTCAAGCCTTTTGTTGGCTTGAGTGGGGCAGTTCAGGTGCTCCGCTTAACAACCCCACTCAAGCAAAGGAAGCTTGAGTGGGGCACCATGGAGTTTCTTTCTTGGGAGCCATCATCGATCGCGCAGAGCTGCCCTCGGTCGTCGCCCGCTGGCGTGAGCAGGGCGAGGCGATCACGCTGGCCAACGGCTGCTTCGACCTGCTGCACGTGGGGCATGTGCGCTACCTGCAATCCGCCAAGGCCCTGGGCGGGAAGCTGATCGTCGCCCTCAACTCCGACGAAAGTGTCCGCCGCCTCAAAGGCGCCGGACGGCCCGCCATGCCGGAGCAGGAGCGGGCCGAGATCGTCGCCGCTCTGGCTCCGGTCGATGCCGTGGTCATCTTCGACGAGCCTGACGTGCGCGCGCTCATTCGCGAGCTCCGGCCCGATGTGCAGGTCAAAGGCACCGACTACACGGCGGAGAGCGTGCCCGAGCGCGACGAGGTGCTGGCCTACGGCGGCCGGGTCGAGATCGTCGGCGATCCCAAGGACCACTCCACCACCGACTTGCTGTCCAAGCTTGGAAAGTAACCCGGATGCCGGATGCTCGACTCAGCCCCGTCGGTGTGGACGGCGCCAATCCAGGGAATGGCCCTCGGGTGCTCATCGTGCGCCTGGGAGCGATGGGCGACGTGATTCACGCCTTGCCCGCCGTGGCCCTGCTGCGGCAGGTGCTGCCCGAGGCGCGGATCGGCTGGCTCATCGAGGAGCGCTGGCGCGAGCTGCTGTGCGCCCCCGGCGTCCAGCCTGCGGGCGATCCCGGCGAAAAGTGCCCGCCAGGCCGGCCGCTCGTCGACGAAGTTCATCTGGTCGATACCCGCGCCTGGCGGAAGCGTCCGTTCAGCCCATCGGTGCAGCGCAGCTTCCTTTCTGCAATTGCGCATGTGCGCAGCCGCCGCTATGACTGTGCCCTGGAGATGCAGGGCGCCATCAAGTCCGCGCTTCTCGCCCGGCTCTCGGGCGCGCGGCTTGTGGTTGGCTTTCAGCACCCGCGTGAAGCGCTGGCCCGGCTCGGCTACGGCAAGCGGGTGGAGACCCGCGCCGCCCACGTCATAGACCAGAACCTGGAGCTGGCGCGGGCCTGGCTTGAGATGAACGGGCTGCCGCGAAGCAATGCCTGTTTGCCGCCCGATCGCACTCTCCCGACGGACATTCCCCTGTTGCCGCGACACGCACTGAGCGAGGCGCGCATCGATTCGGTTCTTGAGTCGATGGGCCTGGCAGAGGCGAAGCTGGCGATCCTCAATCCCGGCGCAGGTTGGGCGGCCAAGCAGTGGTCGCCGGCGCGCTATGGGGCGCTGGCGATGGCCCTTGCCGCGCGCGGGCTGACCCCGGTGGTGAACTATGGCCCGGAGGAGGACATTCTCGCCTCCGAGGTCGCCGTCTTTAGCCGCGGCATCGCCAGGCCGCTGCCCACTACGCTCAGCGAGTTCATCGCGCTGGCCCGGCGCGCCCATCTGTTCGTTGGGGGAGATACCGGCCCGATGCATCAGGCCGCGCTGCTCGGGGTGAAGACGCTGGCCGTTTTCGGCCCTACCGACCCTGCCCGCAACGGGCCTTATTGGGCCGCCACTCGGACACTCCGCGATCCAGCCAGCACAACCAGCTACAGCCATCGCCGCACATCCGATCCCGGCCTGGAGAAGCTCAGCGTGGAGCGGGTGCTGGCCGAGGTCGACGCGCTGCTTCAGGCTGGCCCCCAGGGCTGAACCGAGCGTGCCGCCGCTGAGGCGGCTGCCGCCCAGGTTAGCGCCGCAGAAGGCGCGCCGCGGAACGTCATTCCGCAGGAACTGGGCGCCTCCGGCCAAGCATCTGAATCGAAAGAGAATAGATCCAGAAAAATGGCTTTGCGACCGCTGCTCTCCGGACACCTCCGGCCCGCTGCTTCCGTACCGTGTTTCAGGGCCAATGACGCCCAAAAAGCTCGGTCCCAGGAGGGCGATACCGTAAAATAGGGGGAGCAACTCCAACAAGTTCGAGACAAGGCTTGCCAATGGACTGGGGACGTATCGCCAAGAGAATTCGCGTGCCGTTGGGATTTCTCTTTGCGGCGTTCTTCCTGGTGCTGGCCCGGCCGCACTGGTGGTCGCTGGCGGCCGGATCGGCCGTGGCCCTGGCCGGGGTCTGGATCCGCGCCATCTCCAGCGGGCATGTCAGAAAAAATGAGGAGCTTGCGACCAGCGGCCCCTACGCTTACACCCGCAATCCTCTCTATTTGGGCTCCATCGTCATTGCCCTGGGGCTGGCGCTGGCGGCGCTGCGCTGGGAGATCGCCGTCGGGCTGCTGTTCCTGTTCGCGGTCGTCTACGTTCCGGTGATTCGGGGCGAAGAGCAGTTTCTGAGCGAACACTTCTCCAATTACGGCGAGTACTGCTCGCGCGTGCCCCGGCTGCTGCCGCGGCTGCGGGCGGGCGATGAGGGGCGCTCACGCTTCTCGCCCGCGCTCTATTGGCAGCACCGGGAATATAACGCTCTGATTGGGACCCTGGCGCTCATCGCCGCCTTAGCGGGAAAAATCTGCGCCGGCCACACTTGTGCCGGCTGGACGGGGCGCTGAGATGCGTACGCTGAGACCAATCCTCGCGTTGGCGTTCACTGCGCTGGCTGCGGCTGTGCTCACCCAGCCGGTCGCCGCGCAGGAGGCATCGGCCCTTCTTGCGCAGCAGACAACATCGCTGCCGGCGCAGCAGGCCTCGATCCTCGTGACCCAGCAGCCCTCGATCACCGCCGCGCCGAAAGCGATCGTTGAGCCCACAACCGGTGGCTACCAGTTCCCCACACAGACGCTGCACTACGACGCCGAGTGGCGGCTCTGGAAGGCGGGCTCGGCCGTCATCAAGATCCAGCCCGGCCCGGGCGCCTTGGCGCATGTGGTCGCAACAGCCGAATCCTCCGGCGCCGTGGCGATGCTCTATCGCGTGCAGGACCGCCTTGAGTCCTACTTCGACCAGCGGACAAACTGCTCTGACCGCATCATCAAGCACTCCGAGGAGGGCTTCCACAAGCGCGAGACCACTCTGCTCTTCGACCCGGGGCGAGAGAAGAGCGTGCTCGACGAGCGCAATCTTCGCAATGGCGAGACCAAGCACGTGGAGACCAACTCGCCGGCCTGCGTGACGGATGTGCTCTCCGGAATGTTCTATGTGGCAAGCCAGCGACTGGAGCCGGGCAACGTGCACCTGTTTCCCCTGAACGACGGCGGCAAGACGGTCGAGGTCACCGCCTACGTTGAGGGGCGCGAAGAGGTAAAGACCGACGCCGGCAGCTTCCGTACGGTCCGGGTCGCGGTTTACTCCACCGCCGGAGCTCTGAAGAACCGTGGAAAGATCTGGATCTGGTACACCGATGACCCCGCCCATCTGCCGGTGCAGATGCGCTCACGCCTGTTCTGGGGAACGATGACGCTCCGCCTCGCCAGAGTTGAGCGATCAGCAGAGAAATAAGCAGACAGTCTCGGTCAGAGGAGGCAGAGAGTGGAAGCTTTCGGTTACTGCAGCCGGAAGCGCTCCCGCATCAGCCTCTGAAAGCGCGGGCGATAGAGTAGATCGAAGGCAAGCTCCTTCCCGGGGAACATCGCCAGGGCCGCCGTGCGAGAGTCGGCCACCATCTGCGAAGCCTCTTCCACCGTGAGCCGGGGGTCTTGGGCTATGACCTGCATCACCAGATTCATCATCACTTGAAGACGGCGCAGTCGTTGGCCCTCTTCCATTGCTTCGCGGTCGGATTCGGCTTTGTCCCGGTTCATTGCGGAGACTCCTGGGCTCCGGTCTGGTCCCCCCAAACAGCTTTGCTGTTGGGATGAGCTTCCGGCCTCCATGCAGAACACATCGGTTGGGCAGGTCTGGGCCCACAACGGCTCTCGTTAAGGCCGGCATCCTAGTTCGATGTCGGCAGCCCCCGCGTGGTGGCGAAAAAAACACCCCTTGCCGGCGGAGACCTGTGTGCCCCATTGACCCCCAGCCCTGCCCGGGACTACGCTCTTTGGTTCCACCCCAGCACGCCAACAACGGCCCGCTGGGGGATTCCGATGATTCCTGAGGAGGGCCCATGCCGGAAGCCGAAAAAACCGAAAGAGAAGAGCCCAACGAAGAGCTGGTGGAAGTCTTTGAGAGCGAGCAGGAATCCGAGGTGATGGTGGTGGCCGGCCTGCTAGAGTCCGCCGGGATTGATGTTTTGAAAACCAGCTTTGACGCTCCCCAGGACGTGCTGCCCGTGGGAGGCACTGCCCTGCGCGTGCGCGAGGATAGGGCCGAGGAGGCGCGCGCCATCATTGCTGAGTATCAGAGCAAGGGCCTGAGCGAAGCCGAGGCCGAGGCCGGCGGCTAGCGCCCTCAAAGCGCTGAGACTTCAGCCGGGGTTGCGGGCCCAGGCTGGGCCAGGCCGAGCTCCCGAGGACCGGCCTAGGGGCCCGTGGTGGAAGCAATCCAGAAGTCACTACCGCGTGCGATCCTCCGCCGGGCTATGCGAGTTCGATCAAACACTCTGCTACGTCGGCCGGTCGCACCAGCATATGCAGATGATTACCGGGGATTTGTCGAGTCACCCATCCAGATCGTTGGGCCTCGTTCTCCTCGTTCGCATACATTGCCGAGAACCTGAGATATCGACAGGGAGCATCGGGCCAAGCGCTGGCCCACGACACGGGTTCCTCGTAGAGAGCAAGAGGTGTCGGGCGTAACTCGTCGGCGAATTGCGCACGTAGCGCGGCATCTGGAATGAGGCGCCGCCACACATCTTCAGGCCACCCGGTTCCCCACGGGGGCAGTAACCCCGCCGTTGCTTGAGCCCTGATTTCCTTCATGCCAATGCCGACGCTCGCGGGGATCAAGTCGCCAAGGCTGGCGCCTTTCCGAGGAATGACGGCATCCGCAAAGATATAACTGCGAATCTTGTAATCGTGCAATGCAGCCCTTGCCGCCGGGATGACCAATCCGGCCGCACTGTGGGCGACGAGCACCACCGGCTCGTTCGTTGGAACTGTCTGGATCGCCTCAGCGATGACGTTCGCGTAATGCGGCCAGTATGGTGGGCGGATACCAGTGAAGGCGGGGACCATCCTGCTATGGCCTTTCTGCTCCAGCACACGGGCAGTTGGTTGCCACGTGAGTGCCCCTACGAAAGGGCTGTGGATCAAGACGAATACCGCCATCGAGGACTCCTTTCGGCACACTGCGTGACGACCGAAACAGGATCGACACTGCTGATCCTGTGTACTACACTTCGCGCATGGCGATGGGCAAACGACGGCGGCACGCGAAGCAGGCGTCGATGTGGGTGGCAACACAAGACCTGCCGCGCAGTGCCGCCCATCCGTTCTACCCGCGATTGAATCAGATCCTCGACCAGCACAATTTCGACGGTTATGTCGAAGGCCTGTGCCAGCGATTCTACGCGGACGATGGCCGCCCAGGGGGTTGCCGCCGGGACGCTATTTCCGGTTGTTGCTGATCGGCTATTTCGAAGGTTTGGATGCGGAGCGCGCGATTTGCTGTGATACCCCTTGTCGCCGACCACCTCTTGGGGGCCGTCGCCGTCATCGCGAGATCTGCCATCGTGCACATCGGCGTAAGAGAAATGGTTTTCACCACGGGCTGCTAGTACTACTGTGTTATAAGTGTGGTTCCTCCTTTGCGATTTAGATAGCACCCGTGAGCGCGAGGCGGTAACTTGGGCCGATGAGAGCTCGCCGGGAGCGGTCCACGGGCCAGCCGGAGCGTTTGGCCACGTACCTGGGCCGGCTGTCGCAGGTCGCCGGACATGCCGATCGTATCGTTCCCATGCAGAACTACACCAAGGGCCTTTTTCTTCCCATTGAGCGCAAGAGCATCGAGCCGATGGCGGCGCGTCTGGCTCCGG